>ERZ831773.2827-NODE-2827-length-12807-cov-3.007999_pt1 | contig 12807 bp, 10 predicted proteins | sample MGYA00519696_ERZ831773 | MGnify/ENA primary metagenome ERZ831773 (study PRJEB31850, sample SAMEA3708720) | human gut metagenome | biome: human gut; feature: human-associated habitat; material: faeces | place: China | collected 2014 ...
TTGAAAGACTTTTGGGTGATACCGCAAAAGATATGTGGATTGGTACATTTCACTCGGTTTGCGTCAGAATTTTGCGTAGTTGCATTGATTTGCTTGGTTACAGCCGTGATTTTGTAATTTACGATACAGCAGATACAAAGACAGTTATGAAAGAATGTCTAAGAGAACTTGACATTGACGAAAAAAGTTTTCCTGTCAGAAACGTATTGTCTATAATAAGTAACGCAAAAAATGACTTGATGGATGCGGCAACTTTTGAAAATGTTTACAAAAGCGATTATCGTATGAGCATAATCGCAAAAATATATTACAGATACCAGACAAAACTGAGAAAAAACAATGCAGTCGATTTTGACGATATTATTTTGAATACAGTTAAGATTTTAAGTGAAAATCCCGATGTATTGTCAAAATATCAAGATAAGTTTCAGTACATACTTGTTGATGAGTATCAGGATACGAACAATTCGCAGTATCTTCTTATAAATCTTCTTGCACAGGCAAACAGAAATCTTTGCGTTGTCGGTGATGACGACCAAAGTATTTATAAATTCAGAGGTGCAAATATCGGAAATATTCTTAATTTTGAAGATGATTACTCTGATGTACAAAAGATAACGCTTGACCAAAATTACCGTTCAACGCAAAATATCCTTGATGCCGCAAACAGCGTTATATCTAACAATAAGGGTAGAATGGGTAAATCGTTGTGGACGTCAAACGGTGACGGAAACAAAGTTTTTGTATACACGGGTACAAACGAATATGACGAGGCAAGATATATTGCACGTCAGATAAAAAAGCATTTCGATGAACAAGGTTCATTTTCGGATTGTGCGATACTGTACAGAACAAATGCACAGTCGCGTGTAATAGAAGAAATGCTTATGCGTGAGTCTGTTCCGTACAAAGTCCTTTCGGGACTTCGATTCTATGACCGTAAAGAAATTAAGGATATAATTGCATATTTGAGAGTTGTATATAATCCGAATGATGATGTAAGTCTGGCAAGAATTATCAATGAGCCGAAAAGAAAAATCGGTAACGCAACGCTTGAAAAAGCGAGAAATATTGCACGTGAAAAGGAAACAAGTCTTTATGATGTTATTTCTCACGCGGACGATTACCCTGAATTTAAAACGGCTATAAAAAAATTACTTGGTTTTTCGGAAATAATACAATCACTTATCAAACTTAAAGATACCGTCACAATTGAAGAACTTACAGGAAGAATATTGAATGATACAGGATATATGCCGACACTTGTAATGGAAGATACAACGGAAAGTAAGACAAGAATAGAAAACTTGGGCGAATTTATTTCTGTTATTACCGAGTTTGAGAAGAATGAAGAAACGGGGAATACACTGGGTGAATTTTTGGAAAATATAAGTCTTGTTTCGGATATAGACGGATATGACGAAAATGAGGACAGTGCGGTACTTATGACTATTCACAGTGCAAAAGGTCTTGAATTCCCAATTGTATTCTTGAGCGGTCTTGAAGAAGGATTGTTCCCGGGAATGCGCTCAATGGAATCGGACGATGATATAGAAGAAGAAAGACGTCTTTGCTATGTTGCGATAACGAGAGCGAAAGAACAGCTTTATATCACCAAAACGATAAGCAGAACTATTCACGGTAAAACAATGCCGACAACCGCGTCAAGATTTTTCAAGGAAATACCTGTTGAATATCTTGAGGACAAGACGACGCTGCAACCGAAAGTTGCAAAGGTAATGCAAGACTTAGGAGTGCGTAATGCGTCTGCACCGAAAAAAGAAGTTTATATGACAAAAGGGTTTGGCAGCAGTGTAAAATCAAGTGGTTCAACCGACTATTCTAAATTCAAAGCCGGTGATGCCGTTGAACACAGAACATTCGGACGCGGAGAAATTCTGAAAGCCACTCCTTGCGGAAATGACTGTATTCTTGAAATTCAATTTGAAAGTATCGGATTTAAACGTCTTATGGCGGCCTTTGCAAAGGTGAAAAAGATTAATTAATAGAGAGCTTGTCGACAAAATGTCGACAGCTCCAAAAATCACATCATGCTGATGTAATTTTTGAGTATTTTCAGAGAAAAATCTAAAGTTCCTCCAAAGTCGAAACTTTAGATTTTAAGCCATTTCTGCCGCGCATGTCGGCAGAAATGATTTTTATTTGAGGTTAGCACCTCAAACTCCCAAAAATAAAGTAGACAAAACCGTTACGGTTTTGCCTATTAATATACATCGGAAAGGAAAAGAAAAATGGCATTTGTAAGTGAAACGCATTTGACAGTAAGATACGCAGAAACCGATATGATGGGAATTGCCCATCATTCGAGATATTATCCTTGGTTTGAAGTTGCGAGAACGGATTTTATCAAAAAAATCGGTATGAGCTATACCGAAATGGAGAAAATGGGAATAATGTTACCGCTCACCGAAACGTCGGCAAAGTATTATTACGGTTTAAAATATGAGGACGAAGTGGTTGTAACTTGTAAAATGACAAAGCTTACCGTTGCAAGATGTGAATTCACTTACGAAGTCTATAAACTTCCGGAAAAGAAGCTTATGACTGTCGGAAAGACCGGTCACGGCTTTGTAAACCGTGAATTTGTACCGATAAATCTTAAAAAGCTATATCCTGAAATATGGAACAAAATGCACGACCTTTTGGAGGATTAAAATATGAAAATAGTAATCCTTGACGCAAAGACGCTTGGTGACGATATTGAATTTTCTGTGTTTAATCAGTTGGGTGATGTGAGCGTTTACCAAACAACGTCATCTCTGCAGCTTAAAGACAGAATAAAGGATGCCGATATTATAATCGTAAACAAAATCAAACTTAACAAAGATAATTTGACCGACGCAAAAAAATTGAAATTGATATGCGTTACGGCAACAGGTTACGATAATATCGATATAAATTATTGTTGGCACAAAGGAATAGGTGTGTGCAACGTAAAAGGCTATTCAACCGATTCCGTTGCACAGATTACCGTTTCTATGGCATTGTCATTGGCAAGTCATTTGAATGAATTTAATAACTATGTCAAAAGCGGAAAGTATATGATAAGCGGTGTGCAAAACCACTTGAAACCGTATTTTAATGAGCTTAAAGGTAAGACTTGGGGTGTAATCGGACTTGGTAATATCGGTCAGAGGACGGCTGATATTGCTTATGCACTCGGTATGAAAATTGTGTCAAATTCACGCAGATACCATGAGGGTTATGAGTGGCTTGAACTTGACGAGTTGTGTAAAGTTGCGGATATTATATCCGTTCATGTACCGCTTACAAGTCAAACTAAAGGTATGATAGACGAAAAACGTCTTTCATTAATGAAAGACGGTGTTATATTTATTAATGTTTCACGCGGTGCTGTGGCAGATGAAAACGCACTTGTTACGGCGGTTGAAAACGGCAAAATAGGCGGACTGGGTGTTGATGTGTATTCGGTTGAGCCGATTACGAATGACAGCCCGTACAATCGAATTTTAGACCGCAGTAATGTTATATTAACTCCGCATATGGCATGGGGTGCGTATGAAGCGAGAGTCAGATGTATGAATGAGATTGTTAAGAATATAGAAACGTTTATGATGGGCGGTAAACGCAACAGAGTAGACATTGACATATAGAATAGAGTTTGGCGACGATTTCAAGAAATTAAGTAATAAAAAGGGGATACTAAATTTTAGTGTCCCCTTTTGCTAATTTGATTTAATTTCGGTTAATTTAATATCATCAGTTGCTTTGATTTTTTCTTTTTCGGAAAGTGTAAATGAATATGAATTATTATAAGCAACGGCCAAATCTTCGCTTACACGAGCTTTACCGCTTGATGAATAAATTACAAGAGTTCCCGTACCTGTGGCGATGTATCGTCCGGCAGGGATTTCTGACGGGCAAGTATAGCTTTGATCTTTCTTTAATGTATATGTTTTGCCTGTCTTTTCGGTTGTTTGTAATGACGAGTTCTGATTTTGCAGTTCCTCAATTTGTGAGTCGAGTTCAGATGACTTTTGATTTAATTCGGTAATGTCATTTTTTAATTTGTCGTTCTTTTTCTTTGCCTCCATAAAGTAATTATTTACGGTGGTTTTTGTACTCAATTCCGAATTTAGGTCATTTATCTGATTTTCCAAATCATTTTTTGTATCGGTAAGTGATGATGTATTTTCTTCAAGTGCAGATATTTGAGTTTTCAGTTTTTCTGTTGCAAGAGAATTTGTGTCAAAATAGTTGCCGAGTGAAAAACAAACCACACCGATTATAATCGTGAAAAACGAAAGTATTATAACATATAATTTTTTTTGCGTCATAATCGTCATATCCTTTCATTATTTTATCGGAATAAATTGAGCCTTGCCCTTGATTTTTATTGTTTCATCATCGTTTAATACGTAATCTTTTCCGTCAGCGGTTAAATTCGAGTTTACTCTTGCTTTTCCTGATGACGAAATCGCAATACTTCCCGAACCCATAATTGTATATTTACCGGCTTTTATATTTTCTCCGACTGCGTAAGTACCCGATATCAAAGTTAAGGTTGATTGAGAAGTCGATGATACTTGGTTATTCAAGGAATCGAGTGTGCTTTGCTTTGTATTGACCGTATTTTGCAATTCCTCTTTTTCCTTTTCGAGTTTATCGTTTTCGTCATTTATTTTTTCAAGACCGTTTTGCGACGTTGTAAATTCTTCATAGTTTTTTTTCTTATCGGCTAAATCCGAATTAAGAGTATTTATTTCATCGGAAAGCGATGAATAATTGTTTTGTGCCGTAATATATTCCGAATTTGTATTTTGTAATTTTTCAAGTCGTTTTGTTATTTTGTTATCGTTTTTCGGTATGAAAAAGCCGACAAAAAATACTCCCAAAACAATCATAATACATACTGCCGATGATACTTTTATAAACAGCGGTGATAAATCCTTTGCGAGATTATCCCAATATGCAAACTTGATTTTTTTATTGTTTGTCGGTTGTTCGTCAATGATTACTTCTATAATATCCTTGTCTTTCTCCAAAAATAATCACCTCGTTTAATTTAAAACTTGCGTAAGAAATACATCCTTAAACTGATAAGCAAAACTGTCGGCGGATTTTTTTGCCTTTTCAAAATCGTCAAAAATACCGAAAACTGTCGGACCGGAACCGCTCATAGCGGCATTAACGGCGCCGTTCATAATCATTTTGGTTTTGATACCGCCGACAATCGGATACATTTTAGCGGTCACGTTTTCCATAACATTGCAAAGCCTGTCTGCAATGCCGTAAAGGTCGTTATTATTTAAAGAGTCAATCATTCCGTCTGTGTCGGGACGAATTTCGATAGGTGCGTTGTCGATTTGTTCGTAAATAAGTGCCGTAGATACGTTGATAGGCGGTTTTACGAGTAAGATGTACGCATTCGGCATAGGGGAGAGCGGTTTTAAAATTTCACCGATACCCTCCGCAAGCTGTGTACCGCCGTCAAAACAGTACGGCACATCTGCACCGAGTGACGCACCGATATGCATAAGCTCATCATTAGAAAGAGGATTGCCGTGGAGCATATTTATTGCGGTAAGAACCGCCGCACAATTACCGCTGCCGCCGGCAAGCCCTGCGGCTACGGGTATATTTTTGTGAATTACGATTTTTGCACCGCCGCGAATACCTGTCGCTTTGAAAAATGCGTCTGCCGCTTTATAGGCGATGTTTTTTTCATTGCAAGGCAAATACGGCAAATTTGTTGAAATAGAAATACCCCTGTGCGTTTTATCGACTAAAATAAGGTCAAACAGCGATACTGTCTGCATAATCATTTTAATGTCGTGATAACCGTTTTCGCGTTTTGAAAGTACGTCAAGTGTAAGATTGATTTTTGCATATGAACGTGTTATCGCACGTCTGCCTGTTAAAACTGTATTTTCGGCAAGCATTTCTGTTCATTCCTTTCTTAAAGCAGATTGTGTGATTTGTCTACTATTTCTTGTATTTTTTCATCTGTGATGTTATCCTCACATTCGGTTTTTTTCAAATATGCAAGATATTCAATGTTGCCCTCCGGACCTTTGATAGGTGAGAATGAAAGACCTGCAACGTGCAAATCAATACTTCGTGCGAAGTCAAGAATTTTCTTTATAACTTCATAGTGTACCTTTATGTCCTTTACAACACCTTTTTTACCGACCTGTTCACGTCCTGCTTCAAATTGTGGCTTTATAAGTGCAACAATTTCGCCGTTATCGGCAAGAAGTGTTTTTGCAACGGGTAGTACAAGTTTAAGCGAAATAAATGACACGTCAACAGACGCAAAATCAATTTCTTCGCCAATGTCCTCAGGTGTCACATAGCGGATATTGGTACGCTCCATATTTACGACTCTTTCGTCCTGACGTAATTTCCACGCGAACTGACCGTAGCCGACGTCAACGGCGAATACCTTGACAGCACCGTTTTGGAGCATACAATCGGTGAACCCGCCTGTTGACGCACCTATGTCCATTGTGGTTTTACCCTCAAGGGTAATCGGAAATTCCTGCATAGCTTTTTCAAGTTTTAATCCGCCACGGCTTACATATTTTAAAGTTTCGCCGCGAATTTCTGCAACGGTTGTATCTTCGTCAACCATCTGTCCGGCTTTGTCGCATTTTTGGTTTTTTACATACACTTGTCCTGCCATAATTAGAGCCTTCGCTCTTTCACGGCTTTGTACCTGTCCGTTTTTGACAAGAAGTGCGTCAAGTCTTATTTTTCCCATAGTTCTTATCCTTTTAATCTATTTTTGATGCAATCGTCTTTGCATCAAGTCCGTATAATTTATCAAGTTCATCTATTGAGCCGTGCGTAATCGGTTGGTCGGGAAAAGCAAATATTTTAAATTTGCAGTCGATATGGTTTTCTTCAAGCAATGTGCCTATCATACTTCCCATACCGCCGATTTTTACGTTGTCCTCAATGGTTATAACGCTGCCTGTCTTTTTTGCCGACTCGATTATGCTCTTTGTATCAAGTGGTTTTATTGTAGGCATAGCTAAAATTTCAACTGATTTTGTTGTAAGTTTTGCAACTTCTTCGGCACGTTTAACCATTCTGCCTGTTGCGATAATTGTAACATCCGAGCCGTTTTGTATGCACTGTGCTTGTCCCAAAGTGAAAGCGGAAGGCACATCTTCAGCCTCTGTTCCGCCGCGTGGGTAACGTATTGCAATCGGTGCATTGAATTTATTGATTGCAAAATCAAGCATATATTCAAGCTGATCGAGCGTGGCAGGTGAAAGAATTGTCATATTCGGCATATGTGATAAGTACGAAATATCGTATACACCCTGGTGTGTTTCACCGTCTGCACCGACTATACCGGCACGGTCGATAGGGAATACAACGTGAAGTTTTTGCAGACAGACGTCGTGCAAAGTTTGGTCGTATGCACGTTGCAAGAATGATGAATACAACGGTATAACAGGAGTGTATCCGACCGTTGCCAGTCCTGCTGAAAGCGTAACACCATGCTGTTCGGCAATACCGACATCAAAAAATCTGTCTTTATATTGCTCTTGAAATTCGTCAAGTCCTGTGCCGTTAGGCATTGCACCTGTGATTGCAACTATTTTCTTGTTGTTTTTCGCTAATCTGACAAGCGTATTGCCAAATCTTGCACTGTATGTTTCACTGCTTTTTTTCGTTTCACCCGTAGCTTTGTCAAAAGGTGATATGCCGTGGAATTTTTGCGGATTGCTTTCCGCGGGGGCATAACCTTTGCCCTTTTTCGTGTGGACGTGAATAAAGACAGGACGTTTTTCTTCTTTTGCATATTCAAGACACTGTATAATTTCTGTTAGGTTGTGACCGTCAACAGGTCCCATATATATAAATCCCATATCGTCAAAAATCGTTGTAGGGATTACAAGCCTGCGGAAGAAACGTTTTATTTGCTTTAATATATTTGCGGTAGGTTTGCCTATTGTAGGCATTTTTTTTAAAAAGTTTTCAACCGCGTGTTTTGAGCGGAAATAAAACGGCGACATTCTGAGTGAACGCAAGTGTTTTGACACCGCACCGACATTTTTTGAAATAGACATTGCGTTGTCGTTCAAAATAAGTATAAGCGGTGTTTTTGAATGACCTGCGTCATTCATAGCCTCGTACATCATACCGCCCGTAAGAGCACCGTCACCGAATACTGAAATTACATTGTAATTGTCACCGGCAAGGTCACGCCCTCTGGCAATACCGAGTGCGGCTGAAATTGAAGTTGAGCTGTGACCGGTATTAAATACGTCACAATCACTTTCACTTGTTTTCGGAAATCCCGACATTCCGCCGAACTGACGGAGCGACTTGAACCCGTCTTTTCTTCCTGTAAGAATTTTATGCACATAAGACTGATGACCTACGTCAAAGACAATCTTATCTTCAGGCACATTAAAAACAGTGTGAATAGCAACGGTCAATTCAACAATCCCCAAGTTTGAGGCGAGATGACCGCCGGTTTCCGATACACTGTCAATCAGAAACTCGCGAATTTCACTGCAAAGAGTTTTCAATTCGTCTTTATTTAATTTTTTCAAATCATCGGGTGATTCGATTTTATTTAAAATTTTCTCCATCACCAATGCCCCATTAATGTTATTTGCAACGTTTAAAAACACTCATTATTTTTCCAACCGTAAAAACGATTGAGTTACCGTTATTCATAGAGATTCCCTTAGACATAGCTTTACCGCCGATAGTAAGAGAACTGACAATGCCTGTAAGTATAAGGCTCGGCAATATACCGCTCAGGTTAAATTTTGCGACAAGTTCCGAAACAATAAGAGTTGTCGTTGCACCGGAAATAATTCCGGCAATATCGCCGATTACGTCACAGCATAAGTTTGCAAGCTGAGGTGCGTGACGTATTACGGAAATACTTTCTCTTGCACCTTTGACTTTGCGTGCCGCAAGGGAATGAAAAGGCTTTTCTTCCGCAGACTGAACAGCCGTACCAATCATATCGAATAAAATATTTATTGCAATGATAGCGAACAAAACTATAAATGCAAAAAATAAATTGAGCGATTGCATCGCAACCGATGTTATAAGACTGAATACCAATGACAGCACGAACGAAAGGAAGATTACAAAAATCGTCCATTTGTGTGAAGTCGAAACATTTGAATCAGGTTTTGGTACTTTAAATTTTTTTCGCCTGTGAGAGTCAGATTTATCCAAGTTTATAAATCTCCTTTTCTATAATAATAAATCGGCAAAATGCCGACTAAGATTACAGACAAAACCGTTATGGTTTTGTCTACTTTATTTATGGGTGCTTGAGGTGCAACCTCATTGAAAATCATTTCTGGCGACCTGCGCGGCAGAAATGGCATAAAATCTAAAGTTTCGACTTTGGAGGAACTTTATGATTTTTTCTCTAAAAATACTCAAAAATTACATCGCAAGATGTGATTTTTGGAGCTGGCGACATTTTGTCGCCAGGCTCGTTATTTGTTGTATATCCATATACGGGTTCATTTTGTCATTCCATATATAAACCGATATTTCTGCATTTTTCAGTTCATTCGGTATTGTAAATTCTGCCGTTAAATCAACATTTACGTTCACCGTTTCAACTCGTTTCAAAACATCATTTTCTTTGTATACAACATACATTTTTATATTTTCCGCCGACACTGGCTTATCTAATATAATTTTCGCATTAACCCTGTCACCGTCTTTTGTAAACTCAACTTTGTTGCTTACAGTCGGTGCCACCGTTGGTTCGGCGGTCGGCTTAACTGTCGGTGTTGCCGTTGGTTCGGCGGTCGGCTTAACTGTCGGTGTTGCCGTTGGCTCGGCTGTTGGTGTTGCTGTCGGTGTCACAACTCCGACAATCAGTTTAAAGCTACGTTCAACATTTCCGTTTGCGGTCGGTGCAGTAACTGTCACATAATACACGCCCTCTGCAATATCATCCATGAATCCAATCGTTGACGAATATTTCGAAACGCTTATATTGCCCGTTATAGGTGCAAAGCACATATTAAGTTCCTTAAAATCAGCCTCATAATTTCCGTCATCTGTCAACGTTGAATTTCTCGGGCCGTACGTTTTACCATTATATGAAACAGTATAAACAAGCGGTACCATACTTATATCATAAAAACCGCTGCCCTCAAATTCCGTTTCAATCGGAATATCAAAATAACCTTGATTAACTTCAAGCGAAGTGTCATTAAATTCACTCCCTGTTATCCCAAAACTTTTCAAAACAACAGCTTCTTTCGTTTTAGTGCTCGTCTTAAAGCCGCCCACCGTCTTGTCAAGCGTCATATCAGATTGAGTGGCATACGGATTGAAAGTAAAACTTCCGTCACCCTTTGATGTCTTAATATATAACCTGTCATACTCGGCAATACCCGAAGAATTTACTCCGCCCGAAGTTTGAAATTCTGTCACACCGCTTAGTGTACCGTTTACCGTAAGCAATCCGTCCTTTGCCAAAACAAGTGTACCTCCGCCGTAAAAATCATTTACACTGCATTCACCCAAGTTTGACATATCCAAAATTCCGTTTGAATTAATCTTTACGTTGACATCGTCATTAATCTCGGTAAGCTCAAGCATTCCGCTGTCAACCGTAAGCAAACCTATATTTTTCATTGCACTGCTGTACTGATACTCCGTTACCACACTGACATTTGCTCTGCCGCTACCGCAGTCGCCGTCAATCTCGTAAAGAGGACTGTTGCTCAAATTAATATTCACATTGCCCGTCACACCGTACACTGCCGAATCGGCAGTCGGTGCGGTCGGCTCATTATTCGGATCAAGGAAATTATCGGAATTATAATAACCCTCTTTCGCTCCGCAAGAATACACCTTACCGATATTTTTACCCGTCACATCGTTTATATCAATTTCAACATCTTTATCAAAACTGCCGTTGATACTTCCGGCATAAATATTTCCGAAATGCGTTTTATTACCGCTTAAAACTATCTTGCTTTTTTCTCCGACCGTCGGACTAAGGCTCACACCGTTTTTGTCGTACAACGTACCGCCTACAATATGTACTTCCCTTGTATTTTGAAAATATGTAACATTGTCAAGCGTAAGTGTATATCCGTTTGCCGCAATCAGTGCGTGATTGCCGTTTACAAGCGACAAAACCACATTTTTAAAACTCACGTTTCCGCCCAAAACCACACCCGCTTTGCGTATTGAAATCTCCGGTGCGGTATCGCTTTTTGAAGTGATTGTAACATTTTTGTTTATTACAAGCGGTTTATCGTCACTGCTGTTTACAAATGCGCCTTTTTCGCCTACACATATTGTACCGCCGTCCTCAACGGCATTTAATGCGTCCTCAAACAGATTATAAGGCGATTGTTCTGTTCCGTTTCCTGTGCTCGAACTGTTTCCGCCGGTAAATTCGGTGTACACCGTATTGTCACTTACCGCCATTACTATCGGCGGACAAAGTACTATACAAAGTATTAAAATCAATATGTTTTTCAGTTTCATTAATTCGCTCCTTTTTTCTTTTTAGTGACATTATACTATTAAATCCGTCTTTATACAAGTTTAAATCTGATAATTATAATTATCCGGCAACCTATACTGTGACGGAACAATGCCGTATTGCTTTTTGAAAAGTTGCGAAAAATATCCGACGTCCTTATAATCAAGTCTTAATGCGATTTCGGTAATTTTCATTTCCGTATTTTTCAGTAACCACCCTGCACGTTTTAAGCGTACAGTTGTGATATAATCCACAAAGCGCATACCTGTCTGTGTTGCGAACACCGTACTTAAATACGAACTGTTCATATACAGCTTAGACGCAATAGTCTTTTGTTTCAGGTCACTTTCCGGATTGTTCAATATGTATAATATAACATCCTGCATTTGCGGATTTTGAACTTTGGGATATAATTCCCACACTTCGTTTGCAGTTTCGATAACCGCCCTTTCGGCGTCCTCGGTTCTCTCTATCCCCACATACTCCTTGACATCAATATGCGGAATATACAAATCAAGCCATTCGTTTTGCTTGAAAAGTTCGTTTACAACATTGTCGTATGTGCTGATAACCGCATTTTCCGCAAGCACGTTATCTGTAGCAATATTGTATATATCAGTGCGTGTATCGGCAAGCTGTTTTTCAAGATTGCCGCCGTGCTGTTCTATACAACTGAGTATTTCTTCGGAATGATAAACTTCTTCCTTCTTGTCAGTTCTGTTCTCTATGCGGTCAAAAATCGAACAGAACGACTTTTCAGTCAAAGGCTCTGTAAGATAATCAAACGCACCGTAAATTATACCCTGTCTTGCGTTTTCAAAATTCGGCTCACTGCTGAAAAGCACCACGCATGAACAAAGCCTTTCACTTCTGATGTGCCTTAAAAGCTGAAGTCCGTCCATTCCGTCAATATCCGTTTGCATGACTGCCAAATCATAGTGCTGTTTTCTAACCTCATCATAAGCCGCCGCACCGTCTTTTGCGACCGACGATATTTCAAATGCCGAATTTTCGCCCCAAATATTCATTCTTTTTATCTTTTCAGAAATATTTTCATCCTTAAAAACAAGCAATACCTTGTACATATAATCCCCTTCTCACACCGTATTTTTATATCATTCTTATCCGATAGGTTTAATCATAACACATATTTTTTTTATTGTCAATTTAATATAGGAAATTTTTTTAATTTTTTTGTATTGTCATTTAACCGTATATATTATATAATTTTATAAAAACAATTTTTATGAACGGAGTTGTTGTTTTATGGAATTGAAGATAAAGAAAATATTTTTTAAATCATATATATTAAATACCGA
>ERZ831773.2831-NODE-2831-length-12785-cov-5.495208_pt1 | contig 12785 bp, 10 predicted proteins | sample MGYA00519696_ERZ831773 | MGnify/ENA primary metagenome ERZ831773 (study PRJEB31850, sample SAMEA3708720) | human gut metagenome | biome: human gut; feature: human-associated habitat; material: faeces | place: China | collected 2014 ...
CCTGTCAGTGTATCCGTGTTCCGGTATTAAACGGACACACCGCAGCTGTTTTCGTAAAATTCCGCAAGAAACCGACGAAAGAGCAGCTGATCGAAAAACTGGAGAACTTCAAAGGCCTTCCGCAGGAGCTGAATCTGCCAAGCGCACCGAAACAGTTCATCCGTTACATGACAGAAGATAACCGTCCGCAGGTAACACTGGATGTCAACTACGAGAACGGTATGGGAATCAACGTAGGCCGTTTAAGAGAGGATTCCATCTACGACTGGAAATTCGTAGGTCTGTCCCACAACACGGTCCGCGGCGCAGCAGGCGGAGCAGTACTTTGTGCAGAGACACTGGTTGCAAAGAAGTTTATCGCTGCAAAATAATGCTTAGAATGATATAAAAAACGCCTCTGAAACGTTTTGGGTTCAGAGGCGTTTTTTGTGCATGGATCAAAAGAATATAGCATGTGTTTGAAACATCGTTCCTGCAATCTGCACGCCCAACTTTGCAGGATATCGAAAGCAGCAAAAAAGAAGCGCCATACGGGAAAATTCCCGCGGCGCTTCTTTTTTTCTCAAATAATTTTATTTACGCAAAGTTTGGCTAATCTTAGAATTTGCCAGCTTTTGCTGCCTCTTCAACAGCAACAGCTACAGCAACAGTCATACCAACCATCGGGTTGTTTCCTGCGCCGATAAGACCCATCATTTCTACATGTGCCGGTACGGAAGAAGATCCTGCGAACTGAGCGTCAGAATGCATACGTCCAAGTGTATCTGTCATACCATAGGAAGCAGGACCTGCTGCCATGTTATCTGGATGAAGTGTACGACCTGTACCACCACCGGAAGCAACGGAGAAATATTTCTTACCCTGCTCTAAGCATTCTTTCTTGTAAGTACCAGCTACCGGATGCTGGAAACGAGTTGGGTTTGTTGAGTTACCGGTGATAGATACATCAACACCCTCTTTGTGCATGATAGCAACACCTTCTGGTACAGAGTTCGCACCATAGCAGTTAACCTTTGCACGAAGTCCTTCTGAGTAAGACTTTCTGAATACTTCTTTAACTGTGTTTGTATATGGATCATACTCAGTCTCAACAAATGTGAAACCGTTAATTCTTGAAATAATCTGAGCAGCGTCCTTACCAAGACCGTTTAAAATAACACGAAGTGGCTCTTTACGAACTTTGTTAGCTTTCTCTGCGATACCGATCGCACCTTCTGCTGCTGCGAATGACTCATGTCCTGCTAAGAAACAGAAGCACTTTGTCTCTTCTTCCAGTAACATCTTACCAAGGTTACCATGTCCAAGACCAACCTTACGTGTATCAGCAACTGAACCTGGGATACAGAATGACTGAAGGCCTTCACCGATTGCTGCTGCAGCTTCTGAAGCCTTTCTGCAGTTCTTCTTGATTGCGATTGCTGCACCTACTGTGTATGCCCAGCATGCATTCTCAAAACAAATAGGCTGAATGCTCTTTACCTGATTGTATACGTCTAAACCAGCATCCTTTGTGATCTTCTCTGCCTCTTCGATTGAGGAGATACCGTAGCTGTTTAATACTTCATTGATCTGTTTGATTCTTCTTTCATATGATTCAAATAATGCCATTATATCGTTACCTCCTTCTATTATTTCTCAATCTCTTTGTCTGTACGTGGGTCGATGAGTTTAACTGCATCTGCAACACGTCCATACTGTCCACATGACTTCTCATAAGCTGTGTTAGGGTCATCACCCTTCTTAATGAAATCAGTCATCTTACCAAGGTTAACGAATTTATATCCAATGATCATACCCTCTTCATCAAGAGCGATAGCATTTACATATCCTTCAGCCATCTCAAGGTATCTAGGACCCTTCTTTAATGTACCGTACATAGTACCAACCTGTGAACGAAGTCCCTTACCAAGATCTTCAAGACCAGCACCGATAGCAAGTCCATCCTCTGAGAATGCACTCTGTGAACGACCATATACGATCTGTAAGAATAACTCTCTCATAGCTGTGTTAATAGCATCACAAACAAGGTCTGTGTTAAGAGCTTCCATAACTGTAAGTCCCGGAAGGATCTCTGCTGCCATAGCTGCTGAATGAGTCATACCTGAACATCCAACTGTCTCAACTAATGCTTCCTGAATAATTCCTTCCTTAACATTTAATGTCAGCTTGCAGGCACCCTGCTGTGGTGCACACCAGCCAATACCATGTGTAAAGCCTGAAATATCCTTTACTTCTTTTGCCTGTACCCATTTTGCTTCTTCTGGAATTGGAGCACATCCATGATGTACGCCCTGTCCAACTGGGCACATGTTTTCAACTTCCTGTGAATAAATCATTGTGAATCTCCTTTCGAAATATGAAAATCTGCTTAAAGCGGTTATGAATATCTATTCTTTTTTCGTAACCATCAGACATATTTTCTCATAAACCGTCAATTAAGTCTATACCAATTAATAAAAAATATCAATAAGTTTGTCTAAAAATTTGCCATGTTTTTAGATTCATATTATAATTATTTTGGTTTGCTTTTATCTTTTTAGATTTCGGTAAACCAATCCTACATTGTATAAAGAAAAGAGGAATACATATGCGTTTTATAGATCTACATGTCCATACAACTGCTTCGGATGGTTCTTTTACTCCATCTGAAGTGTGCCAGATGGCTCTTGATAAGGGACTTGCCGCTCTGGCGATCACCGACCACGATACGGTTGATGGAGTCCCGGAAGCAATCCGGTTCATGGAAAATCATCAGCCGGCCCCGGATACACAGGATTCTCTCCCTATGGAATTGATTCCCGGTATCGAACTTTCGTGCAACTATGGTTCACGCGAGATCCATATTCTTGGCTTCTATATGGACTATACCAATCCCGGACTTCTTGCTGAATTGAACGCTTTAAAAGATGCACGTTTTAATCGAAATGTGGAAATGTGCAAGCTGTTTCAGCGTGACGGCATCGATATGACCATTGAAAAACTTCAAGAGGGAAATCCGGATACAGTCATTACCCGTGCGCATTTTGCAAGAGTTCTGATTGAGGACGGCATTGTCAAGAACAAGGATCAGGCATTTAAAAAATACCTTGGCGAAAAATGCAGATACTATCTTCCGAAACCGGAGGTCACATGTGAACGTGCTCTCTCGATCATCAACCAATATGGCAAATGTGCAGTTCTCGCACATCCATTACTCTATAAGCTTGGTTATAACCAGATTGAGGAATTACTGGACTATCTGAAACCACTTGGGTTAAAGGGCTTAGAAGCTTATCATTCTTCTAATAATTCCTATGAGAGCGGAAAGCTCCGGGCGATTGCAGACAGACATGACTTGTTTGTCTCCGGCGGTACGGATTTCCACGGTGTGATCAAACCGGACATCTCTCTCGGAACCGGTCGCGGCGGTATGCGGATCACCACAGGAATTCTGGACAATATTAAAGCGCATCTTTTTTGAAGAACAGAAAAAAATCTCCATATTCAGATTTTCTACTGAACATGGAGATTTTTCTGTTCTGACATCTTCTTATTTAAAAAGATATTCTTTATTTCTTTTCCTTATCTTCTTCCACTACTGCTGCATTCTTCTTTTCAAGCTCAGCAACTGCATTCTTATGCATTGGAATACGACAGTTCTTGTTATTACCAAACTCAACAATGATAGTTGTGTCATCTACAATATCAAGGATTGTGCCATAGAAACCACTGGTTGTCATAATATTGTCACCCGGTTCCATCTGGTTATGCATTTCTTCTGTCTTAGCCTTCTGCTTCTTCTGTGGACGGATCATCATGAAGTAGATAATTGCAGCAAAGATCAGGATATATACAACGATAAACATTGTGCTGCTACCTGTATTTGCTGGTGTACTACCGCTTAAAACCATTCCTAATGTGTTCATAATATTCTCCTTCTAAACTTCATTTGATGTTAAACTCTCTATCATAGACTTTTTATACGATGCATATGAGCCTTCTTCGATAGCCTGTCTAATCTCTTTCATCATATTATTATAAAAATACAAATTATGCAAGACGCAAAATCTCATACCAAGCATTTCATTTGCCTTTAACAGATGTCTGATATAACCTCTGCTGTAATGCTGACATGCCGGACATCCGCAGCCTTCTTCAATCGGTCTGTCATCTGTCTCATATTTTGCATTCTTCAGATTCAGTTTTCCATGTTTTGTGTATACATGTGCATGTCGTCCGTTTCTGGATGGATATACACAGTCAAAGAAATCCACACCACGGTCAACTGCTTCGAGTATATTGATCGGCGTTCCGACACCCATCAGATAAACCGGCTTATTCTCAGGAAGATATGGCACGGTTACATCCAGAATATGATACATTTCCTCCGCTGTCTCTCCAACAGCCAATCCACCAATAGCATACCCCGGCAAATCCAGCTCTGCAATTCTTTTTGCATGGTCAATACGAATATCCTCATATACTGCGCCCTGATTGATTCCGAATAGCATCTGTTCCTTATTGATCGTATCCGGCAGGCTGTTTAAACGTGTCATCTCTGCCTTACAGCGCTCCAGCCAACGATAGGTTCTGGCAACCGAATTCTCCACATAAGAACGTTCCGCCTTTGCCGGTGCACACTCGTCAAACGCCATTGCGATCGTAGATGCAAGATTAGACTGGATCTGCATACTTTCCTCCGGTCCCATGAATATCTTGCGTCCATCTACATGCGAGTTAAATGTAACGCCTTCTTCTTTAATCTTTCGAAGTCCTGCAAGCGAGAACACCTGAAATCCGCCAGAATCCGTAAGAATTGGACGATCCCAATACATAAACTTATGTAAACCGCCCATTTTCTTCACAACCTCATCACCCGGTCTTACATGTAAATGATAGGTGTTTGATAATTCAATCTGACAGCCGATTTCTTTCAGATCTGTCGTAGCAACTGCACCTTTGATCGCAGCAGCAGTTCCCACATTCATAAATACAGGAGTTTCCACTGTACCATGAACAGTCGTAAAGGTAGCTCTTTTTGCTCTGCCATCTTTACAAATAATTTTATACATAATTACTCATTCTCCTTTAATATTCTTTCTCTATAATGCCCCAGTCTGAACGGAAATGCAACAGTTTCTTCTTATTAATTTTGTTCCTATCCACAATACGATTGAAAACTGTAACATTTGTACCAAATATAATGACTATTTTTTATTTACTCACTCTATTTTTAGTCATATTTACTTGTTTTTTATCAATTTTCATCGTCCTTTACCGAACCTTTACCGAAAAATATTGACTTTTTGTGCAATCTTCCTATAATGATAAACGGAAAAAAAATATTATAAATAAGAAGAGATCCTACCATTATGATTTTCAGGTATCTCTCAAGAAGGAGGAAACATGTTAGCATCCATCTTAGCAGTAACCATCTTCCTGGCTATGTTTGTGCTGATCGTTCTTGATAAGATCGAACATTATCTTATAACGCTGGGCTGTGGATTACTCACCATCATCTTTGTCCTTGGTATCTGTCTGCACAGTGGACAGGCTATCATGGAAGTGTTAAACGTTAAAAGCATTTTTACAACCAGCTTCTGGCATACAGTTGGACAAGCATCTGAAGATTCCAGCGGTATCAGCTGGGCGACCATTATTTTTATTGCCGGTATGATGGTCATGGTTGAAGGTATGAAACGTGCAGGTTTCTTTACATGGCTCTGCATGCTGATTGCAAAGCTTGTACGATACAGAATTGTTCCAATTCTGATCACCTTTATGATCCTGTCAGCATTTCTTTCCATGTTCATTGCAAGTATCACGGTTATTCTGTTCCTTGCAGCTGTAACAGTAGAACTCTCACAATTATTAAAATTCAATCCGGTTCCAATGATCTTGGCAGAAGTCTTCTGCTCCAACCTCGGTGGAACTGCTACCGTCTGTGGTGATCCACCAAACATCATCATCGGTACCTCACTTGGATTTTCATTCTTTGATTTTCTGACAAATACCGGTGTGTTTGTTCTTATTTCACTGGTTATTATGATTGTCTATTTTTATCTTGCTTTTCGTAAGGAATTAAAGCAAAATGAAGGTGGGGTTGATACCTCAACAATACCAAGTCCTTCAGAAGCAATTACAGACAAATCCGGATTTATCTTCAGCTGTGTTATTTTCCTGCTTTCTGTTGTTCTGCTTCTTACACAGACACAGACAGGGCTGACAGTTGCTGCGATTGGTGTTATAATAGCTATAATCACACTGATCTGTTCCGGCAGACATGGACTGGAACTTTTAAAGAAGATTGATTACAAGACACTCTTATTCTTTATTGGTTTATTTGTTGTCGTTGGTGGTTTGGAGCAGACCGGTATTCTGGAAGTCATTGCAAAATTCATCAAAAACGTCAGCGGTGGAAATATGTATATCATGGTTGCTATTATCATCTGGCTCTCAGCTATCTGCAGTGCCTTTATCGATAATGTTCCATTTGCTGCTACTATGGTTCCTGTTATCAAAGAACTTGCAGCAGGTAATGGTGGGGTTCTTGCCGTCCTTGCCTATTCATTAGCCATTGGTACAGATATTGGTGGAAATGCAACACCTATCGGTGCTTCCGCAAATGTTGTTGGTACTTCAGTAGCTGCTAAAGCAGGTCATCCGGTCGGATGGGGCGAATATTGTAAGAAGATGGCTCCTGCTACTATTCTTGTTATGATCATTTGTACACTCGGTGTATTTATTCGATATAACAGCGTCTTCTAAAAAACTTACATATTTTTAGGGAGGTTATAAAATATGGACAAACAGGTTATTATCACAATCGGTCGTGAATATGGAAGTGGCGGACATGTAATTGCTCAGGACATTGCAAAACGTTTTAATGTCCCATATTACAATCGTAATCTAATTGAAGAAGTTGCAAAACAGAATAATTTTGATACAGATAATATTAAAGACTATGATGAGTCACCTAGAAAATATCTGTTCTCTCGTACCGTTCAGGGATACAGCAATTCTCCGGAAGAGATTCTTGCCGGTCTTCAGTTCGATTTTATAAAAGAAAAGGCAGCATCCGGAGAATCCTTTGTAATTGTTGGCAGATGTGCCGACTATGTATTAAAGGATATGGATTGTGTAGCTTCATTCTTTATTGTTGCTGATAACGAAGCAAAGTTACAGCGTACTATGGAAACCAAGCAGTTATCCCAACGTGATGCTGAAGCTACGATCAAACGTCATGACCGTAACAGAAAAACATATTACAAGGATCACACTGATATGGAATGGGGCAACAGTAAGAACTATGATATGACGATCAATTCAACCGTCCTGGGCTTCAAAAAGACCGCCGATATCATTGAAGATTTTGTAAAGACAAAATTTGATCTGTAATTCATAATTTACTGACAAAAACAAAGCCGGGTATGAAATATCATATCCGGCTTTCTGCTTTATTCATATCTCTCGTCAATTACACGTTTTGTCTTCTTCTCACTTCTTGGAAGCACCCCAATCTCTACAACCTTAACAAGTGGGGTAAATCCAATCCGACTCTTTACTCTCTCTGCAATACGCTTAGATAACTCTACGAAATCTACGCTTCCATCCGTCTCTACATAGATTCTCATTGTATCTTTTCCATCCAGATGGGAGATGCGAATCTGATATTCACTTGATAATTCAGGGAATTCCTTCAATACTTCTTCAATCTGGCTTGGGAATACATTTACACCCTTGATTTTCATCATATCATCCGTTCTTCCCATAATCACACCTAACCTTGGATGCTTGCATCCACATGGGCAATCTCCCGGAATAATTCTTGAAAGATCATGTGTACGATAACGAATCAGAGGTGCACCCTCTTTTACAAGCGTTGTTATAACAATCTCACCCATTTCGCCATCCGGAACCGGCTCTAAGGTTACAGGATCAAGAATCTCGATATAGATATAATCATCCCAGTAATGCATACCGTTGTCATATTTACAGCTGATTCCGATACCCGGTCCATAGATCTCTGTCAAACCATAGATGTCATATAATTCAATTCCCAGTTCCTCTGAGATACGTTTTCTCATCTTTTCGCCCCAGCGTTCAGAACCGATCACACCCTTTTTCAGGCAAATCTTATCTTTGATACCACGTTTCTCGATCTCCTCTGCAAGAAGAAGTGCATAGGAAGACGTCGAACAAAGGACAGTAGATTTCATGTCCTGCATCATCTGAAGCTGTTTATCCGTATTTCCCGGTCCCATAGGTATGACCATAGCCCCCAACTTCTCTGCTCCATTCTGGAAGCCGATTCCTGCCGTCCAGAGTCCATATCCCGGTGTGATCTGAATACGATCCATATTCGTGATACCTGCAAGCTCATAACAACGCTTGAACATGATTGCCCAGTCATCTACATCCTTTGCTGTGTATGGAATAATAACCGGAAGTCCTGTTGTTCCTGATGATGAATGGATACGAACGATCTCACTTTCCGGTGCTGTCATTAAACCAAGTGGATATGCATCTCTCAGGTCTTTTTTTTCTGAAAATCGAAGCTTCTTAAAATCCTCTGGTGTCGAAATTCTTGTGATTCCTGCTTCCTCCAGCTTCTTTCCATAAAAACTTTCAGCCTTAATCAATGCTTCGATCTGTTTATTGACCTGACTGATCTGTAACTCTGAAATCTCCATTATTTATCCTCCAAACTTTCTATTTTATAAAATATTTTTATTGTATATAATCAAGTGCTCTGAAATTCAGCTCATGTAATTTTTCCGGCAATCTTTTTATCAAAGCCTGTTTGATATCTTCTTTTTCAAGTCCAAGCATACCGGTCGAGATTGCGGCTCCCAGCATCAAGACATTTAACACCTTTGCAGACCCAAGAGTTTCACATGCCTGATCTGTATCGATCACCAAAACCTGATCTACCTGTGTCTTCAGATATTCGATCATAGATGCTCCGTTATAACCGGTCTTCGCCAGCGATGCTGTAACCGGCATAACCGCACGATTGCTGACAACTACTGCTCCGTTTTTTTTCAGATAAGGAAGCATCCGCACCGTTTCTCCCGGTTCAAATCCCAGGATCATATCTGCTGTTCCTTTTGCTATCATTGGTGAATACAGATTTTCACCCATTCTTACGTGGCTGAATACGCTTCCTCCGCGCTGTGCCATACCGATCGTTTCCGCACTCATAACCGGGATTCCTTTCTCCATAGCTGCGGCTGCGATCAGCTTGGATGCAAGCACCGTTCCCTGTCCACCGACACCACACAGAATAATATTCTTATTCATTATGCCTGCCCCCTTTCTTCTTGTCCGTCCCCGATTGCATGTACCGGGCAGAGTTGACTGCACAAAGTACACCCTGTACAGAGACTTTCATCGATACAAACCTTGCCTTCAAATGTGTAAAGTGCCGGACAACCGATCTCTCTGATACATTTCTGGCAACCTATACATGCATCTGTATCTATATGCATACATCTGGACGACTTCGTAATGGCTATACATGGAGATTTGAAAATAATTGCCTTCACACCCGGTTCTGCTGCAACACGCGCAACTGTCTGTACCGCTGCTTCATGCTCAAATGGATTGATCGTCTCTACTGTCTTAAGACCAATTCCCTTTAAGATACCAACAATATCAATCTTATTTACAATATCTCCCATCATCGTATGTCCGGTTCCAGGATGTGGCTGGTGTCCTGTCATAGCCGTCGTGGAATTATCAAGAACGATCAATGTCATATCTGCCTGATTATAAACCGCATTTACGACACCGGGAATTGCTGACGCGAAGAATGTAGAATCTCCAACAAATGCAAAACATGTCGTATCCGGTTCTGTATGATAAACACCCTGCGCAATTCCAAGCCCTGCGCCCATACACAGACAAGTGTCAACCATATCAAGCGGCATGGCATTTCCAAGTGTATAACATCCGATATCTCCACAAAAGATTGTCTTCTTTCCCTTCATAGCGCATTTTACATCATAAAAGGAAGCACGATGAGGACAACCTGCACATAATACAGGTGGACGTACCGGAAGCTCCGGCATCTCTGCCAACTCTTCCGACTGATTGTTCTTTTCACCTGCGGTAAGCGCCTTGTACCGGTCTGCTGCAATACCCTGATCCAATAAGAACTGTGTGATACTGTCCTTTACACTGTCAATCGTGTTCTCACCTGAGGCTGCTACATGGCCGGTCAGCTTACCATAGATCTTTACCGGAAGATGATATTTGCCCGCTATATAGGTAAGCGCACGTTCGATCACCGGATCTAATTCTTCCACACATAAAACCACATCTAACTGTTCCAGATATTCAACTGCTTTTCGTTCTGGGAACGGAAACGGGGTCGCTACTTTAAATATCGCTATTTTTTCTGCATCGTCTCCCAGGGCTTCCATTGTATATGTATAATTGATTCCACCGGTTGCAATACCAAATCTTGTCTCTATCTTCCTGCTCACAACATTTCTGTCATATTCAGAAAAGGCATCCCCCAGCTCGACATTTCGCTTTTCAATATTACGATGTGCCTGAAAGGACAGCTTCGGGAAAATAACCCACCGTTTGGAATCTTTCACAAATCCCTCCGATTCATTCTTTTTGTATTCTGCTGCATCCTTTACTTCAATCGTTGCATATCCATGACACACTCTTGTTGTCGGTCTTAAGAATACAGGTGTTTTATATTTTTCCGAGTACTCAAAAGCCTCCTGTACCATCTCATAAGCTTCCTGTGCCGATGTAGGATCAAAGCATGGAACCTTTGAAAATGCTGCAAATGTCCGCGTATCCTGTTCTGTCTGTGATGAGATCGGCCCCGGATCGTCGGCAACCAGAATCACCATACCGCCTTTTACTCCCACATACTCCAGACTCATCAACGGATCAGATGCCACATTTAATCCGACCTGCTTCATTGTTACCATAACTCTCGCGCCTGAATAAGCAGCACCGGCTGCTACCTCCATGGCAACCTTCTCGTTAACCGACCATTCTACATAACAGTCATTTGTTCTGTTCTTTGCAACCGTCTCAAGTACCTCTGTCGATGGCGTTCCCGGATATCCGGAAATCAAATTTACCCCGGCAGCAATTGCCCCAAGCGCAATTGCTTCATTTCCCATTCGAAATTCCTTATGCATCTTTCTAACTCCTGTAATAATCTTGTGAATGATTTTTATTATAAATCTTTAAAATGAAATTCTTTCTTTCCTGTTGCATAATCATCTACAATCTGTCCACATCCAAACAGCTTGTATTTATAAGTAACAAGCCCTTCCAGACCAACCGGACCTCTTGCGTGGATCTTTCCTGTACTGATTCCAACCTCTGCACCAAAACCATAACGGAAACCATCCGCAAACCTAGTTGAACAATTCTGATAAACTCCGGCAGAATCTACCATCTGCATAAATAATTCTGCAGTTTCCGCATTTTCGGTAATGATACTGTCTGTATGATGGGAACCGTATTTATTGATATGTGCGATCGCATCATTTACCGTATCTACAATCTTAACAGAAACAATCAGATCCAGATATTCTTTGAACTCCTGTTCACCGATTGTCTCTCCGCCAATCAGATCTGTTACTTCCTTTGTTCCACGAAGCGTAATTCCATTTTCCTTTAATGCTTTTGCAAGAACCGGAAGAAATTTTCCTGCTATATCTCTATGGATCAACAAAGTTTCCACTGCATTACATGCTGCTGTATACTGGGTCTTTGCATCGATAATAATTGGAATCGCTTTATTTGGATCATAATCTCTATCTACATAAATATGACAGATTCCATCTGCATGTCCCATAACAGGAATCTTTGTATGATTCATAATATACTGAACGAAACTGTTCGATCCTCTCGGTATCAGAAGGTCAACCGTCTCATGACACGACAGAAGTTCATCAATCTCACTGTGCTGCTCTGCCTGAAGCATACAATCTGCCGGCAACCCTGCATCTATTATACTATCATGTATAATCTGAAACAGGATACGATTGGTATATGTTGTCTCCCTACCACCCTTTAGTATCGCACAATTTCCACTCTTAATACAAAGAGATGATATCTGAACAAGTGCGTCCGGTCTTGCTTCAAAAATAACTCCGATAACACCAATCGGACAGCTGACACGATTCAGAACTAATCCCTCATCCAACTGGCGTTTTAATGTCACCTTTCCTAATGGATCAGGCAGAGCAACTAACTGCTCAATTCCTTTTATAACATCTCTTAGTTTTCCCTCATCAAACTTCAAGCGTTTCTTCACTGCCTGTGCAATATGATCTTCTTCTGCCGCTGCCAGATCTCGTTTATTCTCTTCAAAAATCTTTGCCGCATTTGCCCTTAAATTCTCTGCAACCAGTAGAAGTGCTTTATTTCTCTGTTCTACCGAAGAAGCTGCCAGATAAGGTGCTGCCGCTTTCATTTTTATTGTTTCTTCTTTTATTCCCATACCTTTTTCAATAGCTGCCTGCTATTATCGTTCCTTTCTATTACAATACATCTGTAATTATTGTTCTTGTTTATCTGATATAATATATCAGATATATACCCTTTTTCGCACTGTTTATGTATGATTCACCATATCTATTTTATAGATTTATGTATGTAATTGCAATAAAAATACACAATCTTTTACCATTATATTAGTTTTTAAATACCATAACAGCCTTCAATATCCGGCTATCTAAGAATAACATGCCGTTGCTTTTTAATTTTTGGGTTATAGGACAAAACGTGTTGATGGCTAATCCCAGTCAACAAACATTTTGTCC
>ERZ831773.2832-NODE-2832-length-12782-cov-4.396480_pt1 | contig 12782 bp, 10 predicted proteins | sample MGYA00519696_ERZ831773 | MGnify/ENA primary metagenome ERZ831773 (study PRJEB31850, sample SAMEA3708720) | human gut metagenome | biome: human gut; feature: human-associated habitat; material: faeces | place: China | collected 2014 ...
CTGTCAGACGCTCTGCATCTTTGGCAACCTGCTCTTTTAATGCCATAGCCTCTTCTTTTTTTCCCTGTCCCATCAGAGCACCAATCTGTTTGGAAATTTTATTTCTCTCAGCGCGAAGAGCCTCTACTTCCTGTTTGATTTCTCTGTTTTCTTTGTCCAGTTCCAGCACTTTATCCACTAATTCCAGTTTATTATCCTGGAATTTATTGCGGATGTTCTGTTTTACAACTTCCGGGTTTTCTCTCACAAATTTAATGTCTAACATCTTGTTCCTCCTGAATAAAATAGTTACTGTTTACATCATTCACAGTAACATAAAATATTTTGTAACTATTCATTGATCTGCTTTTTGGCAAATTACCAGGCAGTTACTATTCTTTTATGTATTCTGGCAGCCGCCTGGCGGATATATTGCTGTCATACAGTTACTATTTTGTTACTGTTTACTTCGTATCCAGTAACACTGTTTTTTATTTTATCTTTAAGTATGCTCTTTCTTTTCTGTTTTTAATCAGTCCTGTTCGAGATTATCCAGGCCGAAATTAACAGCTTTTCGAAGTGCTTCCACTTCTTCCTGGCTAAGCATAACATAAGATTCGCCTTTTACAATTTCTTTCATATACAAAAAGCAATTGTCACGGCTATGCACTGCATTTAAAATAAGACCCGTATTTTCCTTGTCCAGCAAGGCCAATGCAAAACTTAATTTGCCGCCTACATCATCAAATGCATCATATTTCTCTACACCATACTTATTAAACATCTTATCAAGATTCTTTTTTATAAAAAGGAGATCATGATCATGTTCTTCTTTCGCATCATACAGTTTATCTATCTGAGCGAATTTTCTTACAAATACTTTCTCCAGAGACTGTGCATCCGAGCCTTTCATAAACGTCTTATATTTTCGTTCCAGACGACTCAGACGCATATTCATACTGATATTCCTTACCAGCAGGAAGATAGTAAGAATCAGTAGTATAATAATGATGATCCCGGAATCAATTCCAAGACTTTCAAAAATGCCACTCATATTACTGTCACTCCTAACCAATGGATTCAAAGAGATCTATGATTCTCTCCAATTCATCCTTGGAATAATACTCAATTTCAATTTTACCTTTGTCATTTTTCTTTCGGTGGATCTGTACTCTGGTGCCCATGATACTCTTCATTTTTTCTTCCAGACTCTCGTAGATTGCATCTTCCGCAGAGCTGAATTTACTCTTTTTCTCTGTTTTCGGTGGCTCCAGCATACGTTTGACAAGTGCTTCTGTCTCTCGAACGCTTAATTTCTCGTCGAAAACTTTCATCGCAACAGATTCCTGTTTTTCTTTGTCTGATATTGCAAGGATTGCACGTGCATGTCCGGCAGTTATCATCTCATCAATCAACATCTGCTGCACTTTTTCACTGAGTTTAAGAAGTCTCATAGCATTTGTTACAGCAGTTCTGCTTTTGCCTACACGCTCTGCGATTTCATCTTGTTTAAGGTGAAATTCATCAATCAGGCGTTTATATGCCATTGCTTCTTCGACCGGATTTAAATCTTCCCGCTGAATATTCTCAATCAGGGAAATTTCTACTAATTCCTGTTCAGAAAAGTCTTTTACAATTACAGGAACTTCTTTGAGTCCGGCAAGTTTTGCTGCTCTCCAGCGTCTTTCTCCTGCAATTATTTCATAATAGTCCTTTTTATCGGATACAAGCAGTGGTTGGAGAACTCCATACTGTTTAATGGACTCAGATAGTTCTAACAACGCATCTTCATCGAACTGTTTACGAGGCTGATTTACATTAGGCTCTACGCTTGATATTTTTACTATCATTGCTGTTTTTTTATGCTCTGCTGTATTGCTTTTTTCCTTCGTACCAGTTGTTTCTTTTTCAGTTGCTACAGTTTTATTTTCTGTTTTAGCTGTTGTTTTTTTTACAGGTTCTTTGACAGCAGACTTCTTTTCCGGAAACAGTGCATCTAAACCTCTGCCAAGACCGTTCTTTCTGCCTGCCATTAATTATCCTCCCTGTTGATCACTTCTTCAGCTAAAAGTCTGTAGCTCTCTGCTCCCGCTGATTTTGGATCATAAATTGTTATCGGCTGTCCATAACTTGGTGCCTCTGCTAATCTTACATTTCTCGGAATAATCGTTTTGTATATATTCTGATTAAGATTTTCCTTTACATTCTCCACAACCTGCAGAGACAGATTTGTTCTGGCATCATACATTGTGAATACGACACCTTCCATTTTCAGACGCTTGTTTAATCTGTCTTTTACCAGATCAATCGTATGGATTAACTGCGAAAGTCCTTCCAATGCATAATACTCACACTGAATAGGCACTAATACTGATGTCGCTGCAGTCAACGCATTAATTGTCAGCATATTTAGTGATGGCGGACAATCAAGTATTATGTAGTCATATTTGCGTCGAAGCTTATCTGTAATTCCTTTTAATATAAATTCTTTATTATCGATGCCTACTAATTCGATTTCTGCACCGGAAAGATTAACATTAGATGGAATCAGGTCTACGTTTTCGACAACATTTTTTATAATCGTATCTTTCGTCTCGGCTTCTCCAAGGAGAAGTTCATACAATGTACTTTCTACAGAATTCTTGTCAACGCCAAGTCCACTGGTTGTATTACCCTGTGGGTCTATATCAATTGTAAGAACCTTCTTTCCCTTTTCTGCCAGACAGGCCGAAAGATTAATTGCAGTTGTTGATTTACCAACTCCGCCTTTCTGATTGGCAACTGCTATAATTCTTCCCAACTTCATTCCTCCTTTATGAGGTTTTATTTGTCATTGTGCGTATTGCAGATTTATTATAACACTTTTATTTTAATCCCGCCACATAATGTTTCACGTGAAACATAAAAAAACAAATAAATTTTTTTAAAAAAATTGTTTAGTTTGTATGGCTCATGATTTTCTTGTAAAATCAATGTCCTCGCAGTATAATATCTTTATATATGTTTAGTGTTTTTTATAGCAATTCCAGAAAATAATGCAATTAGACGGTTCAGCAGAGTGTGAAGGACAAGAAAGATATCTGCAGGCGTGCTGACACAGGACAAAGATATCTGACACAGGACTTCACTCTCTGACGGGCTGAATTAATTGCAGTATTTTATGAAACTGCTATAGTTACTGTCACATGCTATTTTGTCATAAAATATATTCCTTAAAATAAGGTATGCAGTAACGTTTTAAACATTTGCTATGCTTAATAAAGGAGGCTGAAAATGAACAGAAACAAACATAAATTTCTTACATTTGCTGCTCTGATGACTGGTGCAACTGTTACAGTCCATCTGATCAACCGCACTGTTGCTGCTGCCGCACAGCTTAAACAGATGCTTCATATTTTTGATGATAATTACTTTGAATGGCGTTTTGGCAATATTTACTATACAAAAAAAGGAACCGGCTCACCAATTTTATTAATTCATGATGCTTTACCAGGAGCTTCTGGATATGAATGGAGCAAAATTGAAGATGAACTGGCAGTTGACCATACCGTATATACTGTTGATCTTTTAGGTTGTGGACGCTCCGATAAACCCAGCATCACATATACCAATTTTGTATATGTACAGATGATCTGTGACTTTATCCGGAAAATTATCGGAGAAAAAACAGATGTAATTGCCAGTGGATTTTCCAGTTCCTTTGTTGTAATGGCCTGTCATAATGAGAAAGAGCTCTTTAACAAAATCATGCTGGTTAACCCTCCAAGCTTTACTCAGTTAAGGCATATGCCAACAAGAAAAGACCACTTATTAAAACTTGCTCTGGAGGTTCCAATTTTTGGAACATTGATTTACCATATGATTGTTTCACGTGATAATGTAAGTAATTTGTTTATAGAGAAAATGTATTACAATCCGTTTCATGTGGATTCTCAGATGACAGATGCATATTATGAGGCAGCACATAAGGGCGGATGTTATACGAAATATCTGTACTCCAGCCTGGCTTCCAAATACATGAATATTAACATCAATCATGCTGTCAAGGCGTTAGATAACAGTATTTATATCGTTGAGGGAGAAGCAGAACCAAATGCAAAGTCCATCACAGATGAATATTGTTCTTGTAACCCGGCTATAGAAATTTCTACACTGACTGGTACTAAGCATCTTCCTCATGTTGAAAACCCAGAAAACTTTCTCGAGCAGGTTAAAATCTTCTTTTAGTGGCAGGTTAGAACATATTTGAAAAAGGCGTTCTGCAATAAAGCAACCCTATAAAGTTGTTCTCAAGCACAAAAAGCTTCGACACGCAGATTTATTTCTATGTATCGAAGCTTTTTTATAGCAATTCCAGAAAATAATGGAATTGCTATGGTCTTTATTTACATTTTCTTACTCTTCTGTATCGCTTTCAGATGTATCTGTTGTATCAGATGCACTTGCGGACTTTGAATCATCATCAGTTACTGCATCACTATTATCGGATGTTTCTGTTTCACTATCAGTTTCAACATCTGCTGATGCTTTTTCATCTGATTCCACTTCATCTGAATCTGTTTTAGTCTCATCCTTCTCAACGCCTGCGACTGACTCGAATGCTGTAAATAACTCTTTTACATTCATTTTGTTTACAAGATATACCTTGTTATCTACTACTGCTGCATAGTAGTTTGTATCATAACTGTAGTAGGAAACTTCCAGTGTGTCTCCGTCTTCTTCTGTAAATGTTACTGTCAGTTCTGCATCTCCATCCGGATCATATTTTTCCGTAAGGCGTTTCTGTGCTGCCATGTTGATCAGTTTATTATAGAATGTTGTAAATGTTGTTTCATCCAGATCAGCGCCGTCAAGTTTATACGTTACTGTTTCTGTATCATTTCCGTCTTCGTCTGTTGATGTTTCACGTGAAGCATTTACCTTATAATCTGTTCCCTGATAATTTACTTTTAAGCTTGCAAGGCTGTTTACAGATACATAACTTACTGTCATATCCCAGAAATCTTCTTCTGTTTTATCCGTAAGTGCAGACAGTGTTTCTTCCGACATAGTGTAGACTTCATTACTGTCATTTACCATGACATATCTGTTACTGTCATCAGCTTCGTTACCAACCAGAATTGTAAGCTGTTTATCTACCATCTCTGTCGTTTCTGCAGAATCCGGTGTTTCAGAATCTGAGGTTTCTGCGTTATCATCCGAAGTTTCTGCTTCTTCCTGGTAATCTACGGTAATTGTCGAATACGGTTTATCCAGTCCATACTTGCTCTTATCTTCGCATTTATAATCTGCCATGGAATTATAAGCCATGCTTCCAAAAGAAGATACCAGAGAACTTACTGTAGCTGAATCTGCCTTATCCTCTTCTCCATTAGCACTTACTGACCATACGCTGGTATCCGCATCCTTTTTTAATTCATAGGAACTATCTCCGTCTACAGAAATCTTAGTGATTGTATCTGTGCTGGAGATTGCCGGGAAGTCTTCCATCTGCGCGTAGTCATATAATGTCTTTGTAAATGGTTCTACGCAGGAAGAATCTACCAGATAAACTGTTTTCTCATCATCATCTTTTCTTACATAATACTGGCTTGTAGATGAATTCTCATCTCCTACATATAATGTAGCTGTTGTATCATCACCGTCTTCATCCTCTGATTTCGTCACAATCTTAATTATATTTGCCGGAGAATCCAAACCATACTCTGCAAGGTTATCTACATCTTCCAGAACTCTGTCTGACTCTACGGAAGTAACCGATGACGCAGCACTGTCCAAAGTACTCTGATTTACCGGAAAATCTGTATCATCTTTTTTTACCCAGCTATCATCTTTTTTTTCAAATGTTGTTTCTGTATCATCAACCATGAAATCCAGAGATTTAATGTCGTCAGCAGAAGCAGTAAATACAGAGGTGTTTTCTTCGGATTCCGCTTCTGATTCTTTCTGTTCCTGGTGGGATACGTAGGTTTTTACGCCTGCGTATGCCCCACAGCAAACTGCAAGAACTGCAACTGCAAGAATCATTTTTACAGTTTTATTCTTCATTTAAGCTTTTCTCCTCTTCATCCAGACTACTAAACCTACAACCAGGAAGAATCCAGGAATCAGTCCGATCGTACAGATTTTCCAGAATGCAGCATCATAATCTGTAAGTGTCAGATAAGATACGGACAGGCTCTTTGACGGAATAGATACGGTTGCGCTGTCTTCTGTATCAGTCATCCATTTCAGTGATTCAATGATCAGCTTTTCATTTCCGCCTGATACCATCTGATTAACCTGTGATTCCATCAGATTAGAAGTAGAATAATAAACGATCTGAGTTTCTTTGTCATCATCCAGAGTTTCTGTAATGCTCACTCCCAGATCAAATGGCCCTTCTTCATCGCCATCTTCTTTCTCTAATGTATCACTGTTAAGATCTGTCTTTGAGTATGCCTGATCAGAAGTTGTTAAGATACTGTTGACCGTTACAGTGTCTCTCACATCATCCATCTTCTTGATTCCCTGTGCATATGGTGCAAGTACATAATATCCGCCGGAGGCTGTCTCAGAACTTGCATCTGTACTGTTTACAGTCGGAACCAGGTAATATGGCATCTGCATTGCATAATGCTGGCTGTCACCCTCAAATACAATTCCTGCTGCTCTCTGAACACCATAATTTTCAAGAACTGCATCAAAGTTTGGCAGATCTTCTGTTGTATAATCAGAGAAGATCATTGCTTTTCCACCACTTTCAAGATAATCGATAATGGCATTTTTTTCATCTTCTGAGATATCTGTAGATGGAGAATCAATAAACAGACAATCTGCATCATCCGGAACACTGCTTTCTGTAAGAAGATTCAGTGACTGAATATCCATGTTTGCTTTTTCGATGTCTTCTTTGATAGAAGAATCCATCTCTTTTTCTCCATGTCCTTCCAATGTATAAAGAACCGGAAGATCTTCAGAAGTTACATATCCGATAGCACTTGTGATCTGACCTTCACCATCAAAACCAGTTGTCTGATAACTGTATGTCTGATAATCCATTGTACTTTCATAGATATTGTTATAATCAATAACTTTGTTTCGATCTCCGCATACCACAATAAGACTATTTGCAGAAAGATCATCGCTTGTATACTCGGCTACAAATTTAGGATTTACTACCGGGTCTTTCTGTTCTACTTTAATATGTTTGGATTCATCTTCATATTTCTTAAGAAGATTCGTGATATTTTCATCTTCTGAACCGCTCTGTGCAATCTGATAAATCGTTACATCCTTATCCAGATCTTTCAGCATTGCCTTAGTATCGTCGCCGATACTGTAAAGCTTCTCACTGCTGATATCGATCTCTGAGTATTTGGATGGAATCGCACTTACAATCATATTTATCACAACTACAACTGCAATAAATATTACTGACATTACCATTGTATAGGAACCGTTTTTAATATGTTTCTTGCTGACAGTTCCAATCAATTTCTTTTTATCAAACTTCGTATGTTTACTGTTTTTCATTTTTTCTTTCAGCTTCATTTCCTTTCACCTCCCCACTAATTCCAACGTCTCTTCAGAATAGACTGTGTTGTAAGGAACAAGCATACTGCGATCACTGAAAGAAAATATACAATTCCTTTTATGTCAAAAATGTTACTCGTGAAATTATCAAAATGTCCACTCAGGTTGAATACATCCAGAACTTTCTGAATTCCGCCTTCAAAAATACTGGATTTTACTACATAAATGATTACAAGTATTACTTCTCCGATCACTCCAATCACTGCTGAGATCAGAACATTCTTAATCATTGTATAAATAATAATCGCTGCTGCCAGAATCAGTAATCCAAATGCTACACATGTAGACATTGATGTCTGAGAGAAAAATGAAGAAATACCATTCATCATGTAGAAGGCAAATAAAAGGACAAATGTAAGTACTGCCGCAATTACCTGGCTTTCAGTTAATGCTGACATAAATACACCGATTGCAATATTTGCACATCCAAGAAGGAAAAATCCAAGAACTGCTGTATAAGCAGATGCAAAGGATACTGTACCAAACTTAGACATAATCAGTGGATAAGTACACATAACTGCCATAGGAATGGCATATACCGTTACCAGTGCAAGATATTTACCTATTACAATACCACCTACAGAAACCGGTGATGTCAAAAGCAGCTGGTCTGTTTTCTGTTTTCTTTCTTCTGCCAGTACACGCATCGTCAGGATTGGCACTCCAATAAGGAACACAAAGGTAATGGCACTTAATGTATATTCAAATTTAGGATATGCTGCTGAAAGCTGATATGCAGAAAAATAAATACCTGCCAGTACAAGGATAAAAAAGATAAACAAATATCCTACCATGGATGTCAGGTAGCTTTTCAGCTCTCTTTTATAAATAGCTGTCATGATTATTTTTCTCCCCCTTCATCATTTTTCTGTGATTCTGTTGATGTCTGTTCCACGTTTACAGCTTCCGTTTTAGCTTCTGCTGTTTCCTGGCTTTCAGAACTCTTCTGGTCTGTATCATCTTCACTTGCAGATGCCGGTTTCTCAGATGCTGTAAGTTCAAGGAATATTTCCTCAAGAGATACTTTCTTGGACTTCATCTCATAAATTGGGCTGTTTATATCAGACATCTTGTAGAATACTTTTTCTCTGATATCATTATTCTCTTCTGTGGAAACCTTAGTGCTCCAGAGATTCTGTTTCTCATCCTTCTCAATAGTCACGCTGTTAACTCCTTCAATGCTTTCCAGAGCCTGTTTAATCTGTGATTTTTCACCTTTAATAAGCATTTCAAGAGTATTAGATCCTTCTGCCAGCTTTCCAAGGTTCTCCGGAGTATCACTGGCAACCAGTTTTCCATGGGAAATGATCAGCACGTAATCACACACCGCACTTACTTCAGATAAGATATGCGAACTGAGAATTACTGTATGCTTCTTCTTTAAATCTTTGATGAGGGTACGGATTTCTATAATCTGTTTCGGGTCAAGTCCTACTGTCGGCTCATCCAGAATGATAACCTCCGGGTAGCCCATGATTGCTTCCGCCAGTCCAACTCTCTGTCTGTAGCCTTTTGACAGATTTTTGATCAGACGATTTCTCATATCAGAAATCTTTACCATATCCATAACTTCTTCTATCATGGTTGCTTTTTTGTCTTTTGGGATTTTTTTGAGATCAGCCACGAATTTCATATATTCCAGAACGGTCATATCAAAATAGAGTGGCGGCTGTTCTGGCAGATAACCGATACATTTCTTCACTACTTCCGGTTCTTCAAGGATATCGTGTCCGTCAATCCTGACGGTTCCTTCTGTGGATGCAATGTATCCTGTTATCATATTCATTGTGGTGGATTTGCCTGCACCGTTTGGTCCAAGGAATCCATAGATTTTACCTTTCTCGATTTTAAAAGAAAGGTGGTCAACTGCCGTATGGTCGCCATATCGTTTGACCAGATTGTTTACTTCAATCAATGTGTTCTCCTCCTTTTATTTAAATGCCGCAAATTCGTCCTGGTGTGTTTAAAAAAGACTTTCCGCAGGAATGATTTTCCAAACACGCTCTGGCTTCAGGATTAATATAGAAAATGTCCTCAGGCGAAACAGAGAATGGGGGAACCCGAGGACATCTCTACAAGAACAGTTTATGATGAAGTTGTGATAAAATTAGGATAAAAGTGTGATTATTTTGTGATGTTTGTGTGAGACAATGGTTCTTTCAGCGGAGTTCCTGCTTTACGCGGATATTTACCCGGAGTTGGTTTCTTCTTATCTATAATGACAAGAGAACGGTCAATTTCCGAATCAGGAAGCTGGAAATATGTGATATCTCTTAACTGCCCGCCAAGGATTTTGATTGCTTTTTCAGCCTCTGTTGCTTCTTCCTGTACAGTTCCTGATTTATAGGAAATAAATGTTCCACCTGTTTTTACATATGGAAGGCAATATTCTGACAGCGTTGCAAGATTTGACACTGCTCTGGATACGCAGAGGTCATATTTCTCACGATATTCCTTGTTCTTCGCATACTCTTCGGCTCTTCCATGAATTGCCTTAATTCCTTCCAATCCGAGAAGCGTAAAGCTTTCCTCCAGAAAATTCACTCTCTTCTTCAGGGAGTCCAGCAGGCAGGCTTCCAGATGCGGGAATGCAATCTTTAACGGTACTCCCGGGAATCCTGCTCCTGTACCAATATCCATGATTGTTTTTACTTTTGTCATATCAATCGCTTTTACGCAGGACAGGCTGTCGAGAAAATGCTTTGTCAGCACTTCCTCGAATTCTGTAATTCCTGTCAGATTCATAACTTTATTCTTCTCTACCAGAAATTCATAGAACTGAATAAACTGATCTTTCTGTTTCTGACTCAGTTCTATTCCCAGCTCTTTACATCCGTTTTCCAATGTCGACAGATTATATGGCATGGTATTTTTCTCCTTTTTTATACTTATTTCTAATTCTCTAATCGTTGTTTTGTTTTTTCAACTTATAACTGATTTTTCTTTTTTATTTCGGTATTTCAGATTTTGAGTTTCCCTGCTATTTTATTAGCTTTTCTCTCAACTTTCTATTTTTCTTTTTGTTGTTTTTTGGGATTTTTAATGTTCTTTTCTATTCTTTCTCTACCTGAGTCTGTGTATTTAAGTGTTGTTTTTCGTACTTTGAAATCGTTTTTTGGTGATTTAAGGATCCTTTATTCAGTTCTTTTATATTGTAAAATACGCTTGCTTTTTTCATATTTTCACATGTGCAAGCACATTAAATAGTGCTTATTATGTCTTATCTTGCACTTGAAAGATATACCAGTAAAACAGATATATCTGCTGGCGATACCCCTGAAATTCGGGAGGCCTGTCCGATAGAAATCGGTCTGTATGCCTCCAGCTTCTGGCGGGCTTCGATTCTCAGACTGCCGACTTTCTCATAATCAAGATCCGCTGGGATTTTCTTTGCTTCCAGTTTCTTAAACTGTTCTACCTGCTTTAACTGTCTGCGGATATATCCATCATACTTGATGTTAATATCAACCTGTTCCTGTACATCCCATGGAAGTTCCGAACGTTCTTTGTCAAGCGGTTTAATTGCTTCATAGGAAAGTTCCGGACGGCGGATCAGTTCTGCCAGTGTTGTTCCTGACTTCAATGGAGTACTGTTGTAGCTTTCCAGAAGTGCCTGAACCTCTTTATTTGCACCGATATTTGTATGTTCTACTCTTTCAATTTCTTTCTTAATCTGTTCTTCTTTTGCAAGAATCTTCTGATATTCTTCCTCGCTGATAAGACCTACCTGGTAGCCCTTCTTACGAAGTCTCAGATCTGCATTATCCTGACGGAGAAGAAGTCTGTACTCTGCTCTGCTGGTCATCATACGGTATGGTTCATGGTTCTCCTTTGTTACCAGATCGTCAATCAGGACACCGATATACGCCTCTGAACGGTCCAGAATCAACTGTTCCTGGCCTTTAACTTCCATAGCCGCATTAATTCCGGCAATCAGTCCCTGAGCCGCCGCTTCCTCATATCCGGAGCTTCCGTTAAACTGTCCACCGCTGAATAAACCTTTAATTTTCTTGAATTCCAGTGTTGGATATAGCTGACGCGGATTAATGCAATCGTACTCAATGGCATATGCATTTTTGACGATTTTGGCATGTTCAAGTCCCGGTACAGAGTGATACATTTCCTCCTGTACATCCTCTGGAAGGGAACTGGACATTCCGCCGATATACATTTCATTTGTATAAAGTCCCTCCGGCTCAATAAACACCTGGTGTCGGTTTTTATCAGCAAAACGCACTACCTTATCTTCAATAGATGGGCAGTAACGTGGTCCTGTTCCCTCAATCATTCCTGAATATAGCGGAGAACGATCCAGGTTTGCGCGGATAATCTCATGTGTTTTCTCATTGGTGTATGTCAGCCAGCATGATTTCTGTTCGATCTGAACATCTTCCGGGTTGGTTGAAAAAGAAAACGGAACAACCCTCTCATCTCCGAATTGCTCTTCCATTTTGCTGTAGTCAATGGTATTTCCAGCAATACGTGCCGGCGTTCCTGTTTTAAAACGGAACATTTCGATTCCCAGTTCTTTCAGAGAATCTGTAAGATAATTGGCAGCCTGGAGTCCGTTTGGACCTGTGTAGTTGCTTACATCGCCGTAGATACATCTTGCTTTCAGGTAGGTTCCTGTACAGAGAACAACTGCCTTACAATTATAAATAGCACCTGAATAAGTTTTTACGCCTTTAATCTTTCCATCTTCAACCAGAAGCTTTGTTACTTCACCCTGCTTAATAGTAAGGTTCGGAGTATTTTCCAATGTCTTTCTCATCTCATTGCTGTATGCCTGTTTATCCGCCTGTGCACGCAGGGAATGAACCGCAGGTCCTTTGGAGCAGTTGAGCATTTTTGACTGAATAAATGTTTTATCAATATTCTTTCCCATTTCACCGCCAAGAGCATCCAGTTCTCTTACCAGATGTCCCTTGGAACTGCCGCCTACATTTGGATTACATGGCATTAATGCGATACTATCTACGCTGACGGTAAACATAACTGTATTCAGACCGAGGCGCGCGCCTGCAAGTGCAGCCTCACATCCGGCGTGTCCGGCGCCGACTACAACGAGATCATAATCTTCTACTAAAGTTTTCATTTTATCTCCTTTATTTCCACTGTATAATCTACTATCGTACAATCTACTATTCTATTATTAAAAATCGCCGAAGGCGATTTTTTTTGCAAAATTTATTCTGTTACAATCATACTTCATCAATACTAATGATAAT
>ERZ831773.2838-NODE-2838-length-12740-cov-3.135514_pt1 | contig 12740 bp, 10 predicted proteins | sample MGYA00519696_ERZ831773 | MGnify/ENA primary metagenome ERZ831773 (study PRJEB31850, sample SAMEA3708720) | human gut metagenome | biome: human gut; feature: human-associated habitat; material: faeces | place: China | collected 2014 ...
GTCACGCTCCACGTAAATGGACACGTTGACCTGCGCCTTGCCGTCATAGCCCTGACCGGTCTCGTTGTCTTCCGGATAGTCGATGGAATCAACCACCACGGCCAGCGAATGCGGCAGCTCGTCGTCCAGGGTCTCAAGGAACGCACCGCGCACGAGTTCGGCGATGGTGTCTTCCGGACGCTCCTCGCTGATCTGATCGTCCGGGTACATCTGCGGACCCTCGGGCGTCAATGAGCACGTTCTTCACTTCAGCCAGATTGTCGTGCTTCAGGGCGCTCACCGGCACGATGTCCGAGAAATCGGCGAAATCGTTGATTTCGATGAGCTTGTTGATGAGTTGCTGACGGCCAAGCTCGTCGATCTTGGTGACGATGGCAATCAGCGGGATGCGCCACTTGAACGTACCGTCCTCACGCTTGGTGGCGAAGTCGGTACGCAGTCGGGAGAGAATACGCTTGTCGCCGGGGCCGATTTCCTGATCGGCGGGCAGCAGGAAGGCCACCACGTCCACATCGGCCAGAGATTCGTCGACCACGTCGTTCAGACGCTGGCCGAGCAACGTACGCGGACGGTGAATACCGGGCGTGTCCACGAGCACGAGCTGCGCGTGGTCGGCGGTCAGGATGCCGCGAATCGCCTTACGGGTGGTTTCCGGGCGAGAGGATGCGATGGCAATCTGCTTGCCGATCAACGCGTTGATCAACGTGGATTTGCCGACGTTCGGGCGGCCCACCACGGCCACGAATCCGGAGCGATACGGCACGTCCTGCTTGGTCACGTTCTCCGTCTCACCGGTCGCGTCGACTTCGGCAACGCCGGCAACATCGGAAGCATCGGTAACGTCAATGTCATCGACGTCGTTCGTGCTGTTGTTCTGGTCGGTCATATCACTCCTTGCTGGCGGTATCATCGCCTTCGACGGGCTCGCCGTCAGTTTCCTCATGGGTCTTGTTATTTTCCTCGCCGCCCTCGACGTGCGCCGGTTCTACGACGATGGTGGACACCTTCTTGCGGCGTCCGGCGGAGTCCACGGCGGTCAGTCGCAGACCGCGCGTCACGGCCGAGGCACCGACAATCGGCACGCGGCCCAGAATCTTGGTCAGCAGGCCGTACACGGTATCGACATCGTCCTCATCAATGTCGATCTCGAAGATCTCCTCCAGATCGGCAATCGGCGTACGGGCGGGCATCTTCCACTTGTTGTCTCCGATTTTCTCCGGCTCAGTACGCTGGGTGCGGTCGTGCTCGTCTTCCAGCTCGCCGACGATCTGTTCGATGGCATCCTCGATAGTCACCATGCCGGCGATGCCGCCGTACTCATCGACCACCACGGCCACATGCTGGCGGGAACGCTGCATCTCATGGAACAGGTCGTCCACCGGCTTGGATTCGGGAACAAGCAGCGGCTGCCGGACGATGGATTCGACCGCGCGCTCCATGGCCGCCGGGTTGAAGGCGGTGGCACGCACGGCGTCCTTCAAATAGGCCACGCCGATCAGGTCATCCACATCCTCACCGATCACCGGCACGCGGGAGAAACCGGAGCGTGAGAACAGTTTCAGCGCGGAAGACAGTGTGGAGTCGCGCTCCATGCAGATCATATCGGTGCGCGGCACCATGATCTCGCGAGTCAACGTATCAGACAGGGTGAGCACGTTGCGCAACATTTCGGAGACTTCCGGATCGAAGTCGTTGGACTCCACCAGTCGGTCGATGGCGGCCTTGCCCTGCTCGAGCTGAATCTTCTCAAGCTCCTCGTCGTCGGACAGATCGGAGTCCTTGGAGCGGCGGCCCGGTCCCTTGGAACCGGACTTGTCGCCACCGATGCGTGCGAACGGCGTGAGCTTGGTGGCCAACGACACGATGCGCGAGTTGGAAATCATGATGCCGACCGGCTTGGCCATGCCGGCGGTGCGCGGGCGGACCAGTACGGAGACCACGGCTACGATAATCGCGAACAGGAATCCGGAGAGCAGTTCAACCCACAGTTCCGCACCCCACAGGGATGCGATGGAAGACACCAGTACGCCGTCGAGCACATTGCAGGCGATGCGGAAGAACGCACAGCTGCCGGCGGTGGCGTAACGGTCGGCGATGAGCCGTTGCACGCGATGAATCTTGTCGATCTTCTTCATCTTGAGGAACTGGCTTGCTTCGGAGTCGGTCTGCACCTCGAGGATGAGATTGTTGAGGCTGGCTCGCGTTACGCGGGCCACGGCGCCTTCAGCGGCGGCCATGGTCAGCGAGAGCCAGACGAACAGGGCCGCCACGAGTACAAGAATGACGGTGATGGCGATCGGCGTGGTACTGGAATACTCCATAATGATTTTTCGGTGTCCTTGAATGTCCTTGAACGGTATCGAATAATCCGGATTTGGTGTGATTGATTTGGGAGCTTATTTGGAATCGAGGTCGCGGCCAGCACCGTGCGCGGCGTCGTACAGGGCCAGCGCGTCGGGTGTGCCGGCGGGCAGCGTGGCCTGCACGTTGGCATCGTGGCGTAGGGCGAAGAAGGTGAGCAGCAGCTGTCGCTGCAGGCCGAACATCTGGCGCTCCTGCTCGGGGGTCACGTGGTCGTAGCCGAGCAGGTGCAGGATGCCGTGGATGGTGAGCAATAGCATCTCCTGCATGGTGCTGTGCCCGGCTGCGGCAGCCTGTTGGGCAGCGACCCACGGGCAGATGACGATGTCGCCGAGCACTCCTTCCATCACGGTTTTGCCGTCGCCGGGGCGCAGCTCGTCCATCGGGAAGCTCATCACGTCGGTCGGGCCTTCGAGGTTCATCCAACGCATGTGCAGTTCGGCGATGGGATCGGGATCCACGAACATGATGGTCAGGTCGGACTGGGTGCTCACGCGCATCTGGTCGAGTACCCAAATACCCAAATCGGAGAAGACCTTGGGGTCGATGACCCACTGGGTTTCATTGGTGACGTCAACGCTCATCGTCTGTCTCGCTTTGGTTGGTTGAATCCGCTTGCTGGCGGGCATCGAAGTCGGTATGGTTGCGGCGGCCCTTGCGTTCGATGTCGCGGTGGTCGCCGGCGATGGCGGAGTGACGGTCGTAGGCGGCCACGATCTGTCCGACCAGCTGGTGACGTACCACGTCCTCGGTTTTGAGATGCACGAATGCGATGTCGTTGATGCCGCCCAGGATGCGTTCGATGGTGGCCAGTCCCGAGCGAGGCACGGTCAGGTCCACCTGCGAGATATCGCCGGTGATGACCATCGTGGTGTTGAAGCCCAGACGGGTCAGGAACATCTTCATCTGCTGTTCGGTGGTGTTCTGAGCCTCGTCGAGGATCACGAACGCGTCGTTCAGCGTACGGCCGCGCATGTAGGCGAGCGGCGCCACTTCGATGGAGCCGTCGTCCATGTACCGCTTGAGCTGGTCGGCGCCGAGCATGTCGCCAAGCGCGTCGTACAGCGGGCGCAGATACGGGTCAACCTTGTCATTCAGCGTGCCGGGCAGAAAGCCGAGGCTTTCGCCGGCCTCCACGGCCGGGCGCGTGAGGATGATGCGGCGAATCTGCTTGTCCTGGAAGGCACGCACAGCCTTGGCCACGGCCAGATACGTCTTGCCGGTGCCTGCGGGGCCAATGCCGAAGGTGATGGTGTGCGATTCGATGGCGTTCACGTAGGCCACTTGTCCGGCGGTTTTCGCACGGACCGGCACGCCGGCAGCAAAGGTGATGACGCCGGGAACCGTGGGCTTGCGGTACGTCGGGTCGTGGGAGCCGGCAGAACGTGCATGGGCGCGTTCGTTTGAGGTCGATTGCGCCAGTTTGTCACGCACCGGGCCGTGACCGGGATGTTCGAGGCGCACGTGGTTCTTGAGCACGTTCTGGTCGAGCATGCGACGCACGGTGTCGGCGTCCATAGGCGCGGTGTAGGCGGCTTGGATGATGGTATTGACCAAATCCTCGGCCTGTGCGGCCTGGGCTTCGGTCTGCTTGGAGCGGGAGACGATCGCCACGCGGTTGCCGCGCACGATAATCGTCAGGTCCGGAAAGGCGCGCTCTACCTCGCGAATGACCTCGTCAACCGGGCCGAGCACGGCGACGGGGTCAAGTTGGGGCGGGATGGTGATGGTACGTGTAGTCGTTGCCACGAAGCGGATATTCCCCTACTACTCGTCGAGCTTTTCGCCGGTCATCACGTGCGCGTGCACGTGGAAGACGGTCTGGCCGGCGTCGAGACCGGTGTTGAACACCAGTCGGTAGGCGCCGTGAAATTCCTTGTCGGCGATGTTCTGCGCAATGGAGACGATGTGGGCCAGCTCGGTCGGGTCGTCGGCGGCAAGTTCGGCGACGTTGGCGTAGTGCTTCTTGGGCACCACGAGCACGTGGACCTTGGCCTTGGGATTGATGTCGTTGAATGCGTAGGTCGTCTCGTCCTCGTAGACCTTGCTGCTGGGAATCTGCCCTGCGATGATCTTGCAGAACAGGCAATCGTCGGATTCGCTCATCATGCTCCTTGGTTTGATGTTGCTACGCACCAGCTTAGCGCGTGGGCGTTACTCGTAACGTCCCAACACCCGAGACAACAGCGACAACGCTACAGGACCGGCCGTCGCGGCTCTCAGAATATTGCGCCCCAGTACGCAGCTCACCGCTCCGGCCTTGACGAAATCAGCTACCTCCTGCTCACTGATGCCACCCTCAGGCCCGACCACCACACTGACAGTCCGCGGCCGGCCGTCCTGGAGCGTGCGTTCCACCAACTGCGCAACCTTCTCCTCCACGCCGGACCACGTATCGGTAGCATCCTGATGCAGCACAATCACCACATCGCCATGCACGCAGGCCCTGCGGCAGATGGCCACGACCTCCTTGCTGGACGCGCACGCCTCCAGTTGCGGCTTAAAGGCGCGCCGCGACTGCTCGGTGGCGGCATCCAGTACCGAATTCCACTTCTTGTCTGTACGGCCGACCTTCCACTTGGCAATGGATCGGTCCGCCTGCCATGGCACCACTTGGTCGACGCCAATCTGAGTAGCCATATCGATGGCCTGCTCATCATGGCCGGTTTTCGCCAATGCCTGAATCAGCGCCAAACGGGTGAGCGGCTCGGGTTCGCGCCCCACTTCCACGACTTCAGCCAGTCCGGCTTCAGGATCGGCCATCACTGCCTGGATTCTCAAGCCGTTGCCGTCGGAAAGTTGCAGGCTGTCCCCTGCCTTGAGTCGCATGGCCTGCACGGCATGGCGCTTGATGTGAGCGGGCAGGGTTAGCTTCCAGCCGGCGTGGAGTTCGTCGCTGTTCACCGGGACGTCGTCGACCTGCGGGTCGAAAAGAAAAAGGGCATCAGTCATGACTTCAAGGCTACACGCGACACGCCGGGCACACGCGCGAATTGCATCCCTGTAATTTCATGCTAAGCTATCTACTCGTTGTCCAAACGACACCTGCCCGGGTGGCGGAATGGTAGACGCGCTAGCTTGAGGTGCTAGTGCCTATTTTATACAGGCGTACGGGTTCAAGTCCCGTCTCGGGCACAGATAAACCCCTTGCATTGCAAGGGGTTTTTCGTTATCTGCACACACGAAAGGCCACCAATGCAGTTCATCACGCTGGACACCGTCGACGACCCGCGCGTCGAAGCGTATGTGAGCCTCACCGAAATGCAGTTGCGTAATCGCTTGGAACCAGCCAAGGGCGTGTTCATCGCCGAGTCCCCCAAGGTTATCGACCGCGCGCTGGCCGCTGACCGCGAACCGCTGTCACTGCTGGTCGAGGAACCTTGGCTGGAGGGCATGAAAGACACCTTCGACTTCATCGACGGGCGCTGGGGCGCGGATATTCCCGTCTACGTGGCCTCACCTGAGCAGCTCAAGCGTCTGACCGGCTACCGTTTGCATCGCGGCGCCCTATGCGCGATGCGACGCTGGCCGTTGCCCTCCGTAGCCGAGGTCTGCAGGAGCGCCCGCCGCGTGGCAGTAATGGAAAACATCGTGGACCACACCAATGTGGGCGCACTGATGCGTTCGGCGGCCGCGCTCGATGTGGATGCCGTGCTGGTCACACCCTCCTGCGGTGATCCGCTGTACCGACGCGCCGCCCGCGTGTCGATGGGCACCGTATTCCAGATTCCGTGGACCCGTATCACCGGGTTCAACGACGACGGCACCGAAAACAAGCATTACTGGCCGTTCCAGGGCATCGACGAGTTGAAGTCGCTGGGCTTCACCACCGTGGCCATGGCATTGGAGGATCGTTCGATTTCGTTGGACGAGCTGACACGCCGTCTGCACGCGCCTGCCGAAGATCCGACGCATATCGACAAGCTCGCGCTGATCTTCGGTACCGAGGGCGACGGCCTGTCCCACCATACGATTGCCCGCGCCGATTTGACCGTGAAGATTCCGATGAGCCACGGCGTGGATAGCCTGAACGTGGCGGCATCCAGCGCAGTGGCGTTCTACGCGACACGCTAAGGAATCGCACGCGCTCCGAAAAGGCCGGATCCTTAACAAATCTACGAAACTGTTCATCGCAAGTTCACGGCACGCGGGGGCGAAAGCCTTGCATGTTCGTTTTTTTCTGCAATTATTAACTATGTAAACCGAATGCAAGGAAGCATCCGGCCCGGCAGTGCGGTGTCGAAAGACGCTCAGTAACAGAGAGGACAGTTACGATGACCAAGAATCCCAAGATTCTGTCGATTGTGCTTGCAGGTGGTGAGGGGACCCGCCTGATGCCGTTAACCCGTGATCGCGCGAAGCCCGCCGTTCCCTTCGGTGGTGTGTATCGTCTGATTGATTTCCCGTTGAGCAACCTGGTGAACTCCGGGTACCGTCAGGTCGTGGTGCTCACCCAGTACAAGTCTCACTCGCTTGACCGCCACATCTCCCAGGTCTGGCGTTTCTCCCCGCTGCTTGGCTCGTACGTCTCCCCTGTGCCCGCGCAGCAGCGTCTCGGCAAGCACTGGTATCTCGGCTCCGCCGACGCCATCTACCAGACCATCAACATCATCGAGGATGTCCAGCCGGACATCGTGGTGATCGTGGGTGCCGATCACGTCTACCGCATGGACTTCGAACAGATGGTACAGCAGCACATCGAGTCCGGCGCCGAGTTCACCGTGGCCGGTATCCGCCAGCCCATCGAGGAATCGAACCAGTTCGGTGTGATTGAGGTCGATCCCGATCACCCGAACATGATCAAGAACTTCCAGGAGAAGCCGCCCACCACCACCGGTCTGCCGGACAATCCGAACCAGATTCTGGCCTCCATGGGTAACTACGTCGCCAACACCAAGGCCCTGTTCGAGGCTCTGGCTCTCGATGAGAAGGCTGCCGACACCAAGCACGACATGGGCGGCGACATCGCCCCGTACTTCGCTTCCCGCAACGAAGCCGGCGTCTACGACTTCAACTCGAACGAGATTCCGGGCTCCACGGCCACTGATCACGCTTACTGGCGCGACGTCGGTACGATTAAGCAGTTCTACGATGCGCACATGGATCTGATCGCCTATGTGCCCGAGTTCAACCTGTACAACCAGGATTGGCCGATTTACACGATGTCCGGCAACCTGCCGCCGGCCAAGTTCGTGCACGCCGGCCGCGACCGTCTGGGCCACGCCACCGATTCGATCGTCTCCCCCGGTGTGATCGTCTCCGGCGGTGAAGTGCACCACTCCGTGCTCTCCCCCAATGTGCGTATCCACTCGTGGGCACAGATTGTCGATTCCGTGCTGTTCGACGGTGTAGTCATCAACCGCCGCGCCCGCGTGTACAAGGCGATTCTTGACAAGAACGTGGTGCTCACCGAGAACTCCACTGTCGGCATCGATACCGAGCACGATCTGGCCCGTGGCTTCACCGTCACGCCGGATGGCATCACGGTTGTCCCGAAGAACACCATCGTCGATGACTGATTGACCAGTCCAGACATGGAAAAGCCCCGCATCATGCGGGGCTTTTCTCGTATAGAGCTCCCTCTGATGAGGGAACTTACTAAGCGCTATCAGTACTTTGGCATATTGTCGAAGCTGAAGCCTAGGGCGGCGAGCTGGTCGCGGCCTTCGGGCGTGATGCGCTCCATGGTCCAGCGCGGATCCCACGTCCAGTCGATGCGGAACTCCTCGACCAGACCGGCCAGCGTGGATGCGCATTCGTCCTCGATAAGGTCGGTCAGCGGGCAGGCCGGCGTGGTCAGCGTCATCGTAATAATGGCGCGGCCTAGCTCATCGATCTCAATGCCGTAGACCAGACCCAAATCGATCACGTCGATGCCAAGCTCCGGATCAATCACCTGATGCAGTGCCTCGCGCACGTCTTCGGCAGTGGCGCGGCCGATATCGTCAATCGCCTTGATCGGAATCTCGCTGCCATCGGACTGTTCGTCATCCTGGCAACCGCATTTGCCGTGGTGACCGCCACACGCACAGGTGTCATCGCCGGACGCAGCAGAGTGCTCGATCGGGCGTCCGTTCGGGAAGCCCTTGGCCAAGGCCGGGTTGGCCATCACGCGGCGAGCGGCCTCCTCGTCCTGCAGGACGCCGTTGACAGCATCGAAAACGGACGGCTGTGGTTCGGGAACCAAATTATCGTTGGACATATTTCCTCAGTTCTTTGCAGCGAGGGCTTTGGCGATGGAGTCCTTCAGCCCTTCCCAGCCTAGCAGAGCGCATTTGATGCGCATAGGGTATTTCGACACGCCTTGGAATACCACGGCGTCGCCGAGCTTTTCTTCCAGGTTCTCGTCGTCCAGACCGGCACCGCGCGATTCCATCAGCTTGTGGAATGTCTGTTCCAGATCCATGGCCTCGTCAACGGTTTTGCCGTCCACCAGATCGACCATCACCGACAGGCTGGCCTGCGAAATGGAGCAGCCGTGGCCGTCCCACACCAATCGCTTGATGGTGTGCGGTTCGTCATCGGAGACTTCGACATGGATGGTCGCCTCGTCGCCGCAGGTCGGGTTGAACTGGTGCGATTCACCGGGCGTGCAGTATTCGTGGCTGGCTTGTACGGTGACATTGGCCGCTGCGTCCGCGGACTGTTCGACCGCTGCGTTGGGCGCAAAGGATTCCTTGCCATGCGGATGTTTCGACGCCTCGAGGATGACCTCTTGGTACATCTGTTCGAGGTCATCCCCGCTCATACCGAATTCGTTCATGGTGTTCTGTTTTACTCCACTCCAAAGAACTTACGGATGCCCTTGGCCGCTTCGACCAACGCTTGGGCATCTTCGACCGAATTGTAGACACCGGAGGAGGCACGGTTGGATGCGTATAGGCCGAAGTGGCGGTGTACCGGCTGGGCACAGTGGTGTCCCACGCGAATCGCGATGCCCTGGGCGTCGATGAACTGGCCCACATCGTGCGGATGCACGCCGGCCACGTCGAACGCCACGGTGCCGATGCGGTCCACGTTTTCGCGCGGCCCGAGGATGCGAATGCCATCGACGTCGCCGAGCTTGAGCAGTTCGGCGGCGATGGTCTTCTCATGGGCTTCGATGTTCTCGAGCCCGATGTTCATCATCCATTCGGCGGCGACGCCTGCGGCCACCACTTGGGCGACCGGCTGGGTGCCGGCCTCGAAGCGGGCCGGAGGGGCCATGTATTGGGCCTCGTGGTCCATGTAGGCGAGCTCGACCATGGAGCCGCCGAAGTTGGCCGGCGGCAGGGCTTCGAGCAGGTCGCGCTTACCGTACAGGAAACCGACGCCGGTAGGACCGTACATCTTGTGCGCGCTCCAGGCGGCGAAGTCCACATCAAGCGCGTGGAAATCGACCTTGAGGTGCGGTACGGACTGGCAAGCGTCCAAGATGAAGATCGAACCTACTTCATGCGCACGCTTGATGATCGGGGCGATGTTGGTGATGGCACCCGTGGCGTTGCCCACGTGGGTGACGGCCACGACCTTGGTACGCTCGGTGATGACTTCGTCGAGGTTGTCCGTACGCACACGGCCGTCCTCGGTCAGGTCGATCCACTTGAAGGTGGCGCCGGTACGGTAGGACAGCTCCTGGAACGGCAGCAGCACCGAATGATGTTCCGCACGCGAGACGACGATCTCATCGCCCGGCTTCAGGGCAAAACGCTTGGCGGCTTCTCCCCCACGCCCCAGCGATGCATTGCCGAATGCGGTGGCGAGCAGGTTCAGTCCGGCCGTGGCACCACCGGTGACGACGACCTCCTCTTCACCTTCGGCCGCATTCGCGCCGACCAGCTTGGCCACCTTGGCTCGGGCCTCCTCAAAGGCCATGGTGCTACGGGCGGCCAGCTCGTGCGCACCACGGTGCACGCCGGCGTTAATTGTACGGTAGAAGTTCGCCTCGGCGTCGATCACCGCATTCGGCTTCTGCGAGGTGGCCGCAGAATCCAGGTACACGAGCGGGTGCCCGTGAATCTCCTGATCCAGAATCGGGAACTGCGCCCGAATCGCCTTAAAATCAACCATTATGTTCCCCCTACTTACGTAACAATTGTACGAAACGAGTGGGAGTCTGACATGGCCTGTTCGCGACCGTAAAGACCTGGCCTAAGCGGCCCGGAGCGTGTCGAGAATAGGGCATGTCAGACTCCCACGGTCACGGACTCAGGCCAGTGCGGACTCGGAGTCGGCGCCTTCGGGCAGGTACTGGTCGTAGCCGTTCTCTTCGAGTTCGTCGGCCAGCTCAGGGCCGCCGGTCTTGACGAAGTGGCCGTCGGCGAACACGTGCACGATGTCCGGCTTGATGTACTTCAAGATACGGGTGTAGTGCGTGACCATGAGGATGCCGAACTGGTTGGCTTCCTTGGCGCGGTTCACGCCTTCGGACACGATGCGCAGGGCGTCCACGTCCAAGCCGGAGTCGGTTTCGTCAAGGACGGCAAACTTCGGTTTCAGCAGTTCGAGCTGCAGCACTTCGGCGCGCTTCTTTTCACCGCCGGAGAAGCCTTCGTTCACGGAACGGGAGGCGAACTTCGGGTCCATCTTGAGGCGCTTCATGGCTGCGGACAGGTCCTTGGCCCACTGGCGAATACCGGGAGCCTCGCCGTCGATTTCGGTCTTGGCGGTGCGCAAGAAGTTGGTCATGGACACGCCCGGTATTTCGACCGGGTACTGCATGGCCAGGAACAGGCCGGCCTTGGCGCGCTCGTCCGGAGTCATCTTGAGGATGTCCTTGCCGTCGAGGAGGGCCTCGCCGGAGTCGACCACGTACTTGGGGTGGCCGGCCAACGTGTAGGCGAGAGTGGACTTGCCGGAACCGTTGGGGCCCATGATGGCGTGGGTTTCGCCGGAGTGGACGGTCAGGGTGGCACCCTTCAGGATCGGCTTGATGCCTTCCTTGGTTTCGACGTGGACGTGCAGGTCCTTGATTTCGAGTGTTGACATTGTTGTGCTCCTAAAAATGCTGTTCTTACTTGTCTTCGAGGACCTGTGCCATGGCGTCGTTTTCACCACGGGCCAGTCGGCGGTCAATCACGGTCATCAGATGTTCGGAGATGGCGGGAATGCCGATCTCCTCGACGAGTTCGCCGAAGAAGCCGCGCACCACGAGCTTGCGGGCGTCGGTTTCGGGGATGCCGCGGGATTCGAGGTAGAACAGTTCCTCGTCGTCGAAGCGGCCCACCGAAGAGGCGTGACCGGCACCGATGATGTTGCCGTTTTCGATTTCGAGGTTCGGCTCGGAATCGGCGATGGCGCCCGGGGTCAGGACCAGGTTGCGGTTGAGCTCGTAGGAGTCGGTGCCGGGGGCGGTGGGCTGGATGAGCGCGTTGCCCACCCAAGTGGAGTGCGCGCCCTTGCCGTCAAGCGCGCCCTTGTAGACCACGCGGGACTTGCAGTCGGGGTGGTTGTGTACCACCATCGTGCGGTGTTCGATGTGCTCGCCGGGGTCCACGAAGTAGATGCCGAGCATGTTGAGGTCGCCCTGTTCGCCGCCGAAGTCCTGATCCATGCGGATGCGGACGATGTCGCCGCCCAAGGTCACGACGGAGTGGCGCAGGGATGCGCCTTCGCCGACGTGGATGCGGTGGTTGGCCACATGCTTGGCGGTTTTGGCCCATTCCTGAACGAACGTGGTGGAGACGTGCGAGTCCTTGCCGGTGGTGATTTCCACGCCTTCGGCCAGTCGTGCGTCACCGTCGTGTTCCACGACGACGTCCGCATGAGCCTTGTCGGCGGCGGCGATCACCAGATGGAAAGCGTCGAGGTCCTCCCCCGCGCCGTGCACCTTGACGAGCACGGGCTGGGCGATCTCACCGGACAGTTCCAGAATGGTTGCGGTGCGGCCGGATTCCCATTCGACTGCGGAGACGCGGTCGTTGGGCTTGGACACAGTGCCGGACAGGCCCTCACCGAGCTTGATCTGGCTGAGCTTCACGCCTTCGGCCAACGGCGAGCCGTCAATCATGGAGACTTCGATCTGCGTTTCGCCGGAAGGCTTGAACACGGTGAAGAACTCGTTGATGCGCTCGATAGGCGTGTAGCGCCATTCGTCCTGCTTGCGGCTGGGCTCCGGGTAGTCGCCTGCGTTGAACGAGCGCACGGCATGGTCCACGGAGGACGGCATGGCGGCCGGAATCGCGTACGGGTCGTTGGGGTCGGCGACCGGAATCTTGATTTCCTTGACGGGTGTTGTGTTGTCGGTCATCGGAATCAGCCCACCGATCCTTCCATCTGGAGTTCCACAAGTCTGTTGAGTTCGAGCGCGTATTCCATAGGCAGCTCGCGGCTGATCGGTTCGACGAAGCCGCGCACGATCATGCCTCGCGCCTCTTCTTCCGTGAGTCCTCGGCTCATCA
>ERZ831773.2846-NODE-2846-length-12668-cov-37.026560_pt1 | contig 12668 bp, 9 predicted proteins | sample MGYA00519696_ERZ831773 | MGnify/ENA primary metagenome ERZ831773 (study PRJEB31850, sample SAMEA3708720) | human gut metagenome | biome: human gut; feature: human-associated habitat; material: faeces | place: China | collected 2014 ...
ATGAAAAATCGGATATCCAGGACTGGATGTTCTTAGGACTTGTACAGGCGGATATCGTCAATGACAGTATGAACAGTCTGCAGCGTAGTACGATACTTCTTGTCAGTGCGGTTGTGTTATGTATTGCCGCATTCTCTATAAGCCTTGTTATTCAAAAAAGCAGGATAAACTTAAAGAAAAAAGATACGGAGATACTGTACCGGGATGAGCTGTTTCAAAAGCTTTCAATGAATGTGGATGACGTTTTCCTGATGCTGGATGCAAAAACATACCATGCAGATTATGTTAGTCCTAATGTGGAAAACCTGCTTGGCATTACGGTAGAACAGATTCGTAAAGATATTAATATTCTGGGAAAACTGCATATAGCAGAACAGGGAGATCCAGAGAAAAATTATCTGGAAGAAATACAGGTTAATGGACAGAGAGAATGGGATTTTGAATATGTTCATCTCAAGACAGGGGAAAAACGCCGGTTCCATAATATTGCAATGGGCAGTGAAGTAAACGGTAAAAAGAAATATATCCTGGTTATGTCAGATCGTACTGCTGACTGGAAAATGAATCAGGCACTTTCTGAGGCAGTACGTGCTGCAGAGACGGCAAATAGGGCAAAGAGTACTTTCCTTTCCAATATGTCTCACGATATCCGCACACCAATGAATGCGATTATCGGTTTTACCACACTGGCGGTAAGTAATATTGATGATAAAAAAAGAGTCCGGGATTATCTGGGCAAGATTCTTTCCTCCAGTAATCATCTTCTCTCACTGATAAATGATATATTGGATATGAGCCGTATCGAGAGTGGAAAAATTCATCTGGAAGAAACTGAGGTAAGCCTGTCGGATGTACTTCATGATCTGAAGACCATCATAAGTGGGCAGATTTATGCAAAGCAGCTGGATCTTTATATGGATGCAATGGATGTGACAAATGAGGATGTTTATTGTGATAAGACAAGACTGAATCAGGTACTTTTAAATCTTTTGTCTAATGCAGTTAAATTTACTCCTGCAGGAGGAACTATTTCTGTAAGGTTGAAGCAGTTCCCATGGACAGTAAAGGACAGTGGACTGTACGAGATCCGGGTAAAGGATAACGGAATCGGCATGAGTACAGAATTTGTAAAGAAGATTTTTTCTCCTTTTGAGAGAGAGCGTACTTCCACAGTCAGCAGGACTCAGGGTACAGGACTTGGCATGGCCATTACCAAGAATATTGTAGATATGATGGGTGGAACGATTGAGGTTCAGACAGAACAGGGCAAAGGTACTGAATTTATTGTCCGTCTGCCATTTCGGATTCAGTTTAAGCAGCATCAGACAGAGAAGATTGCAGAACTGGAAGGCCTTAAGGCACTGGTTGTAGATGATGATTTCAATACATGTGACAGTGTGACAAAAATGCTTGTGAGGATTGGAATGCGTTCAGAATGGACACTTTCCGGAAAGGAAGCTGTTCTTCGTGCACGACAGTCTATGGAACTGGGAGATGAATTCCACGCTTATATCATCGACTGGCGTCTGCCGGATATGAATGGCATTGAAGTCACCCGCCAGATTCGCAGCCTTGGTGATGATACACCAATCATTATCCTGACTGCTTATGAATGGTCAGATATCGAAGTGGAAGCCAGAGCTGCAGGGGTAACTGCTTTCTGTGCAAAACCAATGTTCATGTCAGATATCAGAGATACGTTGATGATTGCCATTGGACAGATGCAGGCAGAAGCAGAGGATACACGCCCTTTAGCATCAGGTTCAGATTTCAGAGGCAGATGTATATTGCTTGTGGAAGATAATGAACTAAACAGTGAAATTACAGTGGAGATTCTTAATGGATATGGATGCCAGGTTGATACTGCCGTAAATGGAGCAGAGGCAGTTAAGAAAATTAAGAATTCGAAGCCGGGTGATTATGATCTGGTGCTGATGGATGTGCAGATGCCGGTAATGAATGGATATGAGGCTACCCGCCAGATACGTGCTCTGAATGACCCGGCACTGGCTGGAATTACCATTCTTGCCATGACTGCCAATGCATTTGATGAGGACAAAAAGAAAGCACTGGAATGCGGTATGGATGGATTCTTAACCAAACCAATAGTTATTGATGAATTAATCGGTGTATTACAGAAAAATCTGGATTAGTTAAGAAAAAACAAAGTGATGCTAAGAAAACGTACGGTGATAATTGGCAGAATAATGCGGGTGAGACAGATCATATTGATCCGTTAGCTAATTATGTGGCTCATCATCGGAATTATATGCGTTATTGTGTTAAAAATATATCGGCCTATATTGAAAAATATACAATAAATTATATAAAACTGCTAAAAACATTTGAAATAATTATATAAAAATAGCAATTGTACCCAATAAAATAATGTGATACAATCAAGGAAACTAAAACAAAAGAAATAGTTTCCTTGATTTTTTGTTTTTTAAGCGTTACTGATACATAACATTAAAAGGAGCATTATGGATAATAAAGAGAAGATTTTACAGGCAACGATACAGGCATTTAATCAAAAAGGCCTTAAATTTACAATGGACGATATTGCTTCTATTCTTGCAATGAGTAAGAAGACAATATATACAATTTTTAAAGATAAGAACACTCTGTTTATGGAGATGGTAGATTATCTGTTTGACACGATTAAAGAGAGCGAATCAAAGATAATAGAAGATGATACATTATCAACAATTGAGAAGATAAGACGTATTCTTGGAGTTATGCCTGAGAGTTATAAAGATATTGATTTAAGACAATTATATATGTTAAAAGACAAATTCCCGGAGATATACAGACACGTTGAAGAACGTCTGGAGAATGGCTGGGAGACAACGATTAAGCTTTTGGAACAGGGGATTGAGGAAGGAGTGATAAGACCGGTTAATTTATTGATGTTTAAGATGATGATGGAGGCATCAATAGAACAATTTTTCCAAAGAGACATTCTTATGAGAGCAGGAATGACATATACACAGGGACTTGATGAGATTGTGGGAATATTATTAGATGGTGTGGCAGTTAAGGAATGTAATTGATAATAAAAAGGAGAAATATATAATGCAGGACAAATCAAAGGTTATATTTAACAATGAAATTGATAGAAAGGCATATAGAAAAGCTATTAATTCCAAAAAGAAATACGCAAGAAAATATGGTGATGACAGCAATGCTGACTATAAGGTGACAATAAAGAAGAACAAATACATAGGTGATATGCTTGGCGTGTATGATGTGAGAGTTGCAGATAAGCCTGCCAGCGTATCTAACGGTAATAAAGAAGAATTTGAAACTGATAAAGGTATTATAGTTGGCAATATAAGAATGGGTTTTGGACATTACAGAATATCAATGGCGATTGCTTCAGCAGCTAATGCACTTGGATATGTTCCTTACTGGATGGATCTTAATTCTTACGATAATACAACCTGTACTAAAGTTATAAGGGCACAGAACGACCTGTATTCGCTTGGTTCAAGGTTATCACAAAAGAGCAGGCTGTTTAACAGACTGGTGTGGGAACCAATGAATTACGAGGGTTTCAGGAAGCTTTCCTATAACGCTTCAGACCAGAAGAATGCCGAGCTTATGGCACCTGTATATAAGAATGTTCCTAAAGATATTCCGGTTATTGCAACTCACGTATGGCCGGCACAGGCGGCAGTACACGCAGGTATGAAAAATGTTGTTAATGCAATACCGGATAACTGGCCAATGGCATTGCATTTGTCAGAAGGAAGTATTCATACAGTCCAGACTCATTATGCTTATCAAGGTTACAGGATACTTAATGGAATGGACGGCAATAAGGTGTTAAATGAAATGCCAGCAGATAGTCTTGTATACACAGGACATTATATCGACCACGAGCTTGTAACTAATATTGAGGCTGACTGCAATGCAAGAATAGCAAGAAAACAGAACGGAAAGCCTATGAGATTTCTGCTTACAATTGGTGGTGCAGGTGCACAGAAAGAGATATTTGCCCATATAATTAAATACCTTATTCCTTATATTAAGAAGAATAAGGCAGTATTATATGTTAATGTTGGTGATTATAAAAATGTATGGGATGAACTTATAAAAGATATCCCACAGATGAGAGAACTGGCAACAGAGCATTTTGACAACTGGAAAGATACGAAGGCATTTGCCACTAAGGCATTATCAGCCAGCCAGATAAACAATTCTGATGTAGTGACAGATAACAATAGAGATGATAATTCTAAGAATATTACAGCAGATAATTCAAGTGAAGACACATCTGATAATATAACAGGTATCCACGGCTTTTATCATAAGAATATATTCGAGGCAGTGTATTGTACTAATCTTTTGATGAGGAGTGCAGATGTGCTTGTTACCAAACCAAGTGAATTAGCATTCTATCCAGTGCCAAAGTTATTTATAAAGAGAGTTGGCGGACACGAACAGTGGGGTGCTGTTCATTCAGCAGAGATAGGTGACGGAACACTTGAGTGCAGAGATATACCTCATACTTTACAGATGATAAAGCTGTTTATGGAAGATGATACGTACATTACAGATATGTGTGAGAACATAAAGAAGAATAAGCAGATGGGTATATATAATGGTGCATATGAGGCTGTCAAATTAGCAGTGAATATGAAGAAATCAGACATTTAATATGGCGTGCAGTAATCAGACACTTAAAAAATATGAAGAAATCAGACATATAGAAAGAAAAGAGGTAGCGTATGGGGCTTAATAAGAAAGAAATGGCATCTTATGGCATAGGTGCGGTTGGCAAAGATATGGTTTATATGTTTTGTGCAAGTTATATTCTGTATTATTATCAGGATATACTTGGGGTTAGTGCGATAGCAATGGGGATTATACTTCTTGCGGCACGAGTATTTGACGCATTTAACGACCCTATAATGGGTGTAGTTGTTGCAAAGACAAGAACCAGATGGGGAAAGTTCAGACCCTGGCTGTTTATTGGAACATTGCTTAATGCTGTTGTATTGTTTCTGATGTTCTCTGCACCACCAACACTTGATGGCGGCGGACTTGTTGCTTATGCCGCAGTAACTTACGTTTTGTGGGGCGTTACTTACACAATGATGGATATTCCTTATTGGTCAATGATACCTGCATTTACAGAGGGCGGCAAGGAAAGAGAGAATATGTCAACAATGGCACGTTCCTGTGCAGGCGTAGGTTCAGCACTTGTTACAATTATTACAATGCAGTGTGTATATATGCTTGGAAAGGGCAATGAATATGCAGGTTTTAAATGGTTTGCACTTATAATATCAATACTGTTCTTTGCTGCAATATTTATTACCTGCCTTAATATTAGGGAAAAATCAACAGTTGATGTTGAAACAGTATCAGTAAAGCAGATGTTCAAGGCACTTTTTCAGAATGATCAGGCTGTTACAGTGGTTATAACAATTGTTCTTATCAATACATCTGTGTACATAACTTCTAACCTTGTCATATATTTCTTTAAATATGATTTTGGCGGTGCAGACTGGTACAACGGTTATACACTATTTAATACATTTGGTGGTGCAATACAGATATTATCAATGATGGTATTGTTTCCGCTTCTTAGAAAGTTTTTGAACACAATAAAGATATTTTATGTAAGCTTTGTTATGGCTATTGCTGGTTATATAGTTTTATTTATTCTTATATTCACATCAATGTCGAGTGTGTTTATTTTGTTTATTCCAGCATTTTTCATATTTGCGGCAAATGGAATGTTATTAGTCTTAACGACTATATTTCTGGCGAATACGGTTGATTATGGCGAATTTAAGAATAAGCGAAGAGATGAGAGCGTTATATTTTCAATGCAGACATTTGTTGTAAAGCTTGCTTCAGGCATAGCCGCATTAGTTGTGTCAATATGCCTTTCAGTGTGCAGGTTAAGCAGCAATACAGATGCGGTTACAGATGCTGTGGCTGGTGGTTCGGTAGTAGGACTTAGAATGACAATGACAGTAATTCCGATAATAGGTCTGCTTATCGCAGTATTTTACTTCCACAGAAAGTACATTTTAACAGAGCAGAAAATGGAAGAGATAACGGAAAGAATTAAGGAGAGCCATTAATGATAACGATTAATAATAATATGTATGTGCTTGATACTGATAATACATCTTATGTATTTGCCATGCTTGGAAGCGGGCAGTTGGAGCATTTGTATTATGGAAGAAAGTTACACGCCAATGAGGCTGTGATGACAGAGAAGCATACATTTATTCCGGGTAATACTAGTGTATACAATAAAGATTATTCGTCTTATTCGTTGGAAGATGTATGCCTTGAAATGTCATCATTGGGAAAAGGCGATATAAGAGAGCCTTTTATCGAAGTTACATATCCTAATGGAAGCAGTACAACGGATATGGTGTTTGACAGGGCAGAGATTATACAGGGCAAGGAAGAATACGACACGGTTCCGGGGTCTTATGATGATAATGGAGATGTTGAACAGCTCGTCATCTATCTTAAGGACAGGAATTATAATCTCACATTGGAGCTACATTATTATGTATATGAAAAATGTGACATTATAACAAGAAGTGCCAAGCTTGTTAATTCAGGAAATGAGAGCGTAAGGCTTGAAAGATTAATGAGTATGCAGCTTGATTTAAACGAGAGTGATTATGAATTGTCTTTTTTTAATGGTGCGTGGGCAAGGGAGATGAATAGAAGCAGAATACCCATTCGTGCCGGTAAGTATGTAAATGAGTCTGTAACAGGAACATCATCGAACAGAGCTAACCCTTTTTTTATGCTAGGAAGAAGTTCAACGACAGAAGATTATGGTGAATGTTATGGATTTAATCTTATATACAGCGGTAATCATTATGAGGCGGCACAGGTCAATTCATATGGTAAATTAAGGCTTGTATCGGGAATTAATCCAGCTGCATTTTCTTATGTGCTTGAAGCAGGAAAATGCTTTGAGGCTCCAGAGGCAGTGATTACCTATTCATACCAGGGGTATAATTCGATGAGTCATAATATGCATACATTTGTAAGAAAGCATATTGTGCGTGGAAGCTGGCGTGACAAAGAAAGACCTGTTCTTATTAATAGCTGGGAAGCGGCATATTTTAATATTAATGAAAGAAAGCTTGTGAAGCTTGCAAAGGCAGCTAAGGATACAGGTGTAGAACTGTTCGTTATGGATGATGGTTGGTTTGGCGAGAGAAATGACGACACAAGTTCATTAGGTGACTGGACACCGAATAGTAGAAAGCTTCCAAATGGAATAGCTGGCATCGCTGATAAGATAAAAGAATCCGGGCTTAAATTTGGAATATGGGTTGAGCCTGAGATGGTGAGTGTGAACAGCAGATTATATGAGGCACATCCTGAATGGGTAATTGAAATACCAGATGTAGAACATTCAGAGGGACGGAACCAGAGAATTCTTGATTTAACCTATGAAGCTGTTCAGGACTATATAATTGAGAAGATGAGTGAGGTGTTCTCATCAGCAGATATATCTTATGTAAAATGGGATATGAATAGAATATTCAGTGATTATTATTCTAAAAATCTGCCACCTGACAGGCAGAAGGAAGTATCGCATAGATATGTGTGCGGCTTGTACAGATGTATGAAGGAGCTTACTAATAGATTTCCTGACATATTATTTGAGGGCTGTGCGGCAGGCGGCAACAGATTTGATCTGGGAATGTTATGCTATTTTCCGCAGATATGGGCAAGTGATAATACAGATGCGCTTTGCAGGGCACAGATTCAGTATAATTACAGCTATGGTTATCCGTTATCGTGTATTTCAGCCCATGTATCGGCAAGCCCTAATCATCAGACATTAAGAAATATGCCGTTAGAGAGCAGATTTGCAGTTGCTGCATTTGGGCTTCTTGGCTATGAATGTAATATGTGTGATATGAATAAAGAGGAATTAAATGCTGTGAAATGTCAGATTGAACTGTACAAGAAGTTAAGAAATGTATTCTTTACTGGTTCATTTTACAGGACAGAAAGCTTTGAAGAAGAAAATGCAGGTAATGCCAGTGTATTAAATAATGGTAAAGGCAACAGGGCAGAATGGACAGTAGTATCAACGGATAAGAAGAAAGCTGTCGGATTAATTATGCAAAAACACGTTATACCTAACACACAGTATGCCTGTTACAGGGCTAAAGGCCTTGATGAAGCTAAGAAATACCGTTTTTACAACAGAAAGCTTCAATATGATATTAAAGAATTCGGTGAGCTTGTTAATATGGTATCGCCAATACATATTAAGCAGGGTTCGATGTTACAGGATATATTGTCTAAGCTAAAGAAAATGGATGGCGAGACAGAAGATTATGTTGCGTATGGAGATACACTTATGTATTCAGGTGTTAAGTTAAAGCAGGGTTTCAGTGCAACTGGATATAATGAAAATGTCCGATTTTTTCAAGACTTTGCAACGAGATTGTATTTTATGGAAGAGGTAGAAGATGATGGTTACATCACAATTATATAATACTACTGAATTAGCTGAAGTAATTGGTTCGGGTGGCATTGATAATATATTAAAGGATTTATATATTGATAAAAGTCAGCTTGAATACCAAAGAAAAAGATATATTAATGCGTTGAACTGTTTTACGCAGCTATATGGCGAAGGGGAAGTGTCTGTATTCAGTGCGCCGGGAAGAAGTGAGATTGGCGGTAACCACACAGACCATCAGAATGGAAAAGTTCTTGCTGCTTCTATTAATCTGGATATTATTGCAGTAGTAAGACCGGTTAATTCCAAGGATAGTGTGTCAGAGGAAGGCAGTTTATCTGGGAATAGTGGTGTTAATGCCGGTATTATAAGAATTGTGTCAGACAATTATCCAATGATAGAAGTGGCATTATCGGACACGGATATTAATAAGGAAGAATACTCAACAACCAAGGCACTCGTTAAAGGCGTGCTTGCTGGTTTTAACAAGAAAGGCTTTAAAACGGAAGCATTTGAGGCTTTCATAACTAGTGACATACCTATGGGAGCAGGACTTTCATCATCTGCGGCATTTGAAACACTTATAGGAACAATACAGTCACATATATATAATGCTGGAAAAGTATCGGCAGAAGATATTGCGGTTATCGGACAAATGGCAGAGAATGAGTATTTTGGCAAGCCTTGTGGACTTATGGATCAGATGGCGTGTTCGGTTGGAAATATGGTCTATATAGATTTTAATAATAAGGAAAAGCCCATTGTTAATAAGCTTGCTGCGGATATTAAAGAATTCGGTTACAGCCTGTGCATAACTGATACTAAAGGTTCACATAAGGATTTGACAGATGATTATGCAGATATCCGCCGTGAGATGAATGCGGTTGCAGGTTACTTCGGACAGGAGGTTCTTCGTGGCATTACATTAAAGGATATACTTGATAATTTTAAAGAGCTACAGGAGAAGTTCGGTGACAGGAGCATACTAAGAGCAGTTCATTTTATAGAGGAAAATGATAGAGTAGAAAATGAAGTAAAGGCTCTTACATCTGGAAATATTGATGAATTCTTAAGGCTGGTATCAAAGTCTGGTGATTCATCTTACAAATATCTTCAAAATATATATTCAACCAAAGATACTGCCAATCAGGGCGTTTCACTTGGACTTATGATGAGTGAAATATTCTTAGGTGATAATGGTGCATATAGTAATAGTGTATATAGTAATGGCTCATACAGTGATGGTGCATACGGTAATGGAGTATGCAGGGTTCACGGAGGTGGATTTGCAGGAACAATACTTGCAATTGTAAAAGATAATGCCGTAGATGAATACAGAAGAAATATGGATAAGATATTCGGTGATGGTGCAAGTATGATATTACAAATCAGACATTGCGGAGGTGTCAGAATAATATGAGAGATATAGACAGTCTTATATTAGAGCTTGTTAATTATGCTTTAATGAATGAACTGATAGAAGATGATGACAAGATATATGTAACTAACAGATTGCTGGAAGTCTTTGAAAAAATCGGACTGGATACAGATAGTGATGTAATTAATGGCAATGTTGATAGTAAGAAGCATACTACAAGGAGAATATCCGAAATTCTCTCAGACTGCCTTAAAACAGCCATAAATGACGGACTTATTGAAGATACCCAGCTTAACAGGGATATATTTGACACTAAGATAATGGGTGTGCTTACTCCAATGCCTTCTGTTGTGAGAAAGCATTTTAAGGAGCTTTATAATAATAGTCCCAAGTTTGCTACAGATTATTTCTATGAGCTTAATAAAATATGCAATTATATACGCTGTGACAGAATTGAGAAAGACCAGAAATGGAAGTATAATTCAGAATATGGCACTATAGATATAACGATTAATCTGTCAAAGCCGGAGAAAGACCCGAAGGATATAATTAAGCAGGGACAGATGGCGGCAAGTGGTTATCCAAAGTGCCTTTTGTGTAAGGAAAATGAAGGTTATGCCGGTACACTGTCACATCCTGCAAGACAGAATTTGAGGGTTATACCACTTGAATTAAGTGGCGAGAAATATTATATGCAGTATTCGCCATATGTGTATTATAATGAACATTGCATAGTGTTTAATGACAAGCATATACCTATGAAGATTGATAAGAGTACGTTTAAGAAACTTATCGAGTTCACAGAGAAATTTCCTCATTACACATTAGGTTCTAATGCTGACCTGCCGATTGTAGGTGGTTCAATATTAAGCCACGACCATTTTCAGGGTGGTGCATATGAGTTTCCTATGGCAAGGGCAGAGTATGTGTATGCATTTGATATGGGGCAGTTCGGTGATGTCAAGGCAGGAATTCTTAACTGGCCTATGTCGGTAATAAGACTTAGCAGTAATAATAAAGAAAGTCTTGTTAATGCCTGCGATTATATATTAGACAAATGGAGAGGCTACACTGATGAAGAAGCTTTCATATACTGCAATACCGATGGTGAACAGCATAATACGATTACTCCGATATGTAGAAGAAAATCTGATAATTACGAGATGGATCTTGTATTAAGGAATAATATTACGACTAAGGAGTGTCCTTGGGGTGTGTACCATCCGTCAGCTAACCTTCACAATATTAAGAAGGAGAATATAGACCTTATTGAAGTTATGGGAATGGCAATACTTCCGGCACGTCTTGATAAGGAAATGGGTATTTTGAAAAATGCACTATTAAATAATGAAGATATCCGCTCAATCAGCGAAATTGAAAAGCATGCAGGATGGGTTGAAAGCTGGAAAGATAATTATGATATAACCAGCGGCAATATTGATGAGATAATAAAATCAGAGATTGGCAAAGTATTCGTTCAGGTGCTTGAGTGTGCAGGTGTATACAAGACGGATGAAAAGGGAAGAGAGGCATTTATAAGATTTATTAACAATTTAACATAGTATGATGAGAGAGTCGGAAATTTAAAAATATTACACAGTAATTTAAGAATGATATTATAATTGGAATTGACCACGGCTGGTCGATGATGAAAACCGTAACTCAGGTATTTGTCACAGGCGTTAAGGAGATTACAACAACTCCGGCACTTTTCGGCGATGTACTTGAGTATGAAGGAAAGTTCTATAAGGTTGGAACTGTGAGGCAGGAAGTAAAGGATACCAAGGTCGAAGATGACAGCTTTTATCTTCTCACTCTTGCAGCAGTTGCTAAGGAACTTAAAAAAAGAGGTCTTGCAGAGGCAAAGGTATTCCTTGATGTAGGACTTCCACTTACAAGATTTGGAGCTGAGAAGAATGACTTTATCAAGTACATGACAAATAATAAGCGTGTAAGCTTCAAATATCGTCGATTTGTTTCAGAACTACACAGCCACAACAATTTTAGATTGTATAAATGCATTTATTCCGCTATTATCAACCGAATATGAATTCAATGATTGAGATTGATTATCTTATGGAAAACAACATGGAGAGCAGGAATCTATATATGAGTTATCCACTAAATACAGGACATAAAAGAATTAATACATTCCTGTGTCCTGCCTTATGTGGATAATAGTTCTAAAACACCAGAAATACTGGCTTTTTAGAAGTGTTATCCACTGTCATAATGACCAATCAGAAAAATGCCATGAGTGGCATAATAACATGATTTCTGCTATACTTAATGTCATGAAAAGGAGTATGTGGTTATGGAGATTAAGTATATAGAGGAAGAACTGAATAGTATAGATAAGACACTTGTGAAAGTTATTTTTTATTATGTACCAGTAAATATGCAGGTATTGGATCCAATATATTTGTGAAATGTAAATTCAACATATACTGCATCATTTAGGGAAAGATGAAACAAAAGGAGAACATATGGAATCAGACATAATTAAAATCAGCCATCTGAATAAAAGTTTTGGCGAAGTAAAAGCAGTAAATGATTTGAGCTTTCGTGTAAAAAAAGGAGAATTGTTTGCGTTTCTTGGAGTAAATGGTGCAGGGAAAAGTACAACCATTTCAATTCTCTGCGGATTACTGAAAAAAGACAGCGGAACTGTTCAGGTAAACGGAATAGAAACCGACAAAGCCGGTGCACAAACAAAAAGAATGCTTGGTGTTGTGTTTCAGGATAGCGTACTTGATAAACCGCTTACGGTGAAAGAGAACCTAATGAGCAGAGCTGCTTTGTACGGCATTACAGGAA
>ERZ831773.2873-NODE-2873-length-12556-cov-2.746740_pt1 | contig 12556 bp, 12 predicted proteins | sample MGYA00519696_ERZ831773 | MGnify/ENA primary metagenome ERZ831773 (study PRJEB31850, sample SAMEA3708720) | human gut metagenome | biome: human gut; feature: human-associated habitat; material: faeces | place: China | collected 2014 ...
CCACCATGGGCGCGGTGCCGCCGAAATCGCTCTCCCACTTGGGGGCGTTCTTGATGCGTATGTGGCCGTAGGACACCATCACATCCACCTGGCCGGAGGCCAGACGCGCCACGGAGGTGGTGTGAGAATCGGACTGTACAACGTTGTCAAGGTCGCTGATGCCCTTGCCGTAGTGCTCCTGAAGCCACAGGCAGGGATAGATGTAGCCGGAGGCGGGGGTGGGGCTGAGGACGGACCATGTAGCGCTGTTGAGATCATCCCATGTCAGCTCCTCGCCGTTGTTGACCTTGTCCAGCAGCGCCTGGCCCTTTTCGCTGGGGCCGGCTAAAAGGATGCAGCGATAATACGTGCTCATGTCCTGCGTGTTTTCCTCAATGGTACCGTCATTCCAATCGGCGGGATTATCGGAGTCCTTGTTGATGGCATAGCGCAGCGCAGTGAGCAGCACATCGCAGTCATCGGAAAACAGCACATAGTTGCCGCCGGAAATAAAGCCGATGTCGGCGCTGCCGGCGCTGAGGGCTTCGCCCACGGCGGTGTAGCTGGTGCCGACGGTCATGTCGATCTCCTTGACATCATAGCCCTTTTCCAGCAGCTTTGCCTGCAGGAGCTGCTCCAGCGGCTCCGTGGCCGTGGTGATCTGGTCCGCGTCAGCGTAGGGGGAAAAGGCAATCTTCAAAGAGGGAATTTCTTTGACACCGGTCTCCGCCACATCTTTGCCGGAATTGGCCGCCGGCGTCTCCTTTCCGGCGCAGCCGGTGGCGACACCGAGGCACAGCGCAAGGGACAAAAGCGTTGCAAGGAACTTTTTCATAAGGATACCTCCAGATTTGATTTTCCGCCCGAAGCGCAAAAAAGGTATGTGCCTTGCAGCACATACCGAAGCGACTTCAAGCAGATGCTGACAGTCCTCCCGCGAATCAGGGGAAGACATGGGACGGTCGATTCTCACTGGAATCCTCTCAACCCGGAACACGGGCTCCCTCGCAATCTGGTTTCGTCATCAATCTGAGCGCGGCGCCAAGGCGCTCCCCTTTGCACCGCATTCCGTAACCGATGTTTACCATACCACAGCTTTCCCCAAAATTCAAGCAGAATTTGCAAGCGCCTCCCATTCCTTTATCGATTCGACGATATTCAGGTATTCGTTGGAGTTTATCAGCATTTTTACTTTTCCTACACGGTGCAACAGTTTTTCGTTATCAAATGTTTGTATTTTAACGGTGCATCCGGACAATTCCTTTCTATGTGCCGGAATGAAAATTTGGCGGGCTTTATTGATCATTCACCTTAGGCGCTTTTTGTGAAAACATCCACAGTAGAAAGACAATGGTGTTGGTGGAATAAACAAGGAAAATAAGTAACATTACGTAAATCATGTTCGTTTTTCTAAAAATAAAAAAGCGGTCAAGAAAACCGTTGCAGTTCGCAGATATAGGGGCGTATACTGGGGAAAATTAAAACGCTGAGGAACATTTGATCAGGAGGAGACAATATGGAAAGAACGTTCAAAAAGGTCCTGGTGGCAAACCGGGGCGAGATCGCCATGCGGATCTTCCGGGCCTGCCACGATCTGGGGCTGCAGACCGTAGCGATCTACTCCAATGAAGATACATACAGCCTGTTCCGCACAGCGGCGGATGAGTCCTATCTCATTGGCGAGAACGAAAGCCCTCTGGGGGCCTATCTGAATATCGACCGGATCATTCGCCTTGCCAAAAAGCATGGGGCAGATGCCATCCATCCCGGCTACGGCTTTCTGAGCGAAAATGGTGACTTTGCCCGCGCCTGCGAGGCGGCAGGCATCCAGTTCATCGGCCCCAGTTCCAAGGTTCTCGATATGATGGGCGACAAGCTCTCGGCCAAGCAGATGGCACTGGAGTGCGGCGTGCCCACCACCCCCGGCACGGCAGAGCCGCTGAAAGACCGGGCAGAGGCACAGAAGCTGGCCGTGGAGTTCGGCTTCCCTGTAATTTTGAAAGCCGCCGCAGGAGGCGGCGGGCGAGGTATGCGCCGCTGCGACACCGTGGAAGATGTGGGCGTAAATTTCGATCTGGTGAAGGCTGAAGCAAAAAAGGCCTTCGGCAATGATGACATCTTCATGGAGAAATTTCTGGTGGAGCCTAAGCACATCGAGATTCAGGTGCTGGGCGATGAATACGGCAATGTGGTGCATCTTTACGAGCGTGATTGCTCTTTGCAGCGGCGCTATCAGAAAGTAGTGGAATTCACCCCTGCTTTCTCCGTCGCACCGGAGGTGCGGCAGGCGCTGTGTGATGACGCAGTGAAGATTGCCCGGCACGTAGGCTATGTCAACGCCGGAACGTTGGAATTCCTTGTGGACAAGGACGGCCACCATTACTTTATCGAGATGAATCCCCGCATTCAGGTAGAGCACACGGTCACGGAGGTGGTAACGGGCATCGATCTGGTACGCTCTCAGATTCTCATTGCCGAGGGCAAGCCTCTCAGCGACCCGGAGATCGGCATCACCTCCCAAGAGGACATCCATCAAAACGGCTACGCCATCCAGTGCCGCATTACCACCGAGGACCCGGCCAACAACTTCGCGCCGGACACCGGAAAGATCACCTCTTACCGCTCCTCCGGCGGTTTCGGCATTCGTCTGGATGGCGGCAATGCCTACACCGGCGCGGTGATCTCCCCCTATTATGACTCTCTGCTGGTAAAGGTCACCACTTGGGACAACACCTTCGCCGGCGTCTGCCGGAAGGCCGCCCGTGCCATCAACGAGGTGCACGTCCGGGGCGTTAAGACCAACATCGCATTCATCACCAATATCCTGAAAAATCCTACTTTTATCGCCGGCGGCTGCCATACAAAGTTTATCGACGAGACACCGGAGCTGTTCCAGTTGGGTGAGAGTCAGGATCGGGCCACCAAGATGCTCAAGTATATCGGCAATATCGTGGTAAAGGAGCGGGACGGTCATAAGTTCTACGATGCGCCCCGGTTCCCGCCGGTGACCGGCAACCGTCCAGACGGTCTGAAGCAGTTGCTGGACGCCAAGGGCCCCAAAGCGGTAGCGGACTGGGTGCTGGCTCAGAAGAAGCTGCTTATCACTGACACCACCTGCCGCGATGCCCACCAGTCCCTGCTGGCCACCCGCGTCCGTACCCGGGACATCGTCAAGGGCATGGACGGCACCAGTGAGATTCTGTCCGACGCCTTCTCTCTGGAGTGCTGGGGCGGCGCAACTTTCGACGTCGCTTACCGCTTCCTCCATGAGTCCCCCTGGGAGCGGCTGGACCTCATCCGCCAAAAAGCGCCCAACCTGCTGCTGCAGATGCTGCTGCGGGGCGCTAACGCCGTGGGCTATACCAACTATCCCGATAACGTGATCCGGGAGTTCATCAAGGAAGCTGCCCGCTCCGGCATTGATGTGTTCCGCGTATTCGACTCTCTGAACTGGCTGCCCGGCATGGAGGTTGCCATGGACGAGGTGCTCAAGCAGGATAAGATCTGTCAGGCCGCCATTTGCTACACCGGCGACATTCTGGATCCCAAGCGGGACAAATACACCCTGAATTACTATGTGAAAATGGCCAAGGAGCTGGAGCGCCGGGGCGCCCATATGCTCTGCATCAAAGATATGTCCGGCATCCTCAAGCCCTATGCCGCTAAAAAGCTGGTCTCCACCCTCAAGCAGGAAATCGGCATTCCCATCCAGCTCCACACGCATGACACCTCCGGCAACCAGGTAGCTGCCTGCCTGCTGGCAGCGGAGGCCGGAGTAGATGTGGTAGATCTGGCAATCAGCTCCATGGCCGGCATGACCAGCCAGCCCTCCATGAACGCTGTGGCGGCGGCCCTGCAGGGCACTGAACGGGACACTGGACTGGATTTGGAGCGTTTGCAGTTCCTCACGAACTACTGGGAGGATGTGCGCAAGCGCTATGACTCCTTCGAAGGCGGCCTTCAGTGCAACAACGCGGACATCTACCGCTATGAGATTCCCGGCGGCCAGTATACCAACCTCAAGCCGCAGGTAGAGTCACTGGGTCTCGGCAGCCGTTTCACAGAGGTCAAGGAAAACTACCGGTTGGTCAACCAAATGCTGGGCGACATTGTAAAGGTGACCCCCTCCAGCAAAATGGTGGGCGATTTGGCCATCTTCATGACCCAGAACGATCTGACTCCGGAGACCATCGTGGAAAAGGGCGAGGGCCTCGCTTTCCCCGACAGCGTTGTCAGTTACTTCTCCGGCATGATGGGACAGCCGGCCTGCGGTTTTCCAAAGGAGCTGCAAAAGGTAGTCCTTAAGGGAAAGCAGCCCATCACCTGCCGTCCCGGCCAACTGCTTCCCCCGGTGGATTTTGACGCCAAGAAAAAAGAGATGCAGGCGTTCGACCCCGATCCCAGCCGGCGTGCCGTGCTGAGTTATTGCCTCTATCCCAAGGTAGTGGAGGCGTTCGTCAAGCAACAGAAAGAATACGGCTACATCATGCGGCTGGGCAGCCATGTGTTCTTCCATGGGTTGGCTGTGGGTGAGACCAATAAGGTCAATATTGCCGACGGTAAAACGTTGGTCATCAAGTATTTGGGCCTTGGCGATATAGATAAGGACGGGATGCGCACCGTTATCTTTGAACTCAACGGCATCCGCCGGGAAGTGCAGGTGCCGGACGAGGCTGCGCAGAAGAATATCGTCAAAGTCCCCATGGCCGATCCGGAGGATAAGAGTCAGGTAGGCGCGTCCATCCCCGGCGCGGTGAGTAAGATCGCCGTAAAGGCCGGTGACCGGGTGGAAAAGAACCAGACGCTGGTCACCATCGAAGCCATGAAGATGGAGACCGCCATTACCGCCCGGATGGACGGCACGGTGGACACCGTGGAGGTCAAGGAGGGTGACACCGTCAAGGGCGGCCAGCTGCTGCTGACCATCAAATAATGTCCTTTCGGGAAAGGGACTGCTTTACCACAGATACGATGGCGTCATTGAGCTTGAGCATGGAATCCTTTCTGTGTTCCGCTATTTATTACCATAAAAAGCCAAACCTTCGCTTTTTTGCAGGTCCCGCGGTACCGGAGGAAGTGGGTACACGTCGTAGGCGTGCACCCATTTCCTTCGGCTTCAGCTATATTCGACCAATTAAAAAAATTACTACAAATCCAGCACCAAATCTTGTATTTATATGTCCCTCCACTCGTAATTGAACAAAAATTTATTTTTGTTCAATTATATTGATCCAACAAAATCCTGTTTTCCGCACCCGACAACCGAAATCGTACCAACACCAAACCGTTTACTTTATAAAACAGGGATTGCATTTTTGCGTCAGATATGCTTTAATAAAGCCACAACAACGGGGTGCCTGCGTCAGCAGGCTGAGATACGGCTGCCTTTGCCGGGACCCGCGACCTGATTTGGGTAATGCCAACGTAGGGAAATAAACGGTTTGACCTACGAATATGCAGTTATGCATATTCTTTTTTTATTGTTCGCAGCGCGCTTGGGCGCGTTTGCAGCGGCGGATCGGGGACACCACCTTCCACCGCTATAAAAAACGAATGCAGAAAAAGGAGAATGACAATGAAAAACGCATTCAGCATTGCCGCGAAGCATAGCGGCAAAGGTGTCGGTATGGAGAATAAGTCTCTCACCATTGCCGACACACCATCCCTGCACACCTCCCGCACAGAGCACCGCTTCAAGCGGCTGGGAGCGTTGGGTCTCGCCGCAGCCATGGTGCTGGGGCTGACCGCCTGCGGCTCCAAGCAGGAGACGCCCGATTCCCCGGCAGCCGATGGGGCCGACCGCGAAAAGGTTGTGATCTACACCCCCACCGAGGACTATCTCATTGAATATATGCAGCAGCGGTTGGACGAGCAGTTCCCCCAGTATGACATCTCTCTGGAATACTACCATTCCGGCGATCTGGCGGCCAAGCTGAAAGCCGAGGGCGCCGACACCTCCTGCGATATTATTTTTGACTGCGAATACGGCTATCTGGAAAGCCTCAGCGACAATCTGGCGGTGATCGATTTCATTGACCCTGACCAGTTTGTAGAGGATATGCGCTCCCCGGACAACAAGTATATGCCTGTGGACCGCTACAGCGGCTCTGTCATTGTCCGTCCCGACCTGTTGGAGGAAAAGGGCCTGCCTATTCCCCAGAGCTATGACGATCTTTTAGCCGACGAGTACCGCGGACTGATCGAAATGCCGGACCCCACCCAGTCCTCCACCGGCTATCTTTTCCTGAAAAGCCTTGCCAACGCATGGGGCGAGGAGGAAGCTCTGGCCTACTTCGACAAGCTGGATGAAAATATCCTGCAATATACCGGCGGCGGCTCCGCACCGGTGAAAGACGCAGTGGCCGGGGAATGTGCCATCGCCCTGAGCCTGACCTTCAAGGCCGTGGACCTGATCAACGAGGGGGCCGATCTGGACATCCTGTTCTTCAAAGAGGGCGCGCCCTATACCCCTGCCGGATTGTCCATCATCGCCGGTCACGAGACCCGGCAGCCGGTGATCGACGTTGTCACGTATTTCTACAGTGATGTGATCGACGATTACCTGAGCACCTATCTGCCCGAAAAGGTAAAGGTGGATCAGGTCAACAGCGTTGAAAATTACCCCACGGATATTCCCTACGCCGATATGTCCAACAATACGCCGGATGTGAAAGAGGCTCTGCTGGCAAAATGGGAGCATTAAACCCCGACAGCAAGCTCTGCGTCCTTCATTGCAGCAAGGCGTACAGCGGCCAGCCGATTCTACAGGACATCAGCTTTACCGTCCGGGATGGAGAGTTCCTCTCCATCCTGGGCCCCTCCGGCTGCGGAAAGACCACGCTGCTGCGGATTTTGACCGGTCTCGTCTCCCCTGACAGCGGCACGATTCTCAAGGATGGGCAGGACATCACCCACCTGCCGCCGGACCAACGGAAAATCGGCATCGTGTTTCAGAACTACGCGCTGTTTGAGAACATGACCGTGCTGAAAAACGTTGCTTACGCACTGCGTTTTCACGCTGCCTTCCGCGGAAAGGAAGCCGCCATGGCCAAGGACATTTTGGAGCGGGTCGGCATGGGGGACGCGCTGGACAAGTATCCCGCGCAGCTCTCCGGCGGGCAGCAGCAGAGAACGGCCATTGCCCGGACGCTGGTCATGAAGCCGGACGTCATTCTCTTTGACGAGCCCATGGCCGCGCTGGACGCGGAAAACCGCCTGACACTGCGGGACGAGATCAAAAAGCTGCAGCACAGCTTTGACTCCACCATCCTCTATGTTACCCATGACCAGGAGGAGGCATTTGCCCTCTCCGACCGCATTATGGTTTTGGAGCAGGGCCGTATTCATCAGTTAGACACACCGGAAAACCTGCTGCATCACCCGGCGGACAGCTATGTAGAACAATTCGTGGGGCAAAATCTGCTGCGCCGGCTGCGGGATCTACAGCAGTATACCAATATGGCGGAGGAACAGTGACAAAATGGAGAACAAATCTACTTTTGTCAGAAATTCCGCTTGCCTGCTGCTGCTCTTTTTCGCCTGCTTTATAGTCTGGCCGGTGGGGCGTATGTTTTCCTCGATCACCTGTCAGAGCGCTGTGGAGGTGTTTTCCTCCCCTGTTTTCCGTAAGGCGCTTTGTTCTTCCCTTGTCTCCGCTTCTTTCACAACGGTCTTTTCCATGCTGTTGGCGCTCTTAATGGCGCTTTTGGTATGCAGGACCCATGCGGGCGGGGCTGTCTGGCAGGTGGTGTTCATTCTTCCCATGCTGGTCCCCTCGGTCTCGCTGGGTACAGGGCTGGTACTGCTGCTGGGGGCCAACGGCTTTTTGACCCGGCTCCTGCATCTCTCCGGCAGTATCTACGGCCTCCACGGCATTGTTTTAGGGCAGGTCCTATACACGGCCCCGGTGGCCTTTTTGCTTCTTTGCAACATTTTGCGGTATGAGGATTATACCCCCCATGAGGCGGCTATGGTGCTGGGCGTGCCTGCACGCAGCCGCTTTGCCAGTCTCACGCTGGGACATCTCCGGCGCGAGAGCATTGCCGCCGCCTTTCTGGTCTTTTCCATGGCGGTCACAGATTACGGCATCCCGCTGGCCGTGGGCGGTAAGGTGAAAACGTTGGCTACAGTTTTATATGCCAGCGTTGCCGGGCAGCAGCAATTCGGCAAGGGCTGTATCATCGGCGTCTGCCTGCTAATTCCGGCCCTGCTGGCCTTTCTCTTTGATTCCGGGCGCAGACAAAGCGCCTCCGGCACAACGCGCCGGGAATTTTTCGTCCCGCACCGCCCGGTGGCCGACATAGCCGCCTTCTGCCTGTGCTGCGTCATCGGACTTCTATTTGTCCTGCCTATTTTAGCCTTTCTTTTCACCATGCTGTTAGAGGATTATCCGCTGCACATGGAACTGACATTGCGGCACATCCGGGACTGCCTGAATGCCCGGGGCGTACTGGGGTTAAAGAACTCCCTGCTGCTCTCCGCAGGCACCGCGCTGGGCGGGACAGTGATTGCAGCCTTTGCGGCGTATGCCGCGGCAAGACACCGGGGCGGCCTTGCAAGATCGGTCCATTTGCTTTCCACCCTGACGCTGTCGATTCCCGGCTTGGTGCTGGGCCTTGCCTATGTGCTGGCCTTCAAGCGGACTGCGCTTTATGAGACCATGGGAATCCTGATCTTCTCCAGCATCATCCATTTCTTCACAACGCCCTACCTGATGCTCTATCAGACCTTCGGCAAGCTGAATGCCAATCTGGAGGGCACCGGCCTGGTGCTCGGAGTCCCTCCCTTCCGCCTGTTTGCAAGCGTATTTCTGCCCCTTGTGCCGAAACGCTGCTGGATATGTTTTCCTATTTCTTTTTAAATGCCATGGTCACGATCTCGGCGGTATCGTTTCTGGCCACCGCCCAGACCCGCCCGCTTTCCATGCTGGTCACGCAGTACAGCGACCAGATCAACCCGGAGGGGGCGGCCGTTCTGTCCTTTTTTATCCTTACCATCAACCTTCTGGTACGCGGAATCGTATTTTTACTCAAGCACCTCCTGTGTACACCGGCCCGCGCCGCGCAGTAAGGGACTTCCCTTTCCTGCCGCCTACTGCCACGGCTTTCCCGTGGTATACCCCTGCTCCTGCCAATAGGCATCGTCCACTGCGGACATTTTCTGCTTTCTATGCAGGAATTGATAGAGCGCAAACAGGCATTTTACCTTGAAAGATGGGGTCAAATTCGCCGCACACCGCCGGACACGCCGGGCCGTTCGCCGGACCTTGGCTTCCGCCGATGTGCGGAAGGACGCGGGCAGGTTCGTCCAATCGTAATTCCACACCTTCTGGGAGAGAATATGGGTCCGGGCAATCCCCCAGTAATCGGTGCTGTCCTTGAGCTCGCGGGTCGTTGAGCGTGTGCCGCCGCCTGCGGCTGTGTTGATGATGACCGCCTGCTTTTTCATAAAGGACAGGTCCGGGCGGTGGACCATCCAGCGGTAAGCGAAGTGGTCCAGCAGCGTTTTCATCTGCCCCGGAACGTGGAACACATACGTCGGTGCACAGAAAATGAGCAATTCGGACTGCTCCATAGCGGCAAGAATCGGGGCAAGCGCGGCAGAGCCGCCGCATTTCTGCTCCTGTCCCCTGATGCAGGCATAGTACCCCATACAGATATGGGGCATATCCTTTGGAAGCTGAAATTCAAAGAGCCGCCCGTTGTCCAAAAGCTCACAGATCAGCAGCCGGGCGAGATTGTATGTACTGGACTGCGCCCTTCTGCCAGTGGCATAAATGACGGTGATATTCATACCCTTTCCCCCTTTTCGCACCGGTCTTCACCGGTGCGTTTCTTTGATTTCCGGCTTCTTTCGATCGCTGGCTTCAACCTGAGCGATAAACCGGTCAATGTGTGTATTCAGCAAGGCTAACACGGGAGCTTTGTCCTCCGCACCGTCATAGATGCTGTAGAGCAGGTAGATCGGCCCATAAAACTCCAAGGCCAGCTGCATACCGGTCTTATCATCCCCTGTCAATTCCCGGAAAATCGCCGCTATATAATCAAGGGGTCCGGCTGCAAGATACTTCTGATAAAGCCGCGCAAGGGCCGGGTCCCGGTACTGCTCCAGCGTCAGCATTTTGCGAAAATCTGCGGGAAAGGGCTCCTGTGTCCAATGGTTGAACTGCGCCGTGCTGTAGGCCAAAATCCTTTCGGCAGGCGCACTTAAATACGCCTTTGCAAACTGCGCTGCCTCTGCCTGCGGCATTTGGTATTGCGCGGCCCGCTCACAATCCAGCTCGTTCATCCGTTCCACAATTCGGTCTAAAATTTCCTGCTTACCGGTGTAGTGCTTATATAACGCGGCCTTTGTGATTCCCAACCGCTCCGCGATCATGCTCATGGATGTTCCGAGATAGCCGTTCTGCGCGAACAATTCCAGCGCCGTTTCCAGAATCCTCTCTTTTGTCTCCACTGCTATCATGTCCCCCAAAAAAAGAAGTAACCAATCGGTAACTTATAGTTTAGCTACCGATCGATTACTTGTCAAGAGGCATCTGAAAATTTGCGGCAAAATCCTGTTCGTGCAGGTCATGCGTTCAGCGGCTTACCCGATGCCGCCCACAATACGCTCGTAGGTGCGGGCTGTCAGGCCGTACACCATGGCATACACAGCGGCAAACATCGCCAGCGTCCCCGCCGTGCAGAGGGCAAACAGCCGCGTGTCATACAGGCTGAACAGCTCCAAAATACGGCAGATCATGGGAAATGCCACTAAGATATGAAGTCCCGCTGTCAGCAGCGGCAGGAAAAATACCAGCAGAATCTGCCCCCCGGATGGACAGGGCCACCTCTCCGGGGCTCATGCCTACCTGCTGCATGATTTGGTAGCGCCGCTGGTCCTCATAGCCCTCGGACACCTGCTTATAGTAAATGATGAGCACGGTGGCCAGCAGGAACAGCAGGCCCAAGAAAATTCCCAAAAACAGGAAGCCGCCGCACATGGTATCAAATTCCACCGCCATGTCCTCGGTCCCATCAGAAGTGATGCTCCCTGCCGGGAATGTGTCCAGCCGGGCCTTAACATGAAGGGGAATATCAAAAATGGTAAAGAATATACTTACTGGCAGGTTAGGTATACAGTTGGGTATGACCCCGGTACAGGAAAGCAGATTCAACGTTCCATATCGGGAAAGACGCAGAAAGTGGTCGCAGAAAAACTAAAAGTCATTACCACAGATCGACTGCGGCTCTTATATAGAGCCCAATAAGCAGACACTTGGGCAGTGGTTAGATACTTGGATGGACACTGATTGCTGAATATCAAGCCCCGCACACTTGATATTTATAAGTCCGACATTCGGCTCCACATCAAACCATTGCTGGGAGCGATCCGCTTAGATATGCTGGATGCTCCAACGATACAGGGAGCTTACATCAATCTTCTGAGGCCTTCTGAAAAGCATCCAAAGGGGTTTTCCCCCAAGACAATCAAAAATGTCCATAGAGTTCTTCATAAAGCATTGCAGCAGGCTGTTCTGATTGGATATATCCGGTTTAATCCGGCGGATACCTGCATTCTTCCACGTGTTGAAAAGGCAAAGGTCACACCTTGTGATGATGCACAGATTTCGCCTTTTATAAAAGAAGTTCGCGGGAACCGCTTTGAAACCCTCTTTGTTGTCACTCTGTTTACAGGAGTTCGTGAGGGTGAGATTCTCGGGCTGACATGGGATTGTGTGGATTTTGATATCGGTGTTCTGACAATCAATAAGCAGATGCAGCTTCATCAGGATAAGGACATGAAAGCATACCAGCTTGTTTCTACGAAAAACAGCAAGGCCCGGACAATTATTACGGCGGCCCCCTTTGTTATGGAACGGCTGAAGCATCGAAAAGTGGAGCAGACAAAGGAACGGCTTCTTACTGCCCATTGAGGCAGCAGAGCGGACTTGTATTTACAGACGCAACCGGAAACCACATCACAAAGCCGACCCTATATAGAGCATTTAAGAGAGCTACTGCATCCATTGGCAGACTGGATGCGCGTTTTTATGACCTGAGACATGGCTACACTGTGGCGACGCTTCGCTCCAGGGACGATATTAAGACCGTACAGGGGAATTTAGGTCATGCCACAGCCACCTTTACACAGGATGTTTACGGCCATGTTACAATGCAGATGAAAGAAGTCAGTGCAGCCCATATAGAAAAACAGTTTCCATGGGATAAAGCGAAGGTACAAAGCAGACCCTGAAGTTCCTGTGCTACAGAAACCTCAGGACCTGGTAAGGCTGAAAATAAGGTTAAATTTACTCTCGATGACAGAAAAGAACCCCTAAAGCCTTATAACTCAAGGGGTTTATTGGTCAGGCAGCTTCCATTCGGACGCTTTTACCTCTCGTCTTTTCTAATCAGCAACCAAGATGGTAAAAACGGAACTAACAACCTAATAGTTTCCGTTCTGCTTCCACATTTTCTATGTGCCATCTGGTAATGCCTTGTTTCTCATCCTCATATATCGACTTACAACTCGCACTGAGTGCAAACATACCTTTCTGTAGACGGTCTTCTGCATATATCCAATTTCCACTGAG
>ERZ831773.2883-NODE-2883-length-12504-cov-21.988754_pt1 | contig 12504 bp, 10 predicted proteins | sample MGYA00519696_ERZ831773 | MGnify/ENA primary metagenome ERZ831773 (study PRJEB31850, sample SAMEA3708720) | human gut metagenome | biome: human gut; feature: human-associated habitat; material: faeces | place: China | collected 2014 ...
AGCTGTACGGAGAAATGAAAGAATTTTTCCCGGAGAATGCCGTCGAGTATTTTGTCTCATAGCATGAGAAAGTCACAAAACAGGTGGTATTTTGTGGTATGTGGGTGGTTGAACATCCAGATGTTGTGGAAGTGGTAGTGGTGAGAATATAGGTGAAAAGCGGGTGGATGAAGAGGTTTTGTGACTTTTCATTGCCTGCTTTTTAATTATAGAATTTGAAAAAAATAGTGTATAGGGGTTGAAGAGATGATATGATAAAATATGAAGATTTGTCAGTTGAATTAAAAAAATTATATTTATATTTGAGATAGAAAATTAAGTGAGAACTGAAATAAATAAGGAAATATAGGTGATGATGTTATGAATGATATCTTGAAACTTGCAAAAAAATATTCCAAACAATATCATTTGAGTCTTCTTCCGTGTGAAGATTCAAACAATCTTTTGTGCAATCTCAATTTTTTATATGATGAAAAATGGGAAAATCAAAATTCTTATCCATATGAAATATTGACATATCTCTTTGACAGTTATTATGTTTTGCCTCAAAGACCAGATTTAGCAGCTTTGTTTTGTTGGCAAGCTATTAATCATTCGTACTATGTGCAACAATTAGGTGATAATAGTATAGGATTTTGCGTGGATACAAAAGGTGTTGAACTTGTTAGGGAGGCTCTTTTGGCTGAATGGAATAACAGGTATAAGGCAATTTTGGAACCGTTTTTGTTGAAATTACCAATGAAGACATTTCATTATGTCGCATCATATTTGTTAAAAGGATATGCAATGGAAAGTGCGGGGATTGCGGAAAAATATAGAGCATCGTCATATAAATCTTTGAAAGGGAAAATCCCTGTGTTATCAGATATTTTGATTAATTCTTATGGAAATGTATATAACCAGATTGCAAATCCATTGGTTGTGGAAAATAAAGTGGATTTAGGAATTGATACTTTGAATAAAGAAAAGAGTCGTGCAATAACACATAGTTTTGCAACGAAATTAAGAAAACTTGTGAAAGGCGATGAAGTAGAAATTACATTTTCTGACATAGCAAGAACAAAAAAGAGATATAGTTTTACAGAAGAGGAAAGACTTTCATTTGTTTTATTTGGTATTCTTTATGCTTCAAGATGTAATAATTTTCATGGGAATGTTGCGGCTCGAATGAATAGTATTAATGCCAATAAAGAGACGTTCGAGATGTATACAGATATTTTCTTGATGGAGTATATTATATTAGCGATACATATGCATAGTCAAGGAATATTATCTGATGCGGCTCTAGATAAAGTTAAGAAAAATGAGGAATTAATGATATAAATAAGAAATTGAGAAAAATAAAATGCAACGGGAATACGGGCATGAAAATTTGTAGTTGAAAGGAATGATGATAATGGATAAAATCGAATTGTCAAAACATGAAAAACAAGGAGATACATTTTATACACCATTTACCTCCCCAAGCGGTTTGGGGTCAAAATTAAGTCTTTCCAGTTGGGCAAGATGTTGGTTGCCGGAATTTCTTTGGATTGGTTTAATTATCCGTAAGCAAGGGAGAAAAAAAGGTTTTGAAAATATGTATCATATAATTGAAGAGTTAAAAGACGAAGACATGGTAATTCCACAACTATCAAAGATTTTCGGATTATCCGCGGGACAGCAGAGAAAATATTGGTCAATAGTAACACGATATGTGGAGAAAAATATATTGTTGCCTTTAACAGTGGTGATTACTCCGGATATAAATGAGACTTTTTATGATTCCTTTTTTGATTTTTCAATAAATGTAGATGAAAACATTTCGGAACTTTTGAATATTGCAAAGGAGACTAATAGATTTCATGATGAGTTGAGTACCGATATATGTTTTATAGTTGACTGGTTTTACATACGGAACGGGAGATTGTATATTTCAAATGAAATAGATATAGTTCCTACAGCGTTATCAGAATATTATAAATGCAATCATGAAGATGAAGCTATGAGAATGTATAGACCTGTTATTAGATCTACATTCCAAGGGTTGTGCAATTTAGATTGTAGCAAGGAGTTTTCTGAGAAAATATGGAAAATATTGGGGAAGATTTCAGAATGTAATCCCTTGGTAATAGTATGGGATGAGGAGAAGGAAAAAATGGAATTTTACAAGATTGCAAAGCAAACAATTGAATATTTCTCTGCAAATAATGAAGATAAGAAGATGGAAACTAAATATACCGTAATCATGGGGATGACTTGTTATATTTACAGAATATATCAAGAAATTATAGAAAAACAGATGCAGAATAATATTAGCGGAAGGATTCTATTTAGAACAATGTTGGAGACATATATCAATTTAAAATATATGATGCAACAGGAAGATGAAGTGCCAGACGTTTATGATAGGTTCAAGGCATATGGAAATGGTAAGTATAAATTAGTAATGGCAAAGTTACGTGAGGAGAAATATACTGTATCGGATGATTCGCAGATTGATGAAAGAATAATGGAAGTAATGGTGAATGAAGATATGGATGAAGCCTTTGTCAATATAAGTATTGGGTATTTTGATAAAACAAGTGTTAAGGCTAAATTTAAAAAATGTGGCGAAGATGAACTATATGAAATATATTACGAATACGCCACTAATTTTGCACATGGTATTTGGGGCGCAATTAGAGAATCATCCATGCTAATTTGCGATAATCCGGCACATATATATCATTGTGTACCAGATTATCATGCCGAACAGAATTTGCGTAGTGTGTTAAGTGATTGTGAAATGGTTATGAAGAAGACATTTGAAGCTATTGCAGATTATATAGAATTCCCGGAGTTTTATAATATTTAGTTAAATCCAAGGAGTGATATAAATGGTTGAATTGAAAGCTATAAAGCGAATCATGAATAATTATAGGATTTTGCTTGAGAGATATGAAGAAAAGCTGGAAAGTTTTACTGTATCAGATTATAAAAGATTAATTGGCGAGGTAAAAATGTTCTGGTATCGAAATAGGAAAAGTATAGAGTACTTTGTCTCTCATATTACGGAAGATGACAAAGTGGCTTTCCTTGCAGGAGCAGTTCGCCTGGATATTGTGAGTAATGGACATTATGAATATATTTTGGTGGGGAGAGTCAGATTGATAAATGAACCACTGTTAAAAATGGCTATTTTATATAACGGTACGGAGGATGAAATTAATTTTGAATACACAAACCAATATGTGAAGGAGTGCATTCGAGATATATTGCTTTTGCTTAGAGAATATACAGATGATTTTTATATCTTGCCAATAGAATATATTACAGTTAATGATGGGGAAGATTATCATTTGGCGTTATCAAAAGCTGCTGAAAATATGATTCTCTCGATGTTTTCAACGGAATATAATGATATTCAGGATTTTTATGCAAAGAATGAAACATATGAAGATATTGAAAATAATTTATTACCACAAATAAAGAATCAGTTGATATTTGATGGGGTGGAAGATATTAAGATGCCATTGAGAGATAGATGTACTAATTATTTAAAATCAAATGGTCATATTATGCCTATGATGAAAAATATGAGTGAGGCGCAATTATTTTATTTACTTGTAGTGCAATTTTGCATGCAAACAATTGATATAGTAATGGTTATGGATATCTATCATATGATTCCATTTATTAGAAATGATGTTACTTTTCAGTATTTTACTATATTCTCCCAGTCGAATTTATCAAGCAAATTTACAAAACAAAAATATTTGAATACATATATTCCATATGTTGTTCAGAAAGCTTTCGATTTTTCAGATAAGGAATACGGTTTTGTGAAATTACATATGGGAAATGGAAAGATGACTGATGCGGTTATTAATGCGATTGAAGAAGAAAGAATTCCACTTCCGGGAGAAATTGTGAAGTGTGTTGAAAGTTATATAAGTTCTGTTGAATAAAGCCATTTTGTCAAAACTGTATGGAAAAATTAGGAGATGAATGATTAAGTAGAGTAATTATACATAGCCGATTGGTTCACCAAGAGCCAACCGGTTTTTTCATGCTCCTTGAATGAAAAACTAAAACCCAACTGAAAATACGTCTAATAATCAAAATTCTGTTCTGAGGTCAAATAAAGCCCTAATAATGGATGTTCAAATTCAAATATCATGCTATAATTAAGGCATTCCAGATAGCAGGTATATATTTGTTTGCATGATTAACAGACGGCTGGCTACTTGTTATGCAAAAGTAAATGCGACCCGTCTATTTAATACCTATTGACAAATCGATTACTATCTGCAGCTTCGGTCTAATTACTTTTTAACGAATAAATCTGGCATTAAATGCACTTCATCTGGCGGGATGAGGTGCATTTTTAATAATGACATTAATGCTTTGAAATCTTCATCATCCTCTTCTACGAGCTCGTATGGACTTTTATTTCCAAGTCCAGGACGTTTTACACTATTGATATGATTCATTAATAAAGTCATATCTTCTTGCGTGTATGGGTTTAAGCTTTTTCCTTTTGGCACGGCATAACGAATAAATTCATGATTCTTCTCGATACACCCTTTTTGCCATGAAGCCATTGGATCACAGTAATAAAGGCTTGTTCTATAAACTAGGAAGCCATCCTCATCCAGCGTAAGTTCTAACTCATCTACCTTCTTGAATTCGCTGCCGTTGTCAGTCAATATAACCGGAAACAACCGTCTAAAAACATCTATTCCCAATCCTGTCTCGAGATAGTCCAGAACCCTTTTTACGGATTCTGCTTTTCCATCTGGCATCAGGAATAGTAGCATTACGTTGTTCTTTCTAAAGATCATTGTAAGCAAACGCTTTCCAGATTCTCTAACGCCTTTTACAGTATCCATTTCTGTTACTTCATCTTCTGAATATTTGAATTTCATCGCATACTCAAAATCCTCATATGTCCTACACTGTCTATACTCCATTGAGTGAAATCCATTGATATCGTTGTACTTTTTCTTCCGTGGTTTGTAGCCTGTCTTTCTTCTTAAATCTATGTTTTTAATAGATAAGGCACCTTCATCGATATAGTTATAAAGTGTTCTCAAACACACTGGCATTTCATTTTCATGTTCTGCATATATGTGTGTTAAAGGCTGGCCTTTCTTAACAAGTCGAGTCACAAGTTCATCCAATTCTTCCTTCTTTTCATCAGAAAGTCTAACTCCTTGTCGACTCTCCGATCTACGACGAGTTACAGCTGCATCAGCGAATTTCGCACTGTAAATATACTTATCTTTGTTGCAAAGCTTTTTATCCTTACAGTTATTACAAACATACGGAGGCGAATCAAACTTATGGCAAGCAACTGATACATATCTATCGCATACCTTGGTACAATCCACTCCTCTGCAAAGTCTACACTTTGTATTACAGGCTTCTTCATCACAGCCGCACAAATTCCTTACTGTGCATTGTCTTGCCATGCGGCAATCTTTTCCATTCGGGTAATTACCTTTAATGAAGGTTCTGTTTTCTTTAACTTCATGTGCAATAGTAGATGGATGTCTGCGAAGTCTTTTTGCTATTTTTTTGAATGACTCCCCGATGCATATCCCAGTTTCTATTGCTATTCGATCTGACAGGTCCATTTGTCCGCTAGCATTGTAATAATTCATATCTGCTCCTTTCCCAGCAGATAGTAATCGATATAACCAATATATCATGCCTTGGAAAGGGCTGTAGAAAAAGTAAACTAGACCTTTTATAGCCATTTTCAGTTGTCAAAGTACAGGTTTAATTTTTCATTTTAGGGTTTTTTCATGCTCTTTTTTATACATAGCCAGTCCAATAAAACGGATTGGCTATTAAATTTATCGAGGAAGGAGGAAACCATATGACTAAGTGTAAAGTAATTGCCCTTGTAAATCAGAAGGGAGGAACAGCTTATGAAAAGTAAGTTATTATGCAAAGTGGAGCCCATACTTTGTTGATTATATAAAATATATGGGCTCTTCAGACTTTGCATAATTCGGAAATACTCCTTACAGCGACTTCAACCAATCGAGAAGGTCTTTGTCCTTTTTCCATGTCGGTAATTCATCAGATGCCGGGCTGCTGTAAGCCTCCATCAAAGCTTTCCGTTTCATCTTTTCATCTGCTCGTGCGTAGATTTCAGTTGTTGAAATGTCAGAATGACCCAGTAAATCTCTGATATAAACAAGATTGACACCAGATTGAAGCAGATGCATTGCTTTGCTATGTCTCAGCCAATGAGGTGTAATCTCAGCAGAGATGTCTTTTACTCCCATTGCCTGAGCCTGAGCTGCATACTTTTTCAAAATATATGTTACACCAGCTCTTGTCAGCGGTTTGTTACCACGATTAGTGAATAATGGATTGTGACCATATACAGGTGAAGTCAAGCCAAAACCTTCCATATATTGTTTCAATAATTCTCCGGTTGGTTTCATGACTGGAACAATACGGCTTTTACCACCTTTCCCATCCCAGTGGTAATGTGAAACCATCAAAAGAGGATATGATTGTTACGAGAAAGCTGCAGAAGTGCGGACAGCTATTGGGGATAGAATTGCTGGATCATATCATTGTCGGTGGAACTAATGGAAAGATGCTCAGCTTCCGAGAAGAAAAGATGTTGAATGTGACAGGAAGGATGGATTGGGAGAGATAGAAGAAAAAAGAATTAGAAGTTTTTATTTATTGTAATATTTCATGTAGCGGCATTAGTAAAATAGTGTCGCTACAAAAAGCTGACTTATACATTGATATTATATGCATAACTCAAAATAAAATTGTTAAAAATAGAAAAAGAAACAATATATAACGAAAAAATCTCTAAATAAGAAATTTACATTGACTGAGAGAAGAGTAAAACATATAATAAAGGTGGAGGTGTATAAGAATGTTAGTAAAAGTAAGTGTTGAAAATTTTAAATCTTTTGATAAAGCAGCAGAGCTGACAATGATTTCCTCAAATAAAATACGAACAAATGCAAATCACAGGTTAAAGATAAAAAGTACCCAATTATTAAAATATGCAGTAGTTTATGGAGCAAATGCATCTGGAAAGACCAATCTGGCATTGTTCTTTAAATTTTTTAAAGATAGTGTCTGCAATGGTATTCCGATAGAAGCTACACAGATGTTTTGTAAGAATCGGAAGGAGAATAAGGAACGAGAAAGTAGTTTTGAAATTCAGATTACTGTAGGTGACAAATTTTATGCCTATGGTTTTTCCGCAGTTTTAAGCAGACGAAAAGTAACCGGAGAATGGTTATATGAATTATATCAGAATGGTTCAGCAAAATGTCTCTTTGAACGAGAAGGAAGCAAACGTCCGGTGTTAAATGATGGTATTACGCTGATAAACACAGAAAAAAATAAATTTGAAACTTATGCAGATGATTTTGAAGGAAATGAAACATCTTTGTTCCTGACAGAAATGAATCGTGGAAAAAAATATAGCACACGATCTAAATTATTGTTCTTCCGGGATGTATATGATTGGATTCAGAATCATATTTCGATTATCACACCGGATACGCCATTGATTGATTTGGAATATTATTATGATGATAATTCGCTGAAGCTGATTAACAAATTGATCAAAACATTTGATACGGGTATCAGCCAGGTAAAAATTGAAGAAATTACATTGGATGAGTTATCAAATGCATTGCCGAAATCAGTATTTGATAAGATGATGCAGCATGTAAAAAATAGAATGGAAGAGCAGGAAGAACCATCATTCAGAATGACGATGAGGTCGAAGGAAACTTTCTTTAATATCGAAGTTGAAGGACATTCTGAACCGAAGGTCACAACAATCAGATTGCATCATAATAAGTCATTTTATGAGTTCGGTTTTGATGAAGAGTCTGATGGAACAAGAAGATTATTCGATTTGATGGATATGCTGTTGAATAAACGGGAAGATGTTCTTTATGTTGTGGATGAATTGGAGAGAAGCTTACATCCGAAGCTGACAGAGCGATTTTTGCAATTGTTTATGCAGTTACATGATGGGCAGCGTATGCAGCTATTGTTTACCACACATGAATCATCCATTATGGATCAGGCTATATTTAGGAGAGACGAAATCTGGTTTGTAGAACGTAACGCAGAAAATGCAAGCTCTATTTATTCCTTAGATCGTTTCAAGGAGAGATACGATAAAGTGTTGAGTAAGGCATATCTGGAAGGCAGGTATGGTGCGATACCAGTATTTTCAACATTTGACTTTAGAGAGGAGGAGTAGCCTTGGCTCCAGTAAGAAGTTATACGAATTGGAATAGTAGAACTACAGATGAAGAAGAACAGATTGAGCCTTATCGTAAGTACTTTTTCATATGTGAGGGTGCAAATACTGAAACATGGTATTTCAAAAAGTTAATTGATATCCGAAAAGAGTTAAATATTCATCCATTGATCGATATCCGGTTACTTGAAAAAACAGAGGGAGACAGGGACATTTCATTTCCAAGACGTTTGATTGAGTTTGCAGAAAATCAGAAAGAAAATCCAGAAATAGCGTTTGATAAAGAACGGGATAAGATGATTGTTGTATTTGATGGAGACATTTTTGAAGAGAAGGTACTTGATTATGATGAATTGGTAGCTGAAGGTGAAAAGAAGAATATATTAGCGGTTAGTAATCCGGCATTTGAATTATTTCTGTTGTTACATTATGAAAATTCATACGAAGATGATATTGAGCCAAATGCTGAACAGATTATCCAGAATGAAAAAGATGGACATCAGACATTTATCTATAAGTTGCTACTTGCCAGAACAGGAATCAATCCGAAGAAAAATGCTGCGATTGGAGAACTGGCGAAAAATATAGAGATTGCTATTGAACAGGAAAAGAAAATCAATGAGGATATTCATCAGTGTAAGGGACAGATTACGTGTAATATAGGTCGGATTATTGATGAGATTCGGAAGGATGACGGAAAATAAGTTGTTAGATGAAAAATAGGGGTGGAAAGATACAGTATGAAAGCAGATAATATAAAAAATATAATCAGTGACATAGATCATCTACCGTATAGAGCAATTTTATTTGATGGAACATGGGGAATTGGAAAATCTTATGCGGTAAATGAGGCATTAGAAGCAAATCCCAATGTTTGTAAAATATCAATGTTTGGTTTGAAAGACACTAGGCAAATATATCATGAAGCTTTATTCCAGTTGACTTTAAAGAATAATATTGGTGGGAAAATAGGTGAAATAGCTAATAATATTTTAGATGGCGCGTCAAAAATCTGGGATAAAGTTGGTCAGGCAAAGGAAGCAGTACAAAGTATAGTCAATGAAAGAGAAATGTTTCTATTATTGTCAAAAGAGTTTACTTCTGTTCATATTATTGTAATAGATGACTTGGAAAGAATGAGTGATGACATAAATTTGGAAGATATATTTGGAATTATAGAAGAACTCAAGCAATGCAATTATGTAAAAGTTATTGTGATTGCGAATACAGATGAAATACAATCGGACAAAAAAGTTGTATTTGAAAAGTATAATGAAAAAGTCATTGAAAGAATATATCATATTACGGAACGTGCAGAGAAAGTGACATGGAGTAAAATGAATATCCATGCAGACTTTGTTGAAAAATTCTTGGAAATCCATAAAGTCAAAAATTTACGGACGCTCGAAAAGGCTCAACGTTTTTTTGAAGATGTAAAATTGTTTTGTAATAGTGACATAAGTGAGCAATTTATAGAAGAATTAAGGTTAATATGCTTTGCTGTTGTTGTGGAGAGTATAGAAAACTTGTACTATAAAGAAATTGATTCTGATAATACTGATTCTGTAGAAAAAATGGCAAATACGATTGGAAATATGCCTCAACATAGAATTGGCAGATATCTTTATGGAATAAAGTGTAGTACAAATTTGGTAGAAATGATACTGAAATATTATGAGGAAGGGGTACTAAATGAAGAACAATTGGAGGCTGAATACAAGTTATTTCTTAATTCAGGAGATAAGCCAAACTATTATAAGTCAGATGAGGAAATAAGGAGTGTATTACCTATTTTAAGAGAGAAAATGCTTGAAGCAAAGAGTTTAGCAGAATTAAATGAATTTGCAGATGCGTATGTTGTTTGGAGTGATGTTTTAGAGGAAAATAATGAAAGTGTTTTATCAGAATATAGAAATATTTTAAAAGAAATGCTGGAAAAAACTGTTTTAGACGGAAAAGAGGAAATGGTATCGTATTCATATGATTTGTTTCATATGTCAGCGGAAAAGATAAAAAGAATATATCAAGAAGAAAATAAAGAGATGATGAAATTTTTAATAGAGACATATGTGGGATATTTGAAAAAAACAACTCATGGGAAAAAGGCTTATGATTATTCATATAAACTTAGAAATAATTTTGATAGTAGTTATTATCATGATATTATCATATCAGAGATAGACAATTTGTATAATAGAATTTCTTTTCCAGTAGACAATGTGGATGAAGATAGATATCATACGTGTTATAATATTATGTATGTTTTGTATCATTCGGATGCTGAAAAATTCTTGCAGTATTGTAAAAAAAATAAAAGAAGATTGTGATCATATGTCAAGACATAGAATAGAAGTTTTGGTCGAAGAAATAGTAAAAAAATAGAAATAAAATCTACATAGCCAGATGGTTCCAACTCAAGGAATCACCTGGCTATTTTCATGCCCGGATATTATCCCCAATAATATCAATCTAAGGCAAGAAAGGAGATGAAAATTATGCCATATATACCACCATCGGTCGTGCGGGAGGTCAAGCGGATGGATTTGCTCACGTACTTGAAAAATTATGAACCATACGAATTGGTTCACTTTTCTGGCAACACCTACACGACCAGAACACATGACAGTTTGAAAATATCAAATGGGAAATGGATGTGGTGGAGTCAGAGAACCGGTGGCAGATCAGCACTGGATTATCTGATTAAAGTAAAAGGATACAGTTTTTTAGAGGCGGTTGAATTGCTTGCAGAACGGGCAAATATTCAGCTGCCTCTTTCTGTATCTAAGAGTGTTCCGATGGAGAAACAGCTACTGTTGCCAAAGAAAAATCAAAATGATCAAAAAGTGATTGCGTATCTTTCTGGACGTGGGATTGATAAGGAAATCATTCAGTTTTGCTTAGAGTCCGGAAGAGTTTATGAAAGTGCATTTCATCACAATGCGGTGTTTGTAGGGATGGATGAGAAAGATAATCCGAAATATGCAGCCATTAGGGGAACTGGTACCAGTTTTATCGGAGAAGCAAATGGAAGTGATAAGAATTATTCTTTTTCTGTTTTCACAGAGAAATCATGTGATATGGTGCATCTGTTTGAGTCAGCCATAGATCTGTTATCTTATGCGACATTGTTGAAATTGGACGGGAAGGAGTGGAGGAGAGAACATTTATTGTCATTGGCAGGTGTCTATCAACCAGCAAAAGAAATTGAAAAAAGTAAAGTCCCTACAGCGTTGGCCAGGACATTAAAAATGCATCCAGAGGTGAAGACAATCGTTCTGCATTTGGACAATGACCGTATTGGGAGACTTGCCACAAAAGCAATTTCTGCAGTGCTTTCAAAGCAATATCAGGTAAAAGATGTACCGCCAAAACAAGGAAAAGTCATTTTTGACTATATGACAGAAACCTCAAATAATAACAGTGACCTGAATGAGTTCTATTACCGTATGGGATTGAGAGATGGGCTAAAGCTGAGAGAAGCTATCCAAACTATACTGGACACATTGATGGAGTAGGGTACCGGAGAAAGGAATGGGATTTACAAATGAAAATGACAAAAGAAATTGAAGAATTTATCAATCTGACAATAACGGAACACATGGGAAAATCATATGCAGATTGGAAGTTGAGCCAGTCATCTGTGACAGAACCAGATGAAATTGAGGAAGAGTACAAAAAAGTGATTGAGACACTTCCGGCAGAGCAAGAAGAAATTATTACAAAATATTGTGATGCGATATTTAACAGCGGGGCAGAAACAGAGGAATTCTTTTATCGGTTAGGCTTAAAAGACGGAATGAAGTTAAAGAAGTTAATAAAACTGATTATAGAAGAATTATCATAAATGAAAAACAATTTTATAAAATGATGGACAAATAATAGTGAGCATAATATAATATTTTGAGTATGATAGTTCACAAAAATGGAGGAAACGCTTATATGAATAGGGTGCAGGAAATTAGAAAAGATAGAAATATTACACAGGTACAATTAGCCAAATATGCTGGCATTAGTAGAAAATATCTTTCAAATGTAGAAAATCAGCTTGCAAATCCTTCTGTAGATGTTGCATTTCGAATATCTACAGCATTAAGTGTTGATATTGATAAGATATTTTTTGATGTACCTAAATCAAATATAACAGTATATCCAAAACCGTTGAGATATATTGATTTATTCTGCGGAATCGGAGGATTTAGATACGCCAGTAAGGGGGCTTTTGATAAGCTTGGGATAAATGGTAAGTGTGTGTTTAGCAGTGATATTGATAAATA
>ERZ831773.2884-NODE-2884-length-12503-cov-3.153679_pt1 | contig 12503 bp, 8 predicted proteins | sample MGYA00519696_ERZ831773 | MGnify/ENA primary metagenome ERZ831773 (study PRJEB31850, sample SAMEA3708720) | human gut metagenome | biome: human gut; feature: human-associated habitat; material: faeces | place: China | collected 2014 ...
CAAAGCCGTAGGAAGCCGCCATTGCGATCATGTCCTTGAGCGCCTTGATCTGGTCGCTCAGCTCCTCCGCGCAGCGGATTTCCTTCTCGGTGGTCGGCACGCTGCCGAGCGCATCCTTATCCTTCTGCTTCTCCTCGATGAGGCGATTCACGCCGTACAGCGCCACGCGGCGGTAGTCACCGATGATGCGGCCGCGGCCGTAAGCATCCGGCAGGCCGGTCAGCAGACCAACGTGACGCGCTTCACGAACGTCCTTGGTGTATGCGGAGAATACGCCGTCGTTGTGGGTCTTGCGGTACTTGGTGAAGATCTTCTTGATCTCCGGATCCGGTTCCTTGCCGGCTTCCTTGATGGCCTGCTCGACCATGCGCCAGCCACCGTTCGGCATCATCGCGCGCTTGCAGGGAACGTCGGTCTGGAGGCCAACGACCACGTTATCGACTTCCGGGGAGTCGATGTAGCCGGCCGGGAAGGCGTCGACGTCGGCCGGGGTATGGGTGTCCACGTCGTAGACGCGCTGCTTGCGCTCCACGGCCAGGTAGTTGTCGTCGAGGTACTTCCACAGGTGCTTGGTCTTCTCGGTGGCAGGAGCCAGGAATGTCTCGTCGCCCTCGTACGGGGTGTAGTTCTTCTGGATGAAGTCGCGGACGTCAATATCCTTCTGCCAGTTGCCCTCGGTGAAGCCGGCCCACGCCTTGGCGTCGAGCTCCTCCTGGGAGACAGCTGCATTTTCCACTGCGGTCATGTCACTCCTTAAATGGGGTTGTAGGTTTCGCATCTTCACGGAACCCTTGGTTCAACAGTGTAGTTGGCACTTGCTTGAGAAAAGCTGAAATTGGGAGTGAGCTATCTCACATTGTTTCTGTGAACGCTACCATTCCAATGGCTTCTAGATATTGATGGGACTATTGCACGTCTCCAGATATGGGAAACCGCTCATACTGTGATGTTCGTATGAGCGGTTCGGTCTTGAGATTGACAGCAGAACCGTATCCGTCAGTTTTCGACCGTCAATCCTCGGGGCGAGCCTGTGCGGGTTTCACGCCGTAGTTCTTCCAGCGCCGGTTCTCCTCCTCCCATCTGGCATTGCGGTCCACCACGATGTCCCACGCATGTTCGGCGTCTTCCTTGGTCTTGTACGGACCCATGCGCTGTTCGATCGGTGAGACCATGCCCAACTCGGCCTGCTTCTTGACGGTGTTGAAATACCACTGCTTCTTGTTATCGTCTGTCATTGGTACCTCCTCAACGGTATTACTTGCTCCCGCTGGCGGGAGCAATATATGTTTATTCCCTGAATGCGTTGGTGACGGGCAGTCGGCGGTCGCGGCCGAACGCGAGGGCCGTAACCTTCGGTCCCAGCGGGTATTGGCGGCGCTTCCATTCGGCGCGGTCCACCAATCGCATCACGGTGTCTACGGTGACCTGGTCGAAGCCGTCGGCTAACAGGTCGGCGCGGCCGTGCGCGTGCTCGATGTATGCGGCGAGCACCTTGTCGAGCAGCGCGTATTCGGGCAGGGAGTCGGAGTCCTTCTGCCCGGGGCGCAACTCGGCCGAGGGTGCCTTCTCGATGGAGGAGACCGGAATCATCACGCCGTCCTTCAACGGGATGCCGGTGTTGCCGTCCTCGTTGCCCACGATCTTGAGACCGCCGATGCCGACGCCTGCGGCCGCGGCCTTGTTACGCCAACGGCTGATCTCCCAGACACGGGTCTTGAGCAGGTCCTTGATGGGTGCGTAGCCGCCTACCGCATCGCCGTAGATGGTCGAGTAGCCGCAGGCGAGCTCTGACTTGTTGCCGGTGGCCACGGCGAGCAGACCGCGCGAATTGGAGCTGGCCATCACGATCACACCGCGGATGCGGGCCTGCAGGTTCTCGGCGGAGACGCCATCAAGGTCAAGTTGCTGTTGGTAGGCGTTGAACAATGGCTCAATGGGCTGGACCTCGTAATGGGCGCCAATGTTGGAGGCCAAATCGGCGGCGTCGTCTTTGGAACCGTCGGAGGAGTACATGGAGGGCATGGAGATGCCCCAGACGTTCTCGCCGCCGCATGCGTCGGCCGCCATGGCGGCTACCAGTGCGGAGTCGATGCCTCCTGAGAGGCCCAGCGTCACGCCGGTGAAGTGGTTCTTGGCCATGTAGTCCTTGAGGCCGAGCACGCAGGCGGTGTATACCTCTTCGTCCGGGTCGAGTTCCGGAACGATCTCGGCCTTGGCCTGATGTTCGGCGGCGGAATCGAAGTCCCAGAACGTCAGGTTTTCCATGAACATCGGGCTGCGTTCGATAAGCGTGCCGTCGGCGTCGACCACGAAGCTGCCGCCGTCGAAGACGAGGTCGTCTTGACCGCCGACCTGATTCAGGTAGATGACCGGGGCGTTAACCTCGGCGGCACGACGCTGGGCGAGCTCGAAACGGGTGTTGGTCTTGCCTTCCTCATACGGCGAGCCGTTGATGGTGAGCAGCAGGTCGATGTTCTTGGTGGCCAGGTCGGCCACCGGGCCGCCGTCCTGCCAGATGTCCTCGCAGATGGCCACGCCAATGGTGGCGCCGTCCACGTCGAGGGTCACGGAGCGGTCGCCGGCGGAGAAGATGCGGAATTCGTCGAACACGCCGTAGTTGGGCAGGAAGTGCTTGTCGTAGCCAGCCCAGACCACGCCTTGGTGCAAGACCACCAGTCGGTTGCGCGGCTTGGAGTTCTTGCGGTCGGTGCCCACGGTGCCGACCACCACGAACAGATCGCCGAGGCCGTCGTCGTTGAGCTGGGTGGCGAGTTCGTTGGCCTTGTCCCATGCGGCTTGGCGGAAGGTGCGGCGCAGGGCCAGATCCTCGATGGGGTATCCGGTGAGGGTCATTTCCGGGAAAACAACCACTTGGGCGTTTCCTGCGGCGGCTTTACGGGAGTAGTCGAGCACCTTGGCGGCGTTGGCGTCAAGCGCGCCGACGCAGGTGTCGATCTGGGCGAGTGCGAAGCGAAGCTGTGTCATAGATTCTTAGTGTAGCCGCGTATGACGTCGGATTGCCTGTTCTTCCGGCTTGGCGTCATTCATTAGGTCGTTTTTGCGTTCATTAGGTCACTGCAATGCGATATCAGTCGTTGCAATGGCGCGATTCCAACAACCAGTATCGCCGTTCACCGACCTAATGGACGATGAATCGACCTAATGAACGAATGCCACTCCCCTCAGTCAGCTTCGCTGATAGCTCGTCCTGCACTTATGGACGGGCGAGGCCCGCGCATATCTGGTTCGGCTGTCGCCTCACCTTCGGCTACAGACAGCCCACTGGGCTGTCTGCCTAACGCCTCAGCCTCCGGAGGCGAGCCAGAAAAGGATTTACTTCAGCTCGTTGAGCACGCGCAGAGCGGTGTTGACGTAGAAGTTGACGAAGGTGGGAATGGATTCGTCGAGACCCACGAAATGCGGGCTATGCCAGTCGGCGCAACCTTCCTGGCCGTTTGACCCGACGAACGCGAACACCGGCAACGTCACCTTGGCGAATTCGCAGAAGTCCTCCCCCGCCATCGACTGACGTATCGGTTCGAGCTGCGCGTAGTCGTTGACATCCGCCGCCACGGCCTTGGCGAGACCTGGATCGGAGACCAGCGGGTCTTGAAAGTCATCCCAGACCACGTCGGCGCTGATGCCGTATGCCTCGGCGGTGTGTTCCACCACTTCCTTGAATCGGCGGCCGACCAGATTGCCATCCGACTTGTGGAAATAGCGCACAGTCCCTTGGAATCCGGCTTCGGCGGGCACCACGTTCCACACATGGCCGCCGTGCACTTCGGTAACGGACAGCACCAGCGGGTGGAAGGGCGTGACGTTGCGGCTCACGATGGTCTGCAGGCTCAGAATAATACTGGCGAGCGCTTCGATGGGCCCGGTGCCCTTGTACGGGTAACCGGCGTGGGTGCCTTGGGCGTGGAGGGTCACGCGGAATTTCACGCAGCCGGCCATCATCGGCTCAACGCCGATGGCCAGCTGGCCGGGCGCATAGTTGGGGTTGTTGTGCGTGCCGATAATGGCTTCGACGTCATCCACGAGTCCGGCGTCGATCATGGCGCGAGCGCCTTGGCCGGTCTCCTCACTCGGCTGGAACAGAATCTTGATCGAGCCGGCGAACTTGTCACGGTGCTCGGCGAGCCAGAAGGCGGCACCGAGCAGACCGGTCATGTGCAGGTCGTGGCCGCAGCCGTGCATCACGCCTTCATTGACGGAGCTGAACTCCAGTCCGGAGTCTTCCACGATGGGCAGGCCGTCGATGTCAGCGCGCAGCCCGATACGCGGCCCGGGACCGGCCTCGCCCTGAATGAGCCCCACAACACCAGTCTCCAGCGGGTTGTGCAGGATCTCGATGCCGTGCGCCTTGAGCTGGTCGGTCAGATAGATGCTGGTGCCGAATTCACGGAAACTACGCTCCGGATGGGCGTGCAGGTAGTGGCGGATAGTGATGAGTTCGTGGTCGATGTCGATATGTTCACTCATGGTTCCCGATTCTAGTAGCGCGAAGAATATATTGCGGCCCTCGCTCCATATTGGCGAGGGCCGCGATCTATGGGGTCAGTATGCCTTGTTATTGCTGGCGTTTGAGCAGTCGTTTGGCGATGGCGTTGGCGATGCCCTGCACCACCTGGACCAGTACGATCATGATGATCACGGCCGTCCAGGTGACGGTCTGGTCGAACTTCTGGTAGCCGTAGGCGATGGCGAAGTTACCGAGACCGCCACCGCCGATGTAGCCGGCCATGGCAGACATGTCGAGCACGCCAATGAACAGGAAGGCGTAGGCCAGGATCAGCGGTGCCAGGGCTTCGGGGATGAGCACGGTGCGGATGATGGTGAGCTTGCCGGCACCCATCGAACGCGAGGCCTCGATTACTCCCGGGTCGAGCGGCACGAGATTCTGTTCGACCAGACGCGAGGTGGCGAAGGTGCACATCACCACCATCGGGAAGATGGCGGCCACGGTGCCGATGGACGTGCCGACCACGACGATGGTGAGCGGCTGCATGGCTGCCAGGAAGATGATGAACGGAATCGGGCGCACGATGTTGACGATGATGTCAAGGATGCGGTAGACGACCGCGTTCTCGAACAGGTTGCCGGGGCGGGTGCCATAGAGCACCACGCCGAGGATCAGGCCGAGGAATCCGCCGATGACGAGGGTGACGAGCACCATGGTCAGGGTCTGGCCAATGGATTCGAACAGTAGTGGACGCAGCACGTTCCAGTCGCTACGCGGGTTGGCGAGGATGATCATGCGTTGGCTCCTTCATGTGCGGCGGCGGACGCGGCGGGCGCGGTGGCAGTATCGGCCGCCAGTGGGTCATGGGCGCGGTCTTCGGCGTAGGAGGCATGTCCGGCGACTGCGTCGGCGTAGGCCACAGGCTTTGCGGCGGTGCCGAAGTCGATGACGTCGCTATTGGCGGCGAGCTCGCGCAGGAATTCGTCCACATGCCAGCCGGGCCCGTTGAATTCGTAGGTGATGGCACCGATGGCGGTCCCCTTGACCGTGTCGATGCCGCCGTAGAGCAGGCTGGATTCGACGCCGTATTTGGCGATGAGTTCGGAGATATTCTGTCCGGATGCCTTGAGTTCATGGCCTTGGGTGCCGGAAACGTCCTTTTGGCGGATAAGCACGGTGACAATGCGGCCCGACCATTCGTGATGCAATCGCTCGACCCGGTCTTCCTCGGGCAGGCCAGACAATGCGGTGGCAATGAATCGCTTGGTCACCGGCTGCTGGGGTGCAGCGAACACATCGTATACGTCGCCGGATTCGACCACGCGTCCGGCGCTCATTACGGCCACGCGGCCGGCAATCTGCTGGACCACGTTCATCTGATGGGTGATAAGCACAATGGTGATGCCGAATTCCTCGTTCACACGCTTGAGCAAGGCCAGCACTTCGGTGGTGGTTTCCGGGTCGAGCGCGCTGGTGGCTTCGTCGGCGAGCAGAATCTCCGGATTAGTGGCCAGTGCGCGGGCGATGCCGACGCGCTGCTTCTGGCCGCCGGACAGCTGCGAAGGGTATTTGTTTGCGTGCTCACTGAGGCCCACGAATTCAAGGAGTTCGTTGACACGACGATCCTGATAGTCCTTGCGCCAGTGATCGAGTTGCAGTGGGTAGGCGATGTTCTGGGCCACGGTTTTGGTGGAGAACAGGTTGAACTGCTGGAAAATCATGCCGATTTTCTGGCGGATGGGCCGCAGCTTGGTCTCACTCAGAGAGGTGATATCAGTACCAAGCACGGTCACAGTGCCGGAGGTGGGTCGTTCGAGCGCGTTGATAAGCCGGACCAGTGTGGATTTGCCTGCACCGGAATAGCCGATGATGCCGAAGATGTCACCGCGATCGATGGTCAGGCTGACGTCATCCACGGCTCGTGCGATGTTCGCGCCGCGTCCGCGTGTTTTGAATTCCTTCACGACATGGTCGAAGGTGATGATGGGGTCGCTCATAGTGCTCCCTGATGCTGGTTGTTGGTGTCCGGTCACGGAAGCGGAGCGAATCCCGATTGTTGGCTCGGGTACTCGCTCCGCTTGGTGGTAATGGCTATGGACAGGCTAGTCGTGCGCTCGTATCAGCCGCGGCTCACTGCTGGGCCTTGGCATCCTTCTCAATGTCGGACAGGAAGCCTTGCAGCTCGCTGGCGCTGAACTTGTCGGCGAACACCGCGGTACCGCCGGAGTTCTCCTGCAGGGCGTCGAGCACATCCTTCTGCTGGTAGATGGAAACGAGCTTCTTGTAGGTCTCGTTGTTCACGTCCGCCTTGCGGGCCACCCACACGTTGATGTAGGGGCGAGCCTCTTCGGATTCGGCGTCATCCTGGTAGATGGCGTCCTTCGGGTCGAGACCGGCATCGGCCACGTAGTCGTTGTTGATCACACCAGCGGCGATGGTCGGGTCCTTCAGGGTGGTGGCCACCTGTTCGGCCTTGAGCGGGGTGACCTTGACCTTGCTCTTGGCTTCGTCGATGTAGGCCGGGGTGGAGAAGGCGGTCCAGTCGCCCTTGAGCGTCACGAGACCGGCGGCCTTGAGCACGCCGATAGCGCGGGCCTGGTTGGTTTCGTCGTTCGGAATGGTGACGGTGTCGCCCTGCTTCAGGTCCTTGATGTCCTTAACCTTGGTGAGCGGGTAGATGGCGGTGCCGCCGATGGGCTGCAGGTCCTTCTTGTTGCTCACGTTGTAGTTGGCCAAGTAGAGCAGGTGCTGGAATTCGTTGAGGTCCAGCTCGCCGGAGTCAAGGGCCGGGTTTTCGGAGGTGTAGTCCTGGAAGTCGACGATGTCGACGTAGATGCCGGCCTTCTCGGCGTCCTGCTTGAACTTGACCCATTCGGGGTTGGTAGCGCCGACCACGCCGATCTTGACCGGGTTGCCCTTGCTGCCCTTGGCGGACGACTCGTTGGCACCGGCAAACGCGCGGTAGCCGAAGAACGCGGCCACGGCGATAATCGCCACGACCACGATGGTGATGATGACGTTGCGGGCGGTGTGGTTCACACGCACCGGCTCGTTATTGTTAGGAGCGTCCGGGGTTGCCGGCTGGGTTGCTGCTGTCATTGGATTTCCTCTCTCCAAAATTGATGTCGGGTAACACCATAACGCGCTTGAACCGCGAAAGTGACGGAAAATGGCCGATTGCCATATAGGTGTCTTTTATGGCGCGCATGCAATGTCCGGGATTCGTGCGTTTGATAACCCGCTATAGGCGTGCCGAACACGCCGGAAAGCACGTCGAGAGGGGCTTTGACAATGGAAGCTATGACTACCGATGCTGCCAATGCCGATATCCGAGCCGTATTCTTCGATATCGATGGCACGCTCACCAGTTTCACGACCCATACGGTGCCGGATTCCACAATCGAGGCGATTCACCGGCTGCAGGCCGCAGGCGTCAAGGTGCTGATTTGCACGGGCCGCGCGCCTTCACAGATGCACGTGGTGCTGGATACCATGCCGGTGACGTTCGATGGCGTGGTGGCGTTCAATGGGCAGTATTGTTTTGATGACACCGGCTTCTTTGCCTCGCAGGCCTTGGATACTGCTGATATTGAGGTGATTCTCGACTGGCTGGACCGTCACCCCGATGTGGTGTGCAATTTCGGCGAGAAGGATTACGTGTACTTCAACCAGTCCAATGATCTGCTTCGCGCCACGTGGAGCAAACTGGGCAAAACCGCACCGACCCGGTATTTCGAGGACCCGCGCACCCGCGCGCTGGATCATGAGACTTTCCAGATCAGTCCCTTTGTCGGGCCCGAGCTGGAGGCCGAACTGGTGGGACTGTGCAGCAATGTGCGCGGGGTGCGTTGGCATCCGGATTTCACGGATCTGATTCCGGCCGATGGCGGCAAGCCGCGCGGCATCCAGCGGTTCATGGCGCATTACGGCATCACGCGCGAGCAGACCATGGCCTTCGGCGATGGCGGCAATGACACGGATATGCTCGCCTACGCCGGCATCGGGGTCGCGATGGGCAATGCGACCGCCGAGCCCAAGGCCGCCGCCGACTACATCACTGACGATGTGGACCACGACGGTGTGCGCAATGCCCTGCTGCATTTCAGGGTGCTACGCGATTAAAACATCACAACAGTTCGCTTTGTTCTGCCCCGCCGTGACAGGGCTTATGAATAAGCAAAGGGCTCGGGACGAATCCCGAGCCCTTTGGTGTTAGCGAACTAACAACACCGTGGAGGTGTTATCACTCGTTGTCGCCAGCGGTAGCGGCGGTAGCGGTGACGGCACCCTTCTTGTCGGTGTTCACGCCGGAGTACACCCAGTCGGTGTAGTCCGGGTGGTCGTAGCCGTTGTCGACGGCGAACTGGAAGGCCTCATCACGGAACTTCTCGAGCTCGTCGATCTTGTCGGCGTACTTGTCGGCGTCGATCATGCGCAGAGCCTCAGCGGTCAGCTCGTAGCGGTCGATGCGGTTGACACGAACCATGTCGTACGGGGTGGTGGTGGAGCCCTCCTCCTCGTAGCCGTGGACGTTGAAGTTGTCGTGGTTCGGACGGTCGTAGATCAGGCCACGCACGTCGTGAGCGTAGGAGTGGTACGCGAACAGCACCGGCTTGTCGGCGGTGAAGATGTCGGCGAACTCCTCGTCGGTCAGAGCCTCGTCGTTCTCCTTGGCGGACTGCAGGGAGAGCAGGTCGGCAACGTTCACAACCTTGAACTTGACGCCCAGTTCCTTCAGCTTGTCGGAAGCAGCCATGATCTCCTGAGTCGGGACATCGCCGGCGGCGGCAAGCACGACCTCGGCCTCATCGTTGTTCTTGGCGGTGGAAGCCCAATCCCAAGCGGCGGCACCCTTCTCGAGCTCGGCACGAGCCTCGTCCAGGGTCAGCCAGGTGGCAGCAGGCTGCTTACCAGCGATGATGGCGTTGATCTTGTTGGTGGACTTGTAGCACTTCTCGGCGATGGCCAGCAGCATGTTCGCATCGGTGGCGAAGTAGATGCCGATGACGTGGTCGTTGTGGAAGCACTTGTTCAGCAGGACGGAGGTGACACCCGGATCCTGGTGGGAGAAGCCGTTGTGGTCCTGACGCCAAACATGGGAGGAGACCAGCAGGTTCATGGAGGCGATCGGCTTGCGCCACGGAATCTCGCGGACGGTAGCCTCAAGCCACTTGGCGTGCTGGTTCAGCATGGAGTCGATCACGTGGACGAAGGACTCGTAGGAGCTCCAGATGCCGTGACGACCGGTCAGCAGGTAGGCCTCGAGGAAGCCTTCCATCTGGTGCTCGGACAGCTGCTCAACGACCTGGCCGGAGACGTGCATGTGCTCGTCGACCTCGTCGGAGATGTAGCCGGCATCCCACTGCTTGTTGGTGACTTCGTAGGAAGCCTGCAGACGGTTGGAAGCGGTCTCATCCGGTCCGAAGATGCGGAAGTCGCGCGGGTTGTTCTTGATGATGTCGCGAGTGTAGGCACCCAGGGTACGGGTGGCCTCGAGCTGGCCCCAGCCGTGGCCGTACTCAGCCACTTCCTTGACCTCGTAGTCCTCGAGGTTCGGCAGCTTCAGGTCGTTGCGGATCACACCACCGTTGGCGTTCGGGTTGGCACCGATACGCAGCTCGCCCTTCGGCATGAAGGCAAGGACGTCGTCCTTGACAGCACCGTTGGCGTCGAACAGCTCTTCCGGCTTGTAGGACTCGAGCCAGTTCTTGAGAACCTCGAAGTGGGCCTCGGTGTCGCGGGCGGAAGCCAGCGGCACCTGGTGGGAACGCCAGGAGCCCTCGGTCTTCTTGCCGTCGATGTACTTCGGGCAGGTCCAGCCCTTCGGGGTGCGGAAGATCAGCATCGGGTAGAACGGACGGTGCACGTTGTCGGTCTGAGCGGTGGCCTTGATGTCGCAGATCTCGTCCCAGATGGTCTCCCACAGCTCGGCGAAGCGACGGTGGATGGACATGTGGTCCTCATCATCGAAGCCAGCGACGAACTCGTAGGGCTCGTAACCCATGCCGTGGAAGAACTCGTGGAGCTCTTCGTCGGAGATGCGGGACAGGATGGTCGGGTTGGCGATCTTGTAGCCGTTGAGGTGCAGAATCGGCAGCACGATACCGTCGGTGCGCGGGTTCACGAGCTTGTTGGACTGCCAGCCGGTAGCCAGCGGGCCGGTCTCAGCCTCGCCGTCGCCGACGATGGCCGGGACAAACAGGCTCGGGTTGTCCATGATGGCGCCGTAAGCGTGGGACAGAGCGTAACCCAGCTCACCACCCTCGTGGATGGAGCCCGGGGTCTCCGGAGCGAAGTGGGACGGAATGCCGCCCGGGTAAGAGAACTGACGGAAGAACTTCTGCAGACCAGCTTCGTCCTTGGTGATCTTCGGGAAGGTCTCGGTGTAGGTGCCGTCCAGGTAGGACTGGGAGGTACCGGCCGGGCCACCGTGGCCCGGGCCCATGATGATCACGGTGTTCTGGCCGTGGTCAGCAATGAAACGGTTGATGTGGCCGATGAGGAAGTTCAGGCCAGGGGTAGTGCCCCAGTGGCCCACCAGACGGTGCTTCACATCTTCGCGGGTGAAGGGCTCCTTCATCAGCGGGTTGGAACGCAGATAAATCTGGCCGATGGAAAGGTAGTTGGCAACGCGCCAGTACTTGTCAACGCCTTCGAGGGCTTCCTCGGAAACCGGAGCGTTGAGCTTCTTCCAAGGGGTGCCAATAACAGGACTCGTCATGTGTACTCCTGTACTCCTGCACGTGATCGTGCGATTGATTATTTCTGTTCGGTCACGGTCCCTGACCCTTGCGGTGCCAAGGTTTTCCGTTCCCAATCAATCGTCATGGTACGAGGACAACGCGACTTTTGAACGATTTCTTGCGGGTGTGTTCGAAATTGTTGCGGATATTTCAGTATTTGTGCGGTTCGACTGACCGTTTGTCAACATTAGTTTTTTCAACATACTTTTTCAAAACAGCGGAAGCATGCGGAAATCCAGCATTTGGCTAGAACAGCACACGTTCGATTTCCCATGTTCGAAATCGGCGTGTTGTCCGTCTACAGGCATGTAGTTTGTTCGATTTGCGCACATAGTCTCTGCGTGTCGGCCTTGTCGCCTTGACCAGTGATAATCAGGGGTGTTCAGCCCACGTAAAATTCCAATGAACGTTAGGGGAATATCAATGGCAAACGGTCCTGTGCTTGTCGTCGACTTCGGCGCCCAGTACGCCCAGCTCATCGCCCGCCGCGTGCGCGAAGCAGGCGTGTACTCCGAGCTGGTCCCTCATTCCATGCCGGTCGACGAGATCCTGGCCAAGGATCCGAAGGCGATTATTCTGTCTGGCGGCCCGGCCTCCGTGTTCGAGCCCGGCGCGCCGACCATAGACACCAAGGTATTCGAATCCGGTGTTCCGGTGCTTGGTATCTGCTACGGCTTCCAGGTCATGGCCTATGAGCTCGGCGGCAAGGTGGATAAGGCCGCGCTCGGCGAATACGGCAAGACCTCAGCCACCATCGACGACGCCGCCGGCATCCTCGCCGACTCCCCCGCCGAGCAGACCACGTGGATGAGCCACGGTGTGGCGGTCGAACAGGCCCCGGCCGGCTTCGAAGTGCTGGCCCACACCGAAGGCGCGCCCGTGGCCGCCATGGCGGACGAATCCCGCAAGCTCTATGGTGTGCAGTGGCACCCGGAAGTCAAGCACTCCCCGCTTGGCCAGAAGCTTATCGAAAACTTCCTGCACCGTTGCGCCGCGCTGCCCAACGACTGGGATGCCTCCTCGATTATCGAGGATCAAGTCAAGAAGATCCGCGAGCAGGTCGGCGACGCAGAGGTGATCTGCGGCCTGTCCGGCGGCGTTGATTCCGCCGTGGCCGCCGCTCTGGTACACAAGGCCATCGGCGACCAGCTCACCTGCGTGTTCGTGGACCACGGCCTGCTGCGCAAGGGCGAAGTCGAGCAGGTCAAGCACGACTTCGTCGCCGCGACCGGCATCCGCCTCATCACCGTCGACGCCGCCGACGACTTCCTCGACGCCCTCGCAGGCGTCTCCGA
>ERZ831773.2886-NODE-2886-length-12499-cov-2.856798_pt1 | contig 12499 bp, 18 predicted proteins | sample MGYA00519696_ERZ831773 | MGnify/ENA primary metagenome ERZ831773 (study PRJEB31850, sample SAMEA3708720) | human gut metagenome | biome: human gut; feature: human-associated habitat; material: faeces | place: China | collected 2014 ...
TAAAAACTGTTGCAGAATAATACAACACGACACGAAAAGAGGTACTCCTACGGAGTGCCTTTTTTCTTGATTTATTTAAAAAATTGAGGTATAATAATAATCATAAATTTTAAGGAGAAAATGTATGGCATTATATACTATTGCGGATTTACATCTTCCGCTCGGAATAGACAAGCCGATGGATATATTCGGTAAGGCCTGGGAAAATTACGTTGAACGTCTGGCGGATAATTGGCAGTCGGTCGTAAAGGAAAACGACGTTGTTGTTTTGCCTGGTGATTTTTCGTGGGCAACGTATCTTGAACAGAGTGTTAAAGATTTTGAATATTTGCATAAATTGAACGGTAAAAAGATTTTGCTTAAAGGCAATCACGATTATTGGTGGACGACAATGAATAAATTGCGTGAGTTTACCGCAGAGTGTGGTTTTGACGATATAGAATTTTTACAGAATAATTCGTTTATGTATGAGGACATTGCAATTTGCGGTACTCGCGGTTGGATAAATCCCGGTTGGGATAATTTCGGCAGTGAGGACAGAAAAATATTCGATAGGGAAGTTTTAAGACTTGAATTGTCATTAAACAGTGTAAAGGAATGTAATGAAATATATGTGTTCACGCACTATCCGCCAATGCCTGTTTCGCTTAAGGAAAATGAATTTGTACAAATGATGAAAAAGTACCCTGTAACAAAGTGTATCTACGGTCATCTTCACGCGGCGGCTCACAGAAACGCTGTTGAGGGGACAATAAACGGAATTGAATATAAACTTGTTTCGGGAGATTACTTGGGATTTGATCCGATAAAATTACATGATTAGGAGAAATGAATATGAAGTTAATGTTTGCGTCAGATATACACGGTTCGTACTACTATGCCCAAAAAACAGTTGAGGCATACAGAGAGGAAAAAGCAGAAAAGTTGATTTTGCTCGGCGATATACTCTATCACGGACCGAGAAACGATTTGCCGAAAGATTACGCACCGAAAAAGGTTATTGAACTTTTAAACGGCATTAAAAACGAGATACTTTGTGTAAGAGGTAACTGCGATACGGAAGTAGACCAAATGGTGCTTGAATTTCCCGTCCTTGCTGATTATGCGGTTATATTCGTTGACGGAAAGACCTTGTATTTGACTCACGGTCATAAATACAATCCGAATAATTTGCCTCCGATAAAAAAAGGCGATTACCTTGTGAACGGTCATACACATATCTTGGCAAATGAGGATATGGGCGATTTTACATACTTAAATCCCGGTTCTGTTTCAATTCCCAAAGGCGGTAATCCGCATACATATATGATATACGAAAACGGTGAATTTAAAATTAAAGAATTGAAGTAGGAGAACAGAGAAAGTTGCTTGTATGGTAGATTATAACCGCATTTACTTTGTATGGGACAGTGCATTGAGTCTCAAAAAACGGGGCAAACATTGTTCGTAGGGGCGATCATCGGTCGCCCGAAAATCGCATACACTTCGTAGGGAACGGCACCCCGAGTCCCTCTTGCCACCCCTCAGACGGCTCCGCCGTCAGCTCCCCTCAAGGGAAGCCGATTGTAAGTGTGGCTGATACAAAAAAATATGCAATTCGTAGGGGCGATCATCGGTTGCCCTTTTTTGTGTGGTGTTGTAGGGACGATCATCGGTCGCCCGAAAATCGCATTCACTTCGGAGGGGACAGTGCCTCGGCGTCCTTTTTGCCGCCACTCCGTCACTTCGTGCCACCTCTCCTAAAGGAGAGGCTTTTAAGGCGCCCCCTTGAGGGGAGCTGTCGTGAAACGACTGAGGGGTGTCGAACAACAATTTAACATCAAAAAAGCCGTCATTCATTGACGGCTTTTTTTGAATTTTTCTTTTGTTTCTTCTTATTCTTTTTACACTTCAAATGAGTATCGGGAGTAAGGTGACCGATTTCCATTTCAAAACATTCCTCAACTTCATCAAGGTTCAAAAGACTGTAATCTTCAAGTATTCTAACCATAACTGCAGCACAGGCATATGCGTCATCATAAGCACGGTGATGATGAAAATGAATACCAAGTGCGTCACAAAGATTATTTAATTTATGACTCGGAAGTTCGGGATATGCTTTTTGCGACAATTTCACCGTACACAAATAATCAAAAGTCGGGAACGGTATATTAAAATGCTCCAAAGTCGCACAAAGTGCACCGACATCAAAACCTGCATTATGTGCAATAACTGTTTTGTGGTCAAGATACGGCTTTAACTTATCCCAATAATCCGCAAGTGTAGGTTTGTTCACAACCATATCGGGTGTAATTCCGTGTATTTTTATATTATAATCATTAAACTCAAACGGTTCGGGTTTAATAAGAATTTCTTTTCTGTCAGTTATCTTGTTGTTTTCCACCACACATATACCAAGACTGCATACGCTTGTATAATTTGATGTGGCGGTTTCAAAGTCAATAGCTACAAAATCCATATAATCTCTCCTAACGTCATATCATTATACAACTTTTTTTGCCGAATGTCAAAGGATAAAGCAAAAAAGAGTAATTATTTGTACAGAACATAAATTGACAGGCAATTTTATTAGTTATATAATAGATAGAAAGTTAGGAGGGACATATATGCTTGTTGGAATAATAGGTGCAATGGACCTTGAGGTTCAGGCATTAAAAGGACTTATGGACAATGCAGTGGTGGAAACAATCAGCACCATTGATTTTTATAAAGGCAATATTAACGGCGTGGAAACGGTTGTTGCGGTTGCGGGAGTCGGCAAGGTAAATGCGGCGGTCTGCTCACAGACTATGATACTTAAGTATTCGCCTGACATTATGATAAACGTGGGTGTTGCCGGAGGACTTTCGGAAGAATTTAAAATCGGCGACATAGCCGTTGCGGACAGCGTTGTTGAACACGATATGGACACATCACCGATAGGTGACCCTGTCGGATTGATTTCGGGAATTAATCTTGTGAATATACCTTGTGACAAAAAGCTTGCCGATTTAATGGAGCAGGCAGTAAGCAAGGTAGGCACAATAACATCAAAAAGAGGTGTTATTGCTTCGGGCGACCAATTCATCAGCAAACAGGAACAAAGAGATAGAATAAAAGATAATTTCGGTGCTATTGCCGCTGAAATGGAGGGCGCAAGTATCGGACACGTTTGTTATATGAACGGTGTGCCTTTCGGCGTACTTCGTGCAATATCGGACGGCGCAAACGACGATTCACATATGGATTATCCCGAATTTGCAAAAATGGCGGCGGCAAATTCAATCAAGATTATACTTGAACTTTTAAACAGCATAAACGGAGGGAAATTACAGTGAATAAAATAAAGAGCTTTCAAGTTGACCACAGAAAACTCGGTGTGGGAATTTATGTATCAAGAGTTGATGTAGATATAGTGACATACGATTTACGTTTTTGTAAACCGAACAGCGGAACGGTGCTTGATAATGTGACAATGCACACGATTGAGCATATGCTTGCAACGTTCGTAAGAAATTCTGATATAAAGAATGAAGTGTTATATTTCGGTCCTATGGGCTGTCAAACAGGTTTTTACTTGCTTGTACGCGATGTGGTTCCGAAAGAAAAAGTTCTTGAAACGGTAAAAGATATTTTGGCAAAGACAATTAAACACGACGGCAAAGTTTTCGGAGCGAGTGAGATTTAGTGCGGAAATTATAAAACACTTAATCTTGATTGTGCAAAGAAAGCGTGCAGAGAATACCTTGAGGCTATTCGTGATATAAATGACATAATAACGTATGATGATGTAAACCAAAGGGGATGCTGATAAAGTATTCCTTTTTTATTTGAACACGGTAGGAGTGAATTTTTATGAAATACATTTATCAATTATTTATAATATTGGTTGTTACATTTGTCGGAGAATTATTGCATTATTTTATACCTATTCCCGTACCTGCGAGCATATACGGACTTATAATAATGCTTATACTTTTGTGTACAAAGGTTGTAAAGCTTGAACACGTTGAAAGAACTTCGGACTTTCTTATTGAAATAATGCCGCTTATGTTTATTCCGGGCGGCGTCGGACTTGTAACGGCTTGGGGCGATTTGAAAGATATGATGTTGCCGGTTGTCATTATAACAATCATATCGACAATCGTGGTTATGGCGGTTACGGGCAAAGCGACTGAATTGATTATGAAAACAGGCAAGAAGAAAGAGGGCAAAAAAGATGAATAATATAATGACAGACAGCATATTCTTCGGTGCGGTAATCAGCGTTGTGGGATATTTGATAGGAATATTTTTAAGAAAGAAAATTTCGGTTTTAAATCCGTTGCTTGTATCAATAATCTTTGTAATCGCGGTTATAAAGATATTTCACATTGATTATGAAACATATAACAGCGGTGCAAAGTATATAAGCTATCTTTTAACACCTGCAACGGTCTGCCTTGCAATACCGCTATACCGTCAAATATCCGTGCTTAAAGAACACGCAAAGGAAGTGTTTATAGGCATACTTGCGGGAGTTTTGGCAAGTATGGGAAGTATACTTTTGATGTCGTATTTGTTCGGACTTACGCATGAACAGTATGTAACGCTTTTGCCGAAATCAATCACAACGGCAATAGGAATGGGCGTGAGTGAAGAACTCGGCGGAATACAGACAATAACCGTTGCGGTAATTATCATAACAGGCGTACTCGGTAATATAATCGCTGAGGCGGTTTTGAAAATTTTCAGAATAAAAGAGCCTGTTGCAAAAGGTCTTGCGATAGGAACTGCGTCCCACGCAATCGGTACAACAAAGGCTCTTGAAATTGGTGAAATTGAGGGAGCAATGAGCAGTCTTTCGGTTGCGGTTGCAGGACTTATGACTGTCATATCAGCGTCAATCTTCGCTAATATGATGTAATTCTTCGTTAAAAGCAGTAAGAATTGTTTCGTAAACGATATTCGGCTCATTCTTGAAATACACAGCCATACGTTCTGCCTCTTCACGCGAGCCGGCATATAGTGAAAGTTTTAAAAGGTTGGTGTCGTCATCGTCGTAAAGCTCACATTCGACGCTGTATTCGTTTTTGCGTATACGGGTAATCTTACTGCGTACGGAATTACGGACTTTTTCGGTATTGAAAAGCTCATTGATAGAATTATCAATAGGTTCTTTTATGTAAACAGGTATGTTTGGAGTGTAAAGGTCACTTGCATTCATACCTTTTTTTGTTATTTTATATTTTTCGTTGTGTTCACTTTCAAGAAAGGTTTTAACGTGATGTGTATGTTCGAGATTATCAAGTGCGACTTGAAAATCTTGAAAATTAATGTTACAATTATCAAGAACAAGGTTTATAAGATTATTGTACGGAACATAATCTTTTGCTTGATTTAATGTATAAAGAATAATAAATTGTATTAAAACGGGATCGTTAATTTCCCTTTGATACAACATAAAAAATCACCTCCGTGTATTTAATATCAGTATAACACATTTAATATTAAATTGGTAGAGGTAAATAGAAATCAGGAGAAAAAATATGCCGAGAAAGAAACTTACAGAGGAAGAAGAAATTGCACGCGTAAAGGCGATGTATGAGTATGAACATAATTGCCGCGATAACGGATATACGGTTGTTGCGGGAGTTGACGAGGCAGGCAGAGGTCCGCTTGCCGGTCCTGTATACGCGGCGGCGGTTATACTTCCGAATGACATTATAATCAAAGGAATAAACGACTTTCCGAAAAAAAGAGAGAAGAATTGTTTGAAGAAATAACCGAAAAGGCAATCGCATATAATATATTCAGTGTGGACGAAAAACGAATTGACGAAATAAATATTTTAAACGCAACGTACGAGGCAATGAACGGTGCGGTAAACGGACTCAGCACTGTACCCGATTTTGTGCTTATAGACGGTAACAGAATAAGCGGAATGGAAATACCGCACGAAACGGTTGTAAAGGGTGACAGTAAGAGTATTTCAATAGCGGCGGCGTCTATTTTGGCAAAAGTGAGCCGTGACAGATTTATATGTAAAATGGCGGAAAAGTATCCCGAGTACGGCTTTGAAAAGCATAAGGGTTACGGCACAAAGGCACACAATGAGGCTATTTTAAAATACGGTCCGTGTCCGATACACAGAAGAACATTTTTAAGAAAATTATTGGGAGAATGATTATGACGACAAAGGAAATAGGAGATTTCGGAGAAAAGGCAGCAGAGGATTATCTTGTTGAAATGGATTACTTAATCCTTGAAAGAAATTACCGTTTGAAATTCGGCGAAATTGATATTATCGCCGCAAAGGACGGCGGACTTGTTTTTGTGGAAGTAAAGACGAGAAAGAGTAATTTATTCGGTGAGCCGAGCGAATATGTTGACCGCAAAAAGCAGGAACGGGTGAGAAAAGCAGCGATGGTTTATGCAGATGTGGAAAATACCGATATGCGATTTGATGTGATAGAAGTATTTTATGAGGAGAAAAACGGAGAATTATTTCTTGTTAAAGTTAATCATATTGAAAATGCTTTTTAATAAGGGGACACTAAAATGAACAGGGACACTAAAAACAACTATTCCGTATTTGACACACATTGCGATACATTGTGTTGCGTGCGTGATGACGGTAAAAGCCTTAATGAAAATGACTGTCATGTTGATTTAAAAAGAATGTCGGAATATAAAAGCTATACGCAAGTTTTTGCTTGCTTTATAGATCCGATATATAAGACGTGCGGTGCGGAGAGAACAATGAATTTAACAGATACGTTCCACACGCACACGCAAAATTTACCGCAGAATGTTAAAGCTGTTTTAAGCATTGAGGGCGGCGAGGGGATATATTCACTTTCGGCACTTCGCAATTATCACAGACTCGGCGTAAAAATCGCGGCACTAACATGGAACTATTCAAACCATATTGCTGCGGGTGCGTTGGAAAGTGACGAAAACAGAGGACTGACCGATTTCGGAAAAACGGTTGTGGCGGAAATGAATAAAATCGGTATGCTTATAGACGTTTCACACCTTAACAGAAAGTCATTTTACGATATTGCAAAGGTAACAAAAATGCCGATTGTCGCAACACATTCTTGCTCGGACTTTATATGTCCCCATAAAAGAAATTTGACAGACGAACAATTTAAAATTATAAAAAACAGCGGCGGTTGCGTCGGAGTGAATTTTTATCCGCCGTTTTTAACAAACAGAGATAAATGCGGTATTGACGATATTGTAAAGCATATTGAGCATTTTATGGAGCTTGGCGGTGAGGATAATATCGGTATCGGTGCGGATTTTGACGGCGTTGACTGTCTGCCCGAAGGTATAAGCGGTGTTGAAGATATGTATAAAATATTTGACAGACTGCTTGCAAGAGGATATACTGAAGAACAAGCAGAGAAAATAAGTCATAGAAATTTTGAAAGGATTTTTGAAAATGCCTAAATTTTTTGTAACACAAGATAAAATATCAGATAATCAAATTATAATAGACAGCGAGGACGTAACGCATATTTCAAGGGTACTTCGTCTTGAAAAAGGTGATAATGTTACGGTGTGTGACGGACAGGGAACGGATTATGACGCTCAAATCGATACGATAGAGTCGAAGAAAATTCTTTTGAATATCGTATCAAGACAAAAGAGCGAAACAGAGCCGAATATAAAAGTTACACTTTTTCAGGCACTTCCAAAAGCGTCCAAAATGGAGTACATCATTCAGAAAACAACGGAGCTTGGCATATCCGAAATTGTGCCTGTGAAACTTTCAAGATGTGTTGTGAAAATAGACAATAAAAAGGACGAGAAAAAGAAAATTGACCGTTGGCAAAAGATTGCCGAATCGGCGGCGAAACAGTCGGGAAGGGGTATTGTTCCGACAGTGTCTGAATTTATGACTATCAATGAAGTGATTGAAAAATCAAAAGAATTTGATTTGTTTTTTGTGCCGTACGAATGTGAAGAACAGAAAACACTGAAAGAGATTTTAACTTCAAAAAGTGACGTTAAGTCGGTGGGATTTGTCATAGGTCCGGAGGGCGGTTTTGATTTAAGTGAAACCGAAAAACTTCATTCAAGCGGTATCGATACAGTAACGCTCGGTAAGAGAATACTACGCACGGAAACAGCCGGTGAGGCGGTTTTGGCAATGACAATGTATGAGATAGGCGACATAAATTAGGAGATGGTTTAAATGACTTTACAAGAGATAATTGATGCAAGTGACAATATTGTATTTTTCGGCGGTGCAGGTGTGTCAACAGAAAGCGGTATACCGGATTTCAGAAGTGTTGACGGACTTTATAATATGAAGTACGATTATCCGCCTGAAACTATTTTAAGTCATACGTTTTTTATGAATAATACGGAGGAATTTTACAAATTTTATCGTGACAAGCTGATTGTAAAAGGTGTTAAGCCGAACAAGGCACATAGCGCACTTGCAAAACTTGAAGAAAAAGGAAAACTGAAAGCGGTTATAACACAGAACATAGACGGACTTCATCAAATGGCAGGCAGTAAAAATGTACTTGAACTTCACGGTTCGACTCTTAGAAACTACTGTATGGATTGCGGAAAATCGTACGATATTGATTATATTGAAAACAGCAAGGGTGTGCCTAAATGCGAATGTGGGGGTATAATCAAGCCTGATGTTGTGTTGTACGAAGAAATGTTAAATGACGATACAATCACAAAATCGGTGCAGTATATCAGTAATGCGGACGTACTGATAATCGGAGGTACATCGCTTAACGTATATCCCGCGGCAGGGTTTATAAATTACTTCAAAGGCAGTAAACTTGTTATTATCAATAAAGCCGCCACTTCTGCCGATAAAAATGCCGACCTTGTTATAAGTGAGCCGATAGGCGAAGTCTTGGGAAGTCTTAAAATATGAAAGTATATTATATGAAAGTCAAAAGCATAAATGCCGATGATGAAAAATGGTTTAAGTATTTGTCGCAAAAACGAATTGAAAAAGTCAATAGGTTAAAAAAGGCAAATAAAAAATCACAGTCAATAGGTGCGGAACTGCTGCTAAATTATGCGGTAAACGGTGATATAAAAAAAACGGTAAAGTGGGACACAGAAAACGGCGGAAAACTTTACTTAACGCAAAACAAGGATTTGTATGTAAATCTATCACATTCCGGCGGATATGCGGTATGTGCCGTACATAACAAAGATGTTGGCATTGACATACAGCACTTGCGAGAATGTGATATGAATTTGGCAAAACGATTTTTTACGGCGGAAGAAACCGAATATATAAATTGTTCAGCCGACAAAAATAATGCGTTTTTTGAGGTGTGGACAAAGAAAGAAAGCTTTGTCAAGGCAATCGGTACCGGACTTACAATTCCGTTAAACAGCTTTTCGGTGCTTCCCGATACAACCCGGTATGACGGTAAAACATATTGCTTTAAAGAGTATTCGGTTGGAGAAGACGACTATAAAATGTTTGTCTGCTATTTGTCGTAGTTGTAGATATTTGCACTTTCGGGTGAGTAGTTTATGATTTCGTCATAAGCGTCAAGCTGCTCTTCACTGTTCGGTGCCCACGGAATAAGCCCTGTACAGTCAGTTGCTGATATGGCATTGCATACGTCAAAGTCAAAATTACTGTTACGGAAAATAACGTGATTCGGATATTTTCTTTTCATAACATCATAACCTTTCTGCTCAAATTTGGTTCGGAGCAGTATTAGTATTATAAAAATCCCGATGAATTATGTCATCGGGATTTTTGTTATTTTATCATATTTATGAAATATTTGTGAAAATCAAGATTTTTTGTAAGTTCGGGGTGGAATGAAGTTACAAGCATATTGTTTTCTCTTGCGGCAACTATATGACCGTTCAGCTTACACAAAATTTTTACGTTATCGCCGACACTGTCAATCCACGGTGCACGGATAAATACAAGCGGAAACGGTTTATCCGATACTTCGGGGATAACGACTTCTTCGGAAAAACTGTCGATTTGCTTGCCGTATGCGTTGCGTCTTACGGTAATATCCATAGTACCTATGTGTGCCTGTTCGCCCTCAATATTTTTCGCAAGAATGATAAGTCCGGCACAAGTACCGAAAACAGGCATACCGTTTTCAATCATATTTTTAATCGGCTCATATAAATCGAGCTTGTGAAGAAGTTTGCCGATTACCGTACTTTCTCCGCCCGGGATAATAAGACCGTCAAACGGTTTTTCAATGTCTTTTTTTTGACGTATTTCAAATGATTCCACACCAAGTGCGTCAAGCGAATGTTTGTGTTCAATAAATGCACCTTGAAGTGCAAGTATACCGATTTTCATTATTTACCACGCTCCGCCATAAGTAGTGCAATTTCGTTTTCATTTATGCCGACCATTGCTTCACCAAGGTCTTCTGAAAGCTCTGCAAGGAGTTTGTCGTCAGTGTAATTTGTAACTGCTTGAACAATAGCAGACGCTCTCTTTGCAGGGTTGCCTGACTTGAATATACCTGAGCCTACGAATACACCCTCTGCACCAAGGTGCATCATAAGTGCGGCGTCGGCAGGTGTTGCAACACCGCCTGCTGCAAAGTTTACAACAGGTAATTTACCGTTTTCGTGAACATATTCAACAAGATTGTAAGGCACTTGAAGTTGCTTTGCAGCCTCATAAAGTTCGTCTTCTGACATATTTTGAATACGTCTGATTTCAGACATCATCATTCTCATATGACGTACTGCCTGAACAACGTCACCTGTACCAGGCTCACCCTTTGTTCTTATCATAGCCGCACCTTCGTTTATACGTCTCAGAGCCTCACCCAAATCCTTTGCACCGCATACGAAAGGTACTTTAAAATCGTTCTTGTTGATGTGGTACTTGTCGTCGGCAGGTGAAAGCACTTCGCTTTCGTCTATGTAGTCGATTTTGATTGCTTGCAAAATTCTTGCCTCTGCGAAGTGACCGATACGGCACTTCGCCATAACAGGGATTGAAACTGCGTCTTGAATACCCTTAATCATTTTAGGGTCGCTCATTCTCGACACACCGCCTGCGGCACGAATATCGGCAGGGATACGTTCAAGAGCCATTACAGCACAAGCGCCTGCATCTTCGGCAATTTTAGCTTGTTCAGGTGTTGTTACGTCCATAATTACTCCGCCCTTTAGCATTTGGGCAAGGTTTCTGTTTAGTTCCATTTGTGTTGACATAGTTATTAACATTCCTTTCTGCTCGGCTTAAATAAATCAGCCGTCTGTTGACTTTTTCCCTGGGATTGGTTATAATTATACCACCGATTGACACTATTAAAAGTGCCAAAATACAAGTTTTTTATGGGGTCAGATTATGTTTAACTTTATTTTTACAGCCGATAAAGCGTCAAAAAAACCGCTTTACGAACAACTTTATTCGTATGTCGCAGATGAAATAAAAAATAAGAATATTAAAGAAAATGAGCGTATGCCGTCAAAAAAAGCACTGGCGAAATATCTCGGAATAAGTGTAAATACCGTTGAAACAGCATATTCAATTTTGGTACAGGAGGGGTATTTAAGAGCAGTTGCAAGGAGCGGTTTTTATGTTTGCAAGGTTGATATTCCTGTTGGTGACAGAAACTTTGAATATGAAGAAGAACAAGATAGTGTAACGGCATATAAGGCGGATTTTAAGACAAATAAAGTCGATATAAATTCGTTTCCGTATTCGACTTGGATAAAGCTTTCAAAGGAGGTTATGTACTCAACACCGGAGTATCTTAATTCCGGAAATGTAAAGGGCGATTATGAATTGAGAGAGAGTATTGCAAAATATTTGCACGAATTTCGCGGAGTAAAATGTTCGCCTATGCAGATTGTGGTCGGTGCGGGTATTGAGTATTTGACAATGCTCCTTACAGAACTTTTTGACAGAGATAAAGTGTTTGCCGTTGAAAATCCCGGTTATAAAAAAATATCGGCAATACTCAGAAACAACAACAGAAAAATAAATTATATAGACGTAGACGAAAACGGACTTTGTACGGATTGTTTAAAACAAACAGATTCGGATATAGTGTATGTCACACCGTCACACCAATTCCCGACAGGTGCGGTAATGCCTGTATGGCGCAGAATGGAACTTCTTTCGTGGGCGGAAGAAGGGGAGGACAGATATATAATTGAAGACGATTATAACAGCGAGTTTAATTTTTCGATTAAGCCTGTTCCCGCAATGCAGGGACTTGCAAACAGTGACAGAGTTGTGTATTTAAGCACATTTTCAAGAGTTCTTGCACCGTCAATCAGAATTGCGTATATGGTACTTCCGAAAAAATTGCTTGAAAAATTCGACAAGCATTTCGGTACATATTCGTCAACCGTTCCGCGATTTGAACAGCATACATTAAATAAATTTATTTCGGGAGGGTACTATTCAAGACATTTGAGCAGAGTAAAAAATATCTATAAAAAAAGACGCGATAAGATTATCCAGTCGCTCGGCAACGCAGATATAAGCGGTGAAAGAGTCGGACTTCATATAGTCGTTAAAACGGATAAGGCAAAGGAA
>ERZ831773.2889-NODE-2889-length-12481-cov-47.864800_pt1 | contig 12481 bp, 8 predicted proteins | sample MGYA00519696_ERZ831773 | MGnify/ENA primary metagenome ERZ831773 (study PRJEB31850, sample SAMEA3708720) | human gut metagenome | biome: human gut; feature: human-associated habitat; material: faeces | place: China | collected 2014 ...
GGAAGGTGGTGTTCAGGTAGGGGCGGCAGGGCAGGCCGAAGCTGATGTTGGACACGCCCAGGATGGTGCGCACGCCCAGCTCCTTCTTGCAGGCTTCCAGCGCCTGCACCGTGGCCAGCACATCCTTCTGCTGGGCGCTGGCGGTCAGGGTCAGGCAGTCGATGTAGATGTCCTCGCGGGGGATTCCGGCTTCCAGTGCCGCCTCGGTGATGCGGCGGGCAATGGCCACGCGGTCCTCTGCGGCGGGCAGGATGCCCCGCTCGTCGATGGCAAGGCCCACGATGGCCGCGCCGTACTTTTTGCACAGGGGCAAAATGGCCCGAAGCTTTTCCGGCTCGCCGTTGGTGGAGTTGACGATGGGCTTGCCGTTGTACACCCGCAGGCCGTTTTCCAGTGCCTGCACGTTGGAGGAATCCAGCTGCAGCGGCAGGCTGACCACGCTCTGCAGGGCCTTGACCACCTGCGGCATCAGGGCCGGTTCATCCACGCCGGGGGCACCCACGTTCACGTCCAGCACCTGTGCCCCGGCTTCCACCTGGCTCACGGCTTGTTCCAGAACATAGTTCATATCATTCTCCCGCAGTGCCTGCTGGAAGCGCTTTTTGCCGGTGGGGTTGATGCGCTCGCCCACCACGGTGATGCCGTCCACGTTGACATAATTCATGGGGGTGCACAGCACCGAGGGCATGGCGTGGGCCGGGCGGCCCGGCACACAGCCCTTGAACACCCCGTTCAGCAGCCGGATGAACTCCGGCGTGGTGCCGCAGCAGCCTCCGGCGGCAAACAGATTCAGCTCCCGGTAGGGCTTCATTTCCAGCGCAAACAGCTGGGGGGTAATGTCGTAGCCGCTGCCGTCGGCCCGGGGCAGGCCCGCGTTGGGCTTAACGAACACCGGGAAGTTGCCGGGCACGGCCTCGGTCAGGCGCTTTGCCATGGGAAAGATCTCCTTGGGGCCCAGCGAGCAGTTGATTCCCACGGCGCTGGCCCCCAGACCCCGGGCGGTGACGCCGAAGCTCTCCACCGTGCAGCCGGTAAAGGTGCGGCCGCCGGCTTCAAAACTCATGCTGGCCAGGATGGGCAGGCTGGAGTTTTCCCGGGCGGCCAACAGCGCGGCCTTGAGCTCGTACAGGTCGGTGAAGGTCTCAAAAAAGATCAGGTCGGCCCCGGCCGCCGCACCGGCCCGCACGATGCGGGCGTATTCCTCCACGGCATCCTCAAAGGCCAGAGTTCCGTTGGGTTCCAGCAGCTCGCCCAGCGGGCCGACATCCAGCGCGGCAAGCGCACCATAGGGCGCACAGGCCCGTTTGCAGTTGGCAATGCCCGCCGCAATGATCTCTTCCAGACTGTAGGCGCTGCCCGCCAGCTTGTGGGCCGACGCGCCAAAGGTGTTGGCGTTGATGATGCGGCTGCCCGCTGCGGCATACTGCGCATGGATGCCCTCGATGAGCTGCGGGTCGGTGATGTTCAGTTCCTCCGGCCGGGCGCCCAGCTGGAGGCCTGCCGCCTGCAGCATGGTGCCCATGCCGCCGTCCAGCAGGATGGTATTGCTCTGCTTGAAAAGTTCACTCACTTGCACAGGTCTTTCCCCTCTTTCTGTATTCGCAGCGGGTGCGCAGCACACAGTGCCCGCACCCGGCCAGATGTCCCTTGACCGGATGGTCGCTGACCCCCAGAATGGCGGTCACGCTTTTGCGGGGGGTCATCAGGTTGGTATCGGTGACGCACAGCCCGGCCCGGCGCGCCGTGTCCAGCGCGGCGGCCACCAGCGGCTGCACCGCGATGTCCCAGTCGCCATAGCCCGGCGAGAACCGCCCGGTGAGGTAAGTCCCCTCGGCTGCGGCCAGCTGGCGCAGCTCGGCTTCCGCCGCGTCGGCGGTCTGCTCCGCCAGGGCGCTGCCCAGCGCATCGGACGCTACACCGGCGGCGATATCCCCCACCCCGGCGCGACGGATCTGGGCGTCCACCCCTGGGCCAAGGGTCACGGCCAGCAGAATGGCCTGCCCACAGCCCTCCAGATGCCGCATCACGTCGCTGCCCCGCAGGATGCCGGCTTCGGCCAGCGCCTTCACCTCCGCCCGCAGCCAGACGGCGCGGGGCGTCGCAGCGGCCAGCAACGGTACGGCGCAGCGCTGCAGCAGGGCCATGGTGGCGGTGTCCGCCTCCCCGCGCGCGCCGAAATACCGCGCTGCCTGCGCAAGGTCGATCTGCTCCGGTTTTTCCACCGGCAGGGTCCTGCTCTGCCCCAGCTGCATCTGCGGTTCCTCCTTGCTTTTTTGAAATAAAGTGATTTTAAGTATACCGCAGCTATAGGATTTTATCAATCCCGGAGAATGCAAAAAATCCCTCCGTCACGGCTCACGCCGTGCCAGCCCCCTCGGGGAGGGGGCCTTGACGGTCCGGAAACGTTCCGCTTTCAACAGGAAACATCCCGGTTCCGTCAGAAGGCTCCATCTCAGAGGGAGCTGGCAAACCCGAAGGGTTTGACTGAGGGAGTACTCTTATTTGATGCAGGTGGAGCAGGGCGTGTAGCCTGCCTCTATAGCCTCGTCGTAGCTGGAGAAGAGGATCTGATTCTTCTCGGCCGGCAGGTTCGGGCAGGTGGGCAGGTGGAACTTTTTGCTGTTCACATTGCCGATGTAAGCCTGCTGTACCGTGCTGGCAGCCGCCGGGTCGGTGGGGTTCAGCTCGGCATCGGCGGCAAAATGCTCGGTGCCCACGGTGTAGTTCTGACCGTCGCTGCCAATGGTGATGGTGCCCAGCAGGTCGGTGCGGTACACGTTCACCCCGGCGTCCCGCAGGATGCTCAGGGTCTCCTCATGCGGGTGGCCGTATTTGTTGTTCACCCCGCAGGAGATGATGCCCATCTCCGGCAGGACCGCGTTCAGGAAGGCGTAGCCGGTGGAGGTGCTGGAACCGTGGTGGCCCACCTGCAGCACATCGGCTTTCAGATTGGCACCGCTGGCCACAAGGTCGCTCTCTGCTGTCTTTTCCATGTCACCGGTGAGCAGAAAGCTGGTGGAACCGTAGTCGATGCGCAGCACGATGGAGGTATCGTTGGTGTCGCTGTACTGCGCCACGGGGCCCAGCATGGTCACGCTAGCACTGCCCAGGGGCCAGGTGGTGCCCACGGCGGGCACTTCCACCTGCAGGCCCTGCTGCTGGGTGTACTTGACAAAATCCCGGAAGCACTTGGTGGAGGCCTCCGTCACCGGGCTGTATACATGATTGGCCGGGAAGTAGGCCAGCGCAGCCGCCAGGCCGCCTACATGGTCCTCGTGGGCGTGGGAGCAGAATACATACTGCAGCTCTTCCACCCCCTGCTTCTGCAGGTAGGACACCACCAGGCTGCCGTCGTCCACGTTGCCGCCGTCGTACAGCATGAACTGGCCGTCACATTCCACCAGCACGCTCAGCGCCTGCCCCACGTCGATGAAGTGCATCTCGAACGGGGCATCCACGCTGGCTGCCGTAGAGGAAGGGTCGGGCACCACGTCGGCACTGCCGCCCGGCACCACAGCCGAGGTACCACAGCCTACAAGGCTCAGGGCCAGTGCGGCCGCAGCGGCCAGCGACAGCAGCCGCTGCAGCAGGCCGGTTTTCCTTTTCGGGGTCACTTTTTCTTTGTTCCAGTTTTCCACGATGTATTCTCTTTCTGTTGATTCTTTTTGGGTTTGTGTCCGGGGGCCGAGTGCGGCGCAAAGCGGGCACCCGGGCTGGGCTGACGCCCGGCAGGGGCGGCGGTGCGGTTCGGGCCGTGGGCAGGCTTGCCCTTGCCCTTCTGGTTAGGGCGCACGGTGTAGGTGCCGTCGTTGTGGATGGTCACCTCCGGGCTGTCGGCGCGGCGGGCCGAGCGCTGCACCGCGCGGCGGCCCTCGGCGGGCACCAGCAGGGGGATCAGGTCCTCCCGGTGGGTCATCCGCAGGGCCTTGACCACCTTTTCGGCGTTGCGGGGCTCATAGTATTGCAGCAATGCACGCTGCAGGGCCTTGCCCTCGGGGGTCTTTTCCACGAACACCGGCTTGAGGGTGTAGGGGTCGAGGCCGGTGTAGAACATGCAGGTGCTCACGGTGCCGGGAGTGGGGTAAAAATCCTGCACCTGCTCCGGGCGCATGTGGTTCTTATAAAGGTACTCGGCCAGATAGACGGCATCCTTCAGGGTGCTGCCCGGGTGGCTGGACATGAGGTAGGGCACCAGATACTGCTTTTTGCCGGCCTTCTTGCTCAGCTCATAGAACTTGTCCTTGAACTTGTTGAAGGTCTCGATGGGCGGTTTGCCCATGTAAGCCAGGGTGTTGGGCGCGCAGTGCTCCGGGGCCACCTTCAGCTGGCCGGAGACGTGGTACTCCACCAGCTCCTTGAAGAAGGTGTCGTCCGGGTCGGCCATGAGGTAATCAAAACGGATGCCGCTGCGGATGAACACTTTCTTCACACCCGGCAGCTCCCGCACCCGGCGCAGGATCTTGAGATAATCGCTGTGGTCCACGATCATGTGGGAGCAGGTGGTGGGGGCCAGGCAGTGCTTGCCGCCATTGCACATGCCCCGCAGCATCTGCTCGCGGCAGGACGGGAACCGGAAGTTGGCGGTGGGGCCGCCGACATCGTGGATGTAGCCCTTGAAATCCGGCTCGTGGGTCATGCGCTCGGCTTCCTCCACGATGCTGTCCGCACTGCGGCTGGTGACCCGGCGGCCCTGATGCAGCTGGATGGCGCAGAAGTTGCAGCCGCCGAAGCAGCCGCGGTTCTGGATGATGGAGAACTGCACCTCCCGGATGGCAGGCACACCGCCCATGGCCTCGTAGATGGGGTGGTAGCGGCGGGTGTAAGGCAGGGCGTAGACCTTATCCAGCTCCCAGCGGACGAGGGGCTTTGCGGGGATGTTCTGCACGAGGTACTTCTCGCTCTGCTTCTGGACGATGATATTGCCGCTGACGACGTCCTGATTGTCCATCTGGATGCGGCAGGCTTTCGCATAGGCCACCTTATCGGAGGCGACCTTCCTGAAGCCCGCGCACTCCACATACCGCTCGGGCAGGTGGTCGAAGTCGGTCAGGTAGCAGGTGCCGTCCACATCGGTGATGCTCTCCACCGGCTCCCCTGCCGCCAGACGGCGGGCGATCTCCACAGTCTGGTGTTCCCCCATGCCGAAGCTGATGATGTCCGCACCGGAGTCCTCGGCGATGCTGGGCAGGACGGTGTCCAGCCAGTAGTCGTAGTGGGCAAAGCGGCGGAGCGATGCTTCCAGACCGCCCAGAATGACGGGCAGGTCGGGGTATGCCTGCTTGGCAAGTCTGGTGTAGACGGTGGCGCTGCGGTCGGGCCGTGCGCCGCCCTTGCCGCCGGGGGAATACTCGTCCTCCGCGCGGGGGATCTTTGCGACGGAATAGTGACTCACCATGCTGTCCACATTGCCGCCGCCGATGAAGAAGCCATACTTCGGCTTTCCGAACCGCTTGAAGTCCTCGCAGTCGGTGTAGCGGGGCTGGGCCAGCACGCCCACCTTGTAGCCCTCGGCTTCCAGCAGGCGGCTGATGATGGCGGTGCCAAAGCTGGGGTGGTCCACATAGGCGTCGCCGCCCACCACCACGAAGTCCAGCTGGTCCCATCCCCGGGCCTCCATGTCGGCCCGGCTGATGGGGAGAAATTCGGTGTAATGTTCCATAGTTATCCTTTTTCTTTCATGATGCCTGCCCTATACATCAGGGCTCTATTGCTTCCGAAATCAATAATTTTATTCATCCGGCTGATTCATCTGCATTTCCAGCCACTGCTGGCGGCTGATGAGGACAGCGCGGGGCTTTGCGCCTTCGTAGGGGCCGATGATGCCCTTTTCTTCCATCTCGTCCATGATGCGGGCGGCGCGGGCATAACCCAGCTTGCAGCGGCGCTGCAGCAGGCTGGTGGACGCCTGGCCGGCGTCGATGACCACCTCCACGGCCTGCTTGAGCATCGGGTCGCTGCCGCCCTCCTCGTCGGAGTCGGCAGAACTGCTGCCCTTCTTGCCGTCCTGGATGGCGTGTTTTTCCATCGCCTCGATCATGGCCTCGTCGTACTGGACGGTGGCGCTCTTCTTGATGAAGTCCAGCACACGGCTGATCTCCTCATCCCGCACAAAGGTACCCTGGATACGGGTGGGCTTGGGTGCGCCCACGGGCATGAAGAGCATATCGCCCATGCCCAGCAGCTTTTCGGCACCGGCACCGTCGAGGATGGTGCGGCTGTCCACCTGACTGGACACGGCGAAGGCGATGCGGCTAGGGATGTTGGCCTTGATGAGGCCGGTGATGACGTCCACGCTGGGGCGCTGGGTCGCCACGATGAGGTGCATACCGGCAGCACGGGCCTTCTGGGCGATGCGGCAGATGGAGTCCTCCACATCCTTGCCGACGACCATCATCAAATCGGCCAGCTCGTCGATGATGATGGCGATATAGGGCATCTTCTCGAGGTTCGGGTCCGCTGCCGCCAGCTTGTTGAAGGACTTGATGTCGCGGACATTGTTCTCCGCGAAGAGGTGGTAGCGGCGCTCCATCTCCTGCACTGCGCCGCCCAGTGCGCCGGCCGCCTTGCGGGGCTCGGTGACGACGGGCATCAGCAGGTGGGGGATGCCGTTGTACTCAGCCAGCTCGACGACCTTGGGGTCGATGAGCAGGAGCTTGACGTCCTCGGGGCTGGAGCGGAACAGCAGGCTCATGATGATGCTGTTGACACAGACCGATTTACCGCTGCCGGTGCTGCCCGCGATGAGCAGATGGGGCATCTTGCACAGGTCGGCCACCTGAGCCACACCGGCGATGTCCTTGCCCAGCGCAATGCCCATCGGCGAGGTCATCCGCAAAAAGCTCTGGCTCTCGAAGACGCTGCGGATGTAGACCGGCGTTTTCTTATGGTTCGGCACCTCGATGCCCACGGCAGGCTTGCCGGGGATGGGAGCCTCCATGCGGACATCGGCCACCGCCAGGTTCAGGGCGATGTCGTCCGCCAGCGAAGTGATGCGGCTTATCTTGACGCCCGCCATGGGCTGGACTTCATACCGGGTGACCGACGGGCCGCGGGAAATATCCAGCACACGGGTGCGAACGCCGAAGCTTTCCAGCGTGTCCACCAGCTTCTGGGCGTTGGCTTTCAGCTCGTCCTCTGCGCCGGAGTCACTTTCCTCCGGGGCGCGCTCGAACAGCTCAATGGACGGGTACTGATACTGGAAGCTCTCCTCCGTCTCCGCCTCTTCGGCGGGGGCGTTCGCAGCCTGCTCCTCGGAGACAGCAGGCTTTTCCATGGCAGCTGCCACCAGCGTGTTGAGGTCTTTTTCCTCCACCGGGTCGCTGGTGATGCTGATCCAGCCGTCCTCATCCGGCTCAGAGCGGAACGCCACCGCATTCTCGGCGCTGACCGGCTGCGGGGCCGGTTCCGGAGTCGGGGTCAGATCATAGAGCGGGATGCCAAAGGAGAGCGGCGGCTCAGGCGCGGGCTGCTGTTCCGGCTCTTCTGCCGGGGCTGCGGGCGTAACGGTGGGTGTCACCGTCGGCTCGGGCTGGGCCGTGAAGAAGTCCTCGGCGGCGGTATCCACAGCGTCCGGGACGATGGGAGTCACGGTGGCGCGGATGGGCGCACGGCGGAGCGGGTCCATGCCGAAGGTGCCGCCGGGGCCGAGGATGATGGGCTCGATGGGCTCACTGCCGCCCTCGGTGACGGTGGTATGGTCAGGGCCTAAATCAATATCAAAGGGCGCACGGGGCCGGGGCTTTTCCACCTGTACGGGGGCAGGCTCGGGCTGAGGCGGGGTCTGCGCTTCCGGTGCGGGCGCAGGGGCAGGCTCTGCCTGTTCGCCGCCCTGCATCACCTGATGGCCCCAGTGGAAGACGCCAGCCAGCCAGCCGGGAGGCTGGATATGGAAGGCGGGCGCGGCAGGCTCTTCGCCGCCGCAGCAGTCCTCGCCCACTTCGTCTTCCGGCAGGTCGTCGTCATAGGCCTCGTATTCCTCTGCCTCGGCCTCCTCGGCGGCACGTTCTGCCAGACGCTCGGCCCGGCGGGCGGCATTCTGCTCGTGGACGGCAAGGCCCTTTTCGTGGACGCTGCCGCCCACGTTGCAGAGCCACTGCCAGCACTCGGCGGGCGTAACGTCGAAAATGTACAGGCTGGCGCAGGCCGCCAGCGCCGCCATGACCAGATTGGCGGCGGGTCTGCCGCAGAGCAGCAGGAGCGTCCCGCCCAGCACAGCGCCCAGCGCACCGCCCGAGAGCCATGCGCTCATACCATTCTGATAACAGGCAGCGGTCATCTGCGCGGCGGTCTGGTCGGTGGGGATGTCAGAAAAGACGATGACCGTGCCGCTGGCGAAGATGAGCCCCAGCGTAAGCTTGGCGATATGGGGCAGAAGGTCTTCGCCCCGGGTGTAGAGGATGGCCAGATAACACAGCGCTGCGCCCAGCACGAAGCTTCCGCAGCCGAACACGCCGAACAGGACATCGTGCATCGTGCGCCAGGCCGAACTGCCCGGCACGAAAGCCAGCGCCATGAGCACCAGCCCCGCAAACAGGGTGATGAGCCCCGCGGGCATCCGGTCCTGTGTCTGGTTCTTGCGGCGCGAGGCTGTGCTGCGCCCGGAGGTCTTGCGTTTTCTCTTTGCCATGTTTCCTAAAACCCGTTCCTTATTTTATATCATGAAGCAGGGCGCGCTCAGGGCGGCTCTGTCGGTGACGATGGAAGAATTTCGATACTACTCGATTCTTTCATTGTACCACGGGAAAAGTCAAATGGCAATTTATTTCCCCTCGATTTCTCGGTAGAGCCATGCCAGCGCATCCGACAGCCCGCCCAGCTCGTCGATGAGCTTTTCCCGCACGGCTTTTCGGCCATCCAGCACGGTGCCGACGTCCATGACCAGCTCGCCCGTGCGCATCATCAGCTCAGTATAACGCTTCTCCGAGATGCCGCTGTGGGACGCCACGAAGCCGGTGATGCGCTCCTGCATCTGCTCGAACCAGCGCATGGTCTGGGGTACGCCCAGTATCATGCCGGAATGGCGGACGGGGTGGACCGTCATGGTGGCAGTAGGCACGATGAAGCTCCGCTGGGCGCTGACGGCCAGCGGGATGCCGATGGAGTGGCCGCCGCCCAGCACCACCGCCGCACTGGGCTTGGAGATGCTGGCGATGAGCTCCGCCAGCGCAAGCCCCGCCTCCACATCCCCGCCCACGGTGTTGAGCAGGACCAGCAGGCCCTCGATGGCGGGGTCCTCCTGCACGGCCACCAGCTGGGGGATGACGTGCTCATATTTTGTGGTCTTCTGGCCCTGGGGCGCTTCCACATGGCCCTCCACCTGCCCGATGACCGTCAGGCAGTGGATGGCGTGAGCTCCCCGGGTGCGGTAAACGCTGCCCATATCCTCGATCTGCTCTTTTTCCAGCCGCTGCTGCTCCACGGGGATGTTCTTCTCTTCTTGTGACATTCTGCGCATCCTCCTTTTTGCTTCATTTCAGCTTGTCCGGCATTCCTGCCGGTTATACTTCGGTAAAGATTTCTTTTCTTTCTCAAAAAAATGTGCCAAATGGTTTGACATTCTCTCTTCGCGCTGTATACTTTATACTAGAGATAAGATTGTCAAATATGTATCATTATTGTACAAGAAAGTACAAATCTTTTGCCGGAGCACCCTGCCGCTGCGCACTTCTCCCCGGCAATGCTGCGGATAAAAAGAAAGGAGACCCCCTATGAACACTCCCGGCAAAGCTTCTCTGCCCGTCATCAAGCGCCTGCCCAAATACTATCGCTACCTGCGCACCCTGAAGAACGACGGCATCACCAGCATCTCGTCCCGTGAGCTGGCCGCCCAGATGGGTACCACTGCCTCTCAGGTTCGGCAGGACTTCAACTGCATCGGCGACGTGAATGGCCGTCAGGGCATCGGCTACTCGGTGGAGAACCTGCTGAGCATCCTTGAGCATCTGCTCTTTGGCAACGGCGACCTCCTGCCCACCATCCTTATCGGCTGCGGCCGTCTGGGCAAGGCTGTGAGCCGCTTCATCACCACCGACACCAACGGCTACAAGCTCATCGCCGCCTTCGACAACGCCCCCGACGAGGTGGGCAAAGAGATCAACGGCATCCAGATCTTACACAGCGACGAGCTGGAAGCTTTCTGCGCAGAGCACCACCCCGAGGTGGCTGTGCTCTGTCTGCCCCGCAGCGGCGCAGAGGAGATCAGCGGCCGTCTGGTGGCTCTGGGCATCCAGGGCTTCTGGAACTTCTCCCACTACGATCTGTCTGTCTCCTACCCCGACGTGGTGGTGGAGAACGTCCACCTCGGCGACAGCCTGATGAGCCTGGGCTACCGGCTGCGCAATCAGGACTGAGCAGATACTATCGATAATACAGGCCCTCTCCGTCAGGCTTTGGCTGAGAGAGTCCTTTCATGAGGAGACTTTTTCGATATGGCAAAGCTTTATTTCCGTTACGGCGCAATGAACAGCGGCAAGAGCACCGCGCTGATGCAGGTGGCCCACAACTACGAGGAGCAGGGGATGCGGGTGCTCATCCTCAAGCCGAAGGTGGACACCAAGGGCAGCGGCGACCTCGTGAGCCGTCTGGGCGTCCGCCGCCCTGCCGATCTGCTGGTGCCGCCGGACATGGACCTGGTGGAGGCCGTCCGGGCCGCCAGCAGCGAGGGCCGGCCTCTGGCCTGTGTGCTCTGCGACGAGAGCCAGTTCCTCACTGCCGAGCAGGCCGAACAGCTGTTCATGGTGACGGTAGAGCTGAACATCCCCGTCATCTGCTACGGCCTGCGCTCCGACTTCTCCCTCAAGGGCTTCCCCGGCTCCACCCGGCTTCTGGAGCTGGCCCACACCATCGAGGAGATGAAGACCATCTGCACCTGCGGCCGCAAGGCCACCTGCAACTGCCGCAAGGTCAACGGCCGCTTCGTCTTTGAGGGCGAACAGGTAGCCATCGACCTTGAGAACGACGTCCAGTACGTCAGCATGTGTCCCCAGTGCTATTTCCGGGAGCGCAGCGCCTTCTACGCCGCCCGTCGGTGACTCTTTTTCCTGATTTTATGCCGTCCGCGCGCCGGGCGGCATTTTTGTATCTTTTCTGCATCCGTGATATATCAGTCTGGGCCTGATTCGCGCGTTTTTTGCGCTATTGATATATCAGCTCGGGGCCGGAACTTTCTGTTATCGTCGCTTTTGATGTATACAACGCTCTTTCAACAAATTCTGCCCCTGTTACAAAATTCTTGCAATTCAGGCCAATCTTCTCCTGTTGCATCCCAGTTTTCTATGCAAATCGTTGAAGTATACAAGTTGCACAGTTTTTCGGTCCAAGTTTATTCATTATGGCAATGACGTCAAAACCGGGCAAAAAATAAGCGCAATATTTGTACGTTTTCTGCCGCTATCACTACAATTTGCATCTTTCTTTTTTTTCTTGCCTTTGGTATTATATTTGTATACAACGGATGCTTTGCAGAGGCGTCCGTGCAAGAAGATGTTTTCTACATAGGAGGAGAACGAAAATGAGCAAGGCAATTTCTCGTCGTGACTTTCTGAAGGTCTCTGGCGCTGTGGGTGCTGCCGGCCTGCTGGCCGCCTGCGGCGGCTCCAGCAACGCTGGTTCTACCGCTACTTCCACCGCTGCTTCTTCCGCCGCAGCCTCCATGGCCGACCTGATGGACATGGATGTGTCCACTGCATTGGAAGCCTGTGCGGACTGCAAGCTTGTGCGCCAGCGCCTGCAGGTACTGAAAGAATTGGGCCTTGGCTACCTGACCCTTGGCGAGGAGACACCCAGCCTTTCCGGCGGCGAAGCCCAGCGGCTGAAGCTTGCCAGCGAGATGGGCAAGGGGCAGGCAGACAGTGTGTTCGTGTTCGATGAACCCACCATCGGCCTGCATCCGCTGGATGTACAAACGCTTCTTGTGGTATTTCAGCGCCTGATCGACAGCGGTGCGACCGTCATTGTCATAGAACACGATCTGGATCTGATCCGCAATGCCGACTATGTCGTCGATATGGGACCAGGCGGCGGAGAAGAAGGCGGACAGATCGTGGTGTGCGGTACACCGGAGGAAGTGAAGCAGTGCGCGGAAAGTATAACGGGAAAATATTTGTAGTAAGCAGCTTACTTCTTATTCAACAAAAAATCCCACGCGATCGCGACTAATCCTGTAACACCAAGTGCGATCGCATCATCATCCGTGTTGAATTTTGCATGATGCTGCGCATAATTGGTCCCTTTGGCTTCATTTCCCACACCCAGGAACATAAGGGCGCCGGGAATGCGGATCTGGTACCAGGCAAAATCTTCGCTGCAGATCCGGATTCCGGCTACTACCGAAACTTTTTCCGGGATGATGTTATAGGTGGCACGCTCCACATTGATTCCACCAACCGAGAGCACTGCAGTGTCTGCAGGCGGGACTTCCCGGCTGAGTCTGTTTAAGTCCAGAATAACAAAACAGGCATAAGACCTCACCCCTCTGCCTGCG
>ERZ831773.2894-NODE-2894-length-12458-cov-6.296380_pt1 | contig 12458 bp, 9 predicted proteins | sample MGYA00519696_ERZ831773 | MGnify/ENA primary metagenome ERZ831773 (study PRJEB31850, sample SAMEA3708720) | human gut metagenome | biome: human gut; feature: human-associated habitat; material: faeces | place: China | collected 2014 ...
TCGTTTTGTGCGTCATGATGCCACTGACAAAACGTCTTTCCCCGTAGTAGTTAATGCTAACACATCTTTGCTACGTATTTATGCCACGACCACACAGATGAAGATAGAGGTAATAGATCGAAACGGAAAAATGCTGGATGAATTTATCATAAAAAAATGATATATTTATATAAGTTATTTTTCGTTTAAAATCCCAATTATTCTTTTGACTGTTAGGAGGGAAATTCTGATAAAAGTATTAAATTCATAGTGTCCAATTATAAGATTAAAATGATTACCACTATGTTCTCAGAGGTTAAAATTACAGAGACTTATTGTATGGCGAATGATTTCTATAAGGATTTATATTGCAACAGGAAAAATATATGGTCAAAGTTGGTCTATTTTATTAATGGCAGCGGCGGGGCACGGAACTGGTTGCGAAACGACCGGGAGATGTTTTCCGTAGCCCCGTATTTTTCAAGCAGCCTCGTCATTAGCAGTTGGAATTTTGGGGGCTCCTGTGTTCGGGTATAGCTGACGTATGATTTCAGGAATAGTTTCCAAAGGAAATTTTCTTTCTATCGTGTCACGTCATGCTGTTTCTGTTGCTGTGTGAAATTGTCAGTTCGCTTCCTGCTTCACCCTTCAGGAAAAAGAGGTGAATTTGCCGGTAGTAATTGGTAAGTCGGCACTGCCGACTGTGACAGCCAAAACCAGAATGGAGGGCGAAGCCCAGCAGGACAAGTTTGACTGCCAAGGTGTTTGTCACGTTGTCCTAATGTCGATCCAGCGGGACTCCATGCCATGGTGTCGTTAGAACCAACAGACTAGTCCTAGATAGATAGGAATGAACCATACCTTGCTTGCCGTTCCATTGAGTATGCGTCCGAGCTTTGTCTTCTGCCTAGGGCAAAACCCAGCTCCCTGGGTGGGAGGCAAGAGAAGACTGCTTCCGGTACTGATCCAGTCACTGCCGGAGAATATCAGGGAAATGGAAACCTATGTGAAACCCTTTTTCGGGGGCGGCGCCCCGTTCTTCTGACTGAGACAGACCTATCCGCATATCCGTTGCGTGATCAATGACTCGAACGAGAGCCTGGTGAATGTCTACCGCATCATACGCGACACGCCGGAAGAACTGGTCGGACTGCTTGCCGGCATCCAGGGCGAATACCACGCCCTGGAGGAACGTACGGAAAGAAGGGACTATTTCATGAAAAAGCGAAGGGTATTCAACGAGGAGCACCCGGATGACATCACCCGTGCCGCCCTTTTCATTTTCTTCATGCGCACCTGCTATAACGGCATCTATTCGGTCAACCGCAAGGGCAGGCTCTCGGTAACCTTCGGTACGGGCAGCCGCGCCAGGATACTGGAGGAGGAACTGATCCGTTTCAACCACAAGCTGCTGCAGGGCGTCGTCATCCTGGACGGGGACTACCGCCAGACGGAAAAATACGCGGGAGAGAAATCGTTCTTTTATTTCGACCCGCCCTACAAACCCGTCAATGAGGCCGGTGCCTGTACCTCCTACATGCCGGACGACTTCGATGACGACTGCCAGATAGAGCTGGCCGGATTCTGCAAGGACTTGGGAGAGAAGGGAAGCAAATGAATGCTCTCCAACTCCGACCCCCGTCAGAAGAATCCTGGGAAACCTTCTTCGACAACCTGTACGCCGGCTTCCATATCCAACGACTGAGCATCTTCCGCTCGGTATGTTCCATAGCCGAAAAGAGGGAGACGGTAAATGAACTACTGATTAGAAGTTATTAATAAATATAATGCAAACTATAAAACTTATAAAAGATTGTATGCCTCGTAAAGTGATATCATCAATAGGCTGGACATTTAAAGTCATTTCTATTTTATATATTCAGGGAACACTCTTCTAAAAAAGAATGCCGAAGAAAAGAGGTATCCATCTTTTTCTTCGGCATAAGTTCAAAGGGTAAGAGGAGCTTTTCTTTATTCAAGGTCCCTTACGCAACGCACGTATCCCTTTTTGTCATTGACAAGCCTGCCCCTGTCGCCTCCCCAACTGGTATCGACAGTGGTGACAAACCGCAGATAACCGTTGAAAAACATCTGATATCCGGCACTGAATGACTTGGCACCATTCATGTCCCGTTTGGAAAATCCAGTCCGGGAATGGATGACCTGGCCGTCTGTCATATTCAAGGAATAGAACTTATCCCCCTGAAAGAAATCATAGACATCTTTCTTCTCCCTGTCATCCCAGTCGAACAGGCTTCCGCTCATTATCATCAGTTCAGCCTCATTGGGCAGACGCCATGTACCCAGGTCACTTTTATCCGGATTCTGGTAATAATAGGCACAGGGAGAGTTGCCTTTTTCCACATCGTCCATCAGCGTACTCCACGTTTCGAAATAATACTCACTTTCCCTGTTTGGATTGTTCAAATCCTTCGGCTTGTCTATTCTATTTGCAATATATTTTGCAACCTCAAATCTTTTCTGATAGATCGTATTATTCTGGGAGGTCTCGTCATGCGCCGGAAGTTCATAAATGGCCCTTGAAGCTCTGGTAGTACTGGCAGGCAGGTTGTCAGCCTTGAAAATCAGGTACTCATCCTCCGTCCGGTTGTTGATCAGCGTCTTGGCAAGTTCATCTTCCATCTCATCAATATGGTAACTGTGGTCCTCAGAAGTCTCCAGGATCCCAAGATCCCTGACCAGTCTCACGTCCGAATAGGGGGGTCTTTCTCCCGGACTCGCAGTTCTTTGGTAATCGAATTCATATATGGGGGTCATACTATGGGACTCCTCAATAAGTATAATAGGATTACAGCTGTTCAGTGTCAGGTTGGTACTTCCCATGAAAGCCCTTGAGGTGAATAACGCTGTAGCATTATCCGACGGAGCATGCCCGACAAGCCTGCTCTTCAAAGGCAATGAACGTTCCGCCACATACAGCATGTTGATCTCGCTGACGGAGGGGATATACCACTGCATCTCACCGGCCTGCATCTGGCCGTCACGGTTATTGTCCCGATTTCTCAGGAACGGGGTAAAGCAGGCATATGTCGCATGATAGTTACTAAGAGCAGGATTATAATGATCCTTGCTGAGCGTCAGTTTCGCATTGTCCACTTTTGTCATGACCTTCCAGATCTGGTCCTCTTTCCCCCGATTCATCGGATCGCGCATGATTTCCCCGCTGAACCCTCCCGCAAGTCCCGAACGTGCCATCGCTTTCCAGGTATTCGTCCAGCCATTCGCATAGTACTTGTTATAGAAGGCGTCCGCCTCACTGGGGGCTTTTACTGACCAGTCCAGGTCTTCGGTCTCGTTCACGTTCTCCACCCCCCCCCCCCACACGCGCATGCCGTCGGGACAGCTGACAAACACCGTCTTTATGGACATCTGGCGAATCGAGACAATGGCCTGGTGATACCGTGACTGTCCGTCGGGGGAGATTTCATGTGAGGTGTTCACCAGCAGGTCGAAGGTCCGGTCTTCGACATTGGCAAAGGTCTTCCACAGATCCTTGTCCTGGGGGGCGTTCTCCTGCATGGGATCTCGCTCATAGAAATACTCGTTGGCGTAAACCGTCACCTTGCAAAGTCCCGTAGTGGCGTTGAACACATAGTCGGGTTCGGTCATCAACCTGTAAAGGAACTCCTCCAGTGAGAGCAGGTACGCCCCCGTATCGGAATAATACTTCATCGTCTCGTCCCCGTTGTCAGAGAGCGTGCTCGGATGGATATAGAATGCAAGCCAGCCCGTATCGGCCTTCTTATCTCCGGAGGGAACGTAGCCGTTGTTCTTCAGCTGTTCCAGTTCCGCTTTCAACATCTTCACTTCATTCGCAGTCGGTTCGGGAAGGATAATATCATATCGTGAGTTACGACCGATATTCACCTGCTGTGGCGAACATATACCGACCAGTTCCACCAGTTCTGCCAGGTCAAATTGCATCAGGGGCTCACAGGTTACATAGGTGGGGATTCCATGACTAGCAATCTCTCGCATAGCAATTGCACGTTCCCGGGGCAGGGGAGCATTCCTCATTATATCCGGATAAAAACGGTTCGTCTCAATGGTGGTGCAAAGGACGGACTTTCTCATGACCGGATGATCCAGATATTCCAAAAAACGAGCGGGATTCTTGGATTGGAAGAGATACCTGTTATCAAAACCGTCACAATAGTCCAGTACCTGCTCAATCCACTCTGCCGGGACATTAGCCGCCCATTCATCCGTACTGCTGCCTACAAAGATAAAGTTGCCTTCCCCCAGGTTCACTTTCAGTTCCTTCAGCTCCAGACGCAAGGGAGGCAGGAGAAGTTTACATCTCATAAAACAATACGCACAGGAGTGTTCACATTCGCCTTTCATCGGGTTATATGTATGTGAAACGAAAGCATACATGTTCCCGATACTTTTATTCAGTGCCATAATTCTTTTTTTTAAGTTAGTTATTTTTTTTTCATTTTCTATTTCTGTACCGCATACGTTCACACCCGAATATATTATTGGCGTAAGCGTATTCGATTATTTCCGTTATATCAAAACCGGGAATAAGTTCCTCTATGAATGCCTTTGCCTTACCCGGCTCAACGCCAGCCTTACATAAGATACCCGCATAGGACATCGCCGTATTATTCCTGCCATTGCTCAAAGATTTCCCGTTCCATGCTTTTCTCAGTATCCGGATAATGCTGTCATCAGAAATGACTTGTTTGTTCAACTGGTTCAGAAAACCTTCGACCCAGGATTCGTCCTGTACCAGAACAGGTTCTCCTTGCACATCCCTGATAACTGTTTCTGTCATCGTATTGGGTATGACAGGTTCCGGTGTTCCCGGTACAAAGTGAAAGGGAACAGGAGATGGATTTTTCCATAAGTCCGGATCATAGGAGAGATAATTCCCTCTGGCCAGGTCGGTGGTGCTCTTGTCTATCCAGGGACAATCAAACAGCTTTACTAATTGTCCGTACAGGTCATAGTGATAAAGCGGTTCACAGTTATCATGCAGGATGATCGCTTTATACCCCGTTCCGCCTGGAGTGACAAAACAGGCATAGACACATGGAAATCCCTGCAGCCACCTGACAAAATCCGGCATATCATCCACCCCGATATGGTCAAAATCGAGAGCCGTATAGGAGGAGTAGACTGTGCATTCATTCTTATGTCTGGACCTGAAGGTTCCGTTCCAGGTGGCTACGGGGAGAAGGGCTTTCTTCCTGTTTTTCTCATCTTGGGTTCCAGCACTCCTGACGGCTTCTACTTTAGGTTTCAGATGATAGTAGGTGTCATCCCGGATAATTTCTAGCAGCTTGTCCACGTCATATTCCTGTGCTTGGGTTACATCGGTGATTCTAGGAAACAGGGAGACTTTTTCCCGTGCATGTGAGATAATTCTGAATATTGCTGTTTTTTTACCGTTTATCCTAATAGTCTTCTCTTCACAAGTCAGGTAACCAGTAATATCGGATGCGCTCGGTTTACCCTGTATTCCCAGGTCATGATAGATTCCCCGAAGGATTTCCTTTACTTCCGGTCTTGTAGATTCACCGCCTACTTTCAGTACATTCATCAGTCGACCGGCGATTTCATTCCTGGGTAATAACTTCATGGGAACCGGGGCAAGGGCTTGTTTTATATAGTCCTCCCGCCAGTATGAGCTCTCAAAGCCCTCCCTTCCCAGGGCATCGTAGTAATCTTTGTATTTCCTTTCGATAAAGTTGCATTCCTCCAGGAGCAGTGGGGCATTTTCATGCAGGTCACAATACATCCTGGCCTTTCTGTCGAACCGGTTGTCCATGTTCCATTTGGTGAAGATTCTTTGTATCTCCGGATTATTGCTGTCGGTAGCCTTTGTCACATTCACCCCGGCTTTCAATGCACGGTACATGGAGAAGTCGTTGTTATAGATTCGGTCGGATACTTCCCAGGCCCTCCTGTCTGCTATCTCCAGAATTTCATTCTTAACGACATGCACATGATTATCCGCATCTCTGACTATACAGCAATAATGCTTCTTGTGACCTTCCGTTCTTATGTTATCCTCCATCAGCCGCAATTGTTCGTCTTTGTTGGGTACGGCATTGTAGTTCTCTATCTGACGCAGAGTTCCCTCATTCTTCTCCCTGATGGAATTCTCCAGTTCATCCCTTGTCGCTTTGGCTTCTTTGGTATTGAAATAAAGAGTGGCTGAATTCCGGAAAGGGTTTTCCTCAAGTCTCTGGCGGCCTACTATTTGCTGGAGGTCCACCGAAACATCCACTGCCATGCAACTGACTTGCGGATTGGCAAAAATGTATGAATAGGCGTTGGTCGAATAGAAATCGGCACCTATATATACAGTTGAGGTACAGAAAGTGAACATTTTATGTGGCTCTCCTCTTTGTGGGATATCTCCGATCCTGAATTTCATGCCCGTTTCTCTGGAAAGATTATCCAGTTTCCGAAGATTATCAGTCTTGGCTGAACAGATAATGGCCGTTTCTTCCGGTGTGAGCCCGTTCTTTTTGATAATCTTCTTGATTTCAGAAACGCTGTTGATATAAAACACGGCCTCCCTGGCGGTAAAACCTTCTCCATTCACAACGGTTGACTTGCCGTTGCCTTCCCGGTATTTCCCGATCAGGTCAGAACACAGTTCCAGGACGGGTTTCTTAGATTTCACAACTTCGACATTGGGAGTCTGTGTCATATCCTCCGGCCAGAGAAGCTCATAAATGGTCATATTCCTGAACTGTTCCGTCATGTCCAGATAGGAGTCCAGATAGGGCGTAGCCGACAAATAGATGACAGTGGAGAATTTCCGGAGTACCTGGCATAGCTCATATTCCGTAGTGGCCTTGTACTGGCAATCGTAAAATATAGCCTGGAACTCGTCTATCACTACCACCCATTCGGATATATCCTCCCCCGAACTAATCAGGACTTCCATGATTTTCCTGAGTGAATCATACGTTGTCAGTATCTTGTTCCCTCCGGATCTGATATATCCGGTTAGGTTTTCATTGAAAGCAAGCGTGTCGGTCGGGGAAATAAGTCTGCTTTCAAAATACCTCTTCTTATCCCCCTGGTAACGGTACAGGTGCAGGTTGTCGGAGAGATGCTGGGAATACTTGTTATAGAGCAGATGCTTTCTGGGACTGGCTAATATGACTTTCCTGCCTGATCTTAGATAGGCTTCAGTAGCTCCGCATCCGCATATACGTTTGTTTAGAATGTAATGTTGTCCTTCCGGCAGCAGGGTATTCCATAAGTCATGCCAGTCTGAAAGGTATCTGATCCCCTCAGGGACATTTAATGTAATTTTATGCATTGTTTCACTTTTAAGATTAATGGGGTAAGTCGGAGACAGAGGGTATACGATAGTAGAGAGTATGTAATACATAACCGAAGGGTGGAATATTTTATTCTTCAAAACACACTCTTCTTTATACATTTTACCTCTTTTTGCAAACTTTTTTATTCCACCTTTATCTCCCTTCAGGGAGTTATGTATGTCACTTCACTACGTTCCTTTACTCTTTGCCTCCAGCCAACCCCGGTTATACAAAATTTATGGTTCATCTGTATTTTTATCGAAATCCCCCTTAGTCTTTTGTGAATGTATATTCAGGGTTACTCCGAAAGTGCGTAACAGGTATTTCTTTAATCCCAGGTAGGCTTCGATCTTTGGATAATCCCTTTCACATATGCCCCTGAATTCTTTGAGGGACACATTAATGACCAGCCCTTCATGCAGATCGTATTTTTCTTGTAATCTCTTGATATCCTCTTTGTATCTTCTGGGTATTCTCTGTGGAACTGTTTTTTCGCTGACATCAGGACAATCCCTTACCTGACGGTCTAGTATAGAGCTATCGTTCTTACTTGACAATATTATATATGTTTTCATACATATATCAAGCTTTCGAGGGATTTGAACGGCAAAACAGATATTTTTTTGAAGGAAAAGAAATGGTCGGGCTAACCCTGAATCTCTTTTTATCCGTCTGTCCCGGGAAGGTGTCCCAGAAAATATGTACATTTTGGAACTTTACCCATGTGATGTAAATAATACGAAATAGATGTTTGTGTGTAATCTATTGATAATGTTTGTAACTATACAAATACTTACTATATCATGTCTGTAATTATGCTTGTTTACGAATGATAAAAAACATAATTTTGGAGGGTATTTTATATAAATTTCATGCCTAAAATGCTGAAAAATGTGATATCCGGGACAGTGGGATCGTCAGTTCCGGGACAAAGGGACAGTGGATAACTCAAGGGGGCTTAAGAAGCTTCAGATAAACAAAAAGACTGAAACTCATTATTGAATTCCAGTCTTCATTGTATGATTACGTAAAAGTCTTACAGGATATGGTCTTTTTATCAGGCTGCGTTGTCGGGGAATTGTGCATCCTTAATAGCATCCGCGCTGGATTCTTCACTGTCCTTATGCTTTTGAACCACACGGTCAACAGCAGATTTTGACAGTTTCATATGATCTGCTATTTTCCTGACGGAGTATCCTTTTCCACGCAGGGTGAGAATCTCCTGTTCCACCTCTGGTGTAAGCTTGCTTTTACCCTGTGCCAGCAGATCCTCTTCCTCACATTCCCGAATGAATTCCAAATGGAGATAGCCGTCACTGCGAATCTCAAAATGCCGTACTTTGTCAGGAATGGCATTGCTGCGTGACTTGAGAACCTTGACATACACCTCAGTAGCATTACATTTGGCTATTGCAAGCACATTATCCGCCAAGTCAGTCAGTTTGGCGGAACCGGCCAGGTCCTGCATCTCAATAGGTTTGGATTTGTCCCGCTTTCTTGTATGCATCAGCGTTATCACTGTTACGTTATAGCGTCCACAGATTAATTTCAGCCTTTTCATCAGCTCCTTTGCAACTCTGGCCGTGACACTTCCTGTTGCCGCCACTGTGATACTGTCCAATATGAACAGCACCTTTTTTTATTCCATTTTTTTGCAATGGTTTCTATTTCGGAAAGAATCCTTTCAAGGTCTTAGGTGAAGTTCACTTTGATTTCTTATGACTTTATTTGTAATTATATAAATCTCAGTATTGCTAAGATACAAAATCTCGATTTCAAATCAAAGTTTAAAGAAAATCATATTATTGCATCTTTTACGCTTCTATATACGCTCTTGTAATCAGATATTTATAAATTCTTCAGGTTTTCGACGATGTCATCAATTGTGTGAATTGAAGTGTTTAGTGCAAGCTTATCAGCTAATGATGGACTAAATCTTAAAACTTCATCTTTCGTTATTTTATGCCAAATTGGTAAAATAACCTTGTGCCCATTCATTTCTCTGGCAACCATGCCATTCAATTCATATTCCGTCCAATTCTTCTTGACAAAGGAAGGGGAGATTATGACAATTCCATAATTAGCATTGGATAAACCATAATCTATTTTCTTTCGGAGACTATCTCCGATTTTTAGTTCAAACTCATCATACCAAACTTCAAAACCATTATTCCTTAATGCTTCGGCTAAATCTCTAACAATATCATCTTTATCTTCTGAAGCATGTGAGATGAAAAAGTCATATTGTTTAGTCGGCTCCGGAATATCCTCTGTCGAAACCAATTTATTATTTTGTGTTGAATAATTTTGGGCGATAAGAGTCTCCAAATGTCTTTTTTGAATTTCAATTTCACTTTGTAACTTCTTTTGGAACTTTAATTGGTCATCTTGTAGTTTCTTTTGTTCGCTTTGTTGTGCTTTTAGCAACTCTTGCCTTTTTTTCCCCAGTTCTGCTGACTTTGTTGCAATACTTTTTTGATAGCTCGCAATTTTGGTTCTGCAATTAAGAATATCCTTTTGATATCCATCTATTTGCCGTTGCTTTGAGTTAAGAGTAGAAATAGAAGTATTTTTATTGATAGTTCTATGCACCGAGTCTATCTGTTTATTCTTATCAATTTCTTTTTTGTTTTCATCAGCAATTTTCTTCTGCAAATCTGCAATATCTTTTTCTAACCGATTTATCTGATTTTGATAGTAAGATGAATTCATTTTTATATCCTTGTTTAAAAATTATGGTTTACAGTAAATAACTTATCAAAGATAGTGAAATTTTCCGATTGATGAACTCATAAAATAAAGTTTCTCTGGCGAAATTTTGCTTGCATTGATAAAGTAACTATTTTAGTACATGGAAAATATAAATTAAATCGTATATTATGGTAGAATATTTTATTATAATTTGAATTAGAGGAGGGATCCGGTGAAGCGAAATGATAAATATTCAATATATTTCAGGGTCTGAGTGAGGGATAGAGAAATTAAAGTTCCGACAGGAATTGATATTTAAAAAGAACGTTGGGAGGATACAAAGGAGGAGTCAACAGGTTTGATATGAAATCTGAAGATTTAGACTTTTACGTAAGTTTTACTTCAACAGTTATCGTTTTCGCCTTCATGAATTTACTCAGTTGCTCTCGGAATAAAAGCATTGTAAAAAGTAGATAAAGGCCTCAATCGGGGCATAGATATAGATATGAAGAAAGAAAATGTTATTGAAAAAGGAATGGTGGCGATTAAAGGCATCACAGCAATGATACCTGTACTAGGAGGTACTTTAACTTCTGTTTGGTCAGATATAGATGCAATTCAAGCTAAGCGAAAGCACGAACGGCTTGAAGAATTTTATCTTTCCTTAGAAATGGAAGTTCAAAAGATTAAAGAGCAAATTAATGAATCATACATCAATCAACCTGATTTTCTTGATGTGTTTGAACAAACTGCTAGGCATATTGTAAATGAACGTAAAGAAGAGAAAAGAATTTTGTTTAGAAATATTTTGCTTAGTAGCATTACTGCAAAAGAATACAGCTACGATAAAACGGAAAAATATTTAAGAATATTAGAACAAATGAATGGTTTGGAGTTACTAATTTTGCGAATTCTTCAAAATCCTTCAGAATTTAATCGGCAAAATGGAGAGAAAATAAAAGATCCCAATGCTCCAACACCTGGCTACAGAAACCTGATAATCTATACCAGAACTTATTTTTTCATAGAGATGTTGAGCGAATTATTAAATGCTGCCCAAGAAGATGTTGCCGAAAGTATATACTATCTTGAAAGTAATAGACTTATTGTTGATAATGTTTCATTATCAAAATTGCAAACCAACGGTCATCCCATTCGTACTTTAGAGGATAAATTGACTTCTAAAGGGAAAGATCTTATAGCATTCATTATTCGATAATTGCATAAGTAAAACAATTCGGGATTTTACGAAGGAATTAAAGGTGTAATAAAGTAATTTGACAAATTGATAATGTTGAGCTATATAGGTTACTCTTTGACTTAAGTGCTAATATCTTATCTCTCCATAGGAAAAGCATAGCTAAAAAAGCAGAGAGATATTGAGAAGCTGATCAAAAGGTTTAATGAATTATGTGACATTGAGCGGGAATCCACTAATGAAATAAAAAATGAAATGGCGGGGTAAGCTAGAGGCAAATACTCAGTGAGCGAAGCGAATGATGATAGCATAACTTCCCGAAGGGGAGGGCACTATAAAATATTTTGTGTAAATTGAAATACGGGATTCATATTAGAGTCTCGTATTTTTATTTTATACATTTGTAAAATGAAGAAGATTATGAAAGAAAAGAATCATGTAGTGCCAGATGAAGTATTAAGTAAGGAGTTCCTTAGCCAATTCAAAACAGAATCCAATGTGAGCAAGTTTCTTAAACAGTTACATGCCCAAGTATTGGAGAAGATGCTTGAAGGTGAAATGGACGCATATTTAGGCTATGAAAAGAATTCTATAGCCGGGAATAATACCAGTAATTCACGTAATGGCAGCTATCCGAAGAAAATCCAAACCGAACATGGGGAGGCTGTTATTTCCATTCCCCATGATCGTAACAGCCAGTTCGAACTGATTGCAATGCCCAAACACGAAAGCAGTGGACTTTCGATAGAAAAGCTTGTTATTTCCTTATATGCCAAAGGAATGAGTGTTTTCGATATAGAGGAAGAGATGTGTGAGATTTATGAAATAGAACTCTCTACATCAGCCATTTCCATCATTACAAACAAAGTAAACCAGGCCGTTCAGGAATGGCAGAACCGCCCTTTGGATCCGGTTTATCTGATAGTCTGGATGGACGGAATCGTCTTCAAAGTACGGGGATAACGGCAAGATCATAAACAAGACCGTTTATCTTTGTGTCGTCCTGAAGCAGAATGGCCTGAAAGAAGTTCTTGGCATGTGGGTTGGCAAATCGGACAGTTCTTCTTTCTGGATGGGTGTACTGACTGATTTAAAGGTACGTGGAGTGCAGGATATACTGATTACCTGTATCGACAACCTGAATGGATTTACGGATACCATTCGTACCGTATTCCCTCAGTCGTCCACTCAAATCTATGTGGTACATCAGATCAGAAACTCCTGTAAATATGTCGTTTATAAGGACAAGAAAGAGTTTACGGCAGATATGAAGAATA
>ERZ831773.2913-NODE-2913-length-12375-cov-32.044886_pt1 | contig 12375 bp, 10 predicted proteins | sample MGYA00519696_ERZ831773 | MGnify/ENA primary metagenome ERZ831773 (study PRJEB31850, sample SAMEA3708720) | human gut metagenome | biome: human gut; feature: human-associated habitat; material: faeces | place: China | collected 2014 ...
GAAAATGAATACGAATAGTAATAGTTATACTATCATTTATGCTTCGGTAATGGTTATTATCGTAGCATTCCTGCTGGCATTCGTTAGTTCTTCACTGAAATCTACACAAGACAAGAATGTGCAGTTGGACACTAAGAAACAAATCCTCGCTGCATTGAACATTAAGAATGTGGAAGATGCGGATGCTGAATATCAGAAATATGTGAAAGGGGATATGCTGATGAACGTAGACGGTACGCTGACCGAAAATACGGGCGAATTTGCTACCAACTACGAGAAAGAAGCAAAAGAACAACAACGTCTGCACGTGTTTGTATGCGAAGTGGACGGTCAGACTAAATATGTAGTTCCTGTTTACGGTGCCGGTCTTTGGGGCGCTATCTGGGGATATGTTGCACTGAACGAAGATAAAGATACCGTTTACGGTACTTACTTCTCACACGCTAGTGAAACTCCGGGGCTGGGTGCTGAAATTGCAACCGACCATTTCCAAAATGAATTTGTAGGTAAGAAGACTTTGGAAAATGGAGCTATCACTTTGGGAGTCGTAAAAAATGGCAAGGTAGAGAAACCTGATTACCAAGTGGATGGTATCTCCGGTGGTACAATCACTTCAGTAGGTGTAGATGCCATGTTGAAGTCTTGCCTGAATAGTTACTTGAGTTTTTTAACTAAATAATAAGGAGGAGAAAGATAGAATATGGGACAACTGTTTTCAAAGAAAAATAAAGAAGTATTCTCTGCTCCGCTGGGAATTGATAATCCGGTAACCGTACAGGTGCTCGGTATCTGTTCTGCACTTGCTGTTACTGCAAAGCTGGAGCCTGCCATCGTGATGGGACTTTCAGTAACGGTGATTACTGCATTTGCCAACGTTGTTATTTCACTGTTGCGTAAGACGATTCCTAACCGCATCCGCATCATCGTCCAGTTGGTTGTGGTAGCTGCTTTGGTAACTATCGTAAGTGAAATCCTGAAAGCGTTTGCTTACGACGTAAGCGTACAGCTCTCTGTTTATGTAGGTTTGATTATCACCAACTGTATCTTGATGGGACGTCTGGAAGCATTTGCCATGCAGAACGGTCCTTGGGAGTCTTTCTTGGATGGTGTAGGTAATGGTTTAGGCTATGCCAAGATTCTGATTATCGTTGCTTTCTTCCGCGAACTGTTTGGCTCGGGAACATTGCTTGGTTTCAATATCCTGAATTATGAACCGATTCAAAATATCGGATACGTAAACAACGGCTTGATGTTGATGCCGCCGATGGCATTGATTATCGTAGCATGCATTATCTGGTATCAACGTGCACGTCATAAAGAATTGCAAGAACAAAGTAATTAATTATTTCTGATTTCTGAATTATGATTTATGTCTAGCTTTATAGTCATAGTCGCATGATAAGTCTGCTGAATCATAAATTATAAATCATAAATCATAAATCAAAAAGAATTATGGAACATTTATTAAGTTTATTCGTCCGCTCTATCTTTGTGGACAACATGATATTCGCATTCTTCTTGGGTATGTGTTCATACCTGGCTGTTTCGAAGAATGTGAAGACTGCCGTAGGACTGGGTATCGCCGTGACTTTCGTGTTGCTGGTGACGCTTCCGGTCAACTACCTGTTGCAAACTAAGGTGCTGGCTGCCAATGCTATCATTGAAGGTGTCGACCTTAGCTTCTTGAGTTTTATTCTTTTCATTGCCGTAATTGCCGGTATCGTGCAATTGGTGGAGATGGTGGTAGAACGCTTCACTCCGTCACTGTACGCTTCGCTGGGTATCTTCCTGCCGTTGATTGCTGTTAACTGTGCGATCATGGGTGCCTCTCTGTTTATGCAACAACGTATCAATCTGGGTCCGAGTGATCCGAAATACATTGGTGATATTTGGGATGCCCTTTCTTATGCATTAGGCTCTGGTATCGGTTGGTTGCTGGCTATCGTAGGTCTGGCTGCTATCCGCGAGAAAATGGCTTACTCTGACGTACCTGCTCCATTGAAGGGCTTGGGTATCACATTTATCACAGTAGGTCTGATGGCAATCGCATTTATGTGTTTCTCTGGTTTGAACATCTAAAAAGAAAGGAATAAGACAATGGATATGAATTTAATATTAGCGAGCATTGGGGTATTCCTTGTGGTTATTCTGTTGCTTGTTGTAATCTTGTTGGTTGCTAAGAATTTCCTGGTACCATCAGGAAACGTAAAACTGACAATCAACGGCGAAAAGGAATTGGAAGTGGCTTCCGGTTCTACTTTGTTGAATACGCTGTCTGTAAATGGGATATTCCTGTCATCTGCTTGTGGTGGTAAGGGATCTTGCGGACAGTGCAAATGCCAAGTACTCGAAGGAGGCGGCGAAATCCTACCTTCTGAGGTTCCTCACTTCAGTCGCAAACAGCAGCAAGACCACTGGCGTCTGGGCTGTCAGGTGAAAGTGAAAGGTGATATGTCAATCAAGATTGACGAATCTGTACTTGGCGTGAAAGAGTGGGAGTGCGAAGTAATCTCCAACAAGAACGTGGCTACATTTATCAAAGAGTTCATCGTTGCTCTGCCTAAAGGCGAACACATGGACTTTATCCCGGGTTCTTACGCACAGATTAAGATTCCTAAATTCTCAATGGACTATGACAAGGACATTGATAAGAGCTTGATTGGTGATGAATATCTTCCTGCATGGGAGAAATTTGGTTTGCTGGGTCTGAAGTGTAAGAACGACGAGGAAACAATCCGTGCTTACTCTATGGCCAACTATCCTGCCGAAGGTGACCGTATCATGTTGACAGTACGTATCGCTACTCCGCCGTTCAAACCGAAAGAACAAGGTCCTGGATTTATGGACGTAATGCCGGGTATCGCTTCTTCTTATATCTTTACTCTTAAACCGGGTGACAAGGTAATAATGAGCGGTCCTTACGGAGACTTCCACCCAATCTTCGATTCTAAGAAGGAAATGATGTGGATTGGTGGTGGTGCCGGTATGGCTCCGTTGCGTGCGCAAATCATGCACTTGACCAAGACATTGCATACTACTGACCGTAAGATGTCTTACTTCTACGGTGCCCGTGCGCTGAACGAAGTGTTCTATCTGGAAGATTTCCTGCAAATCGAAAAGGACTTCCCGAATTTCACTTTCCATTTGGCTCTCGACCGTCCGGACCCTGCTGCTGATGCTGCAGGCGTGAAGTACACTCCGGGATTCGTTCACAACGTAATTTACGAAACTTACCTGAAGAATCACGAAGCTCCTGAAGATATTGAATACTACATGTGTGGTCCTGGTCCGATGTCGAAAGCTGTTGAGAAGATGCTCGACGATCTTGGCGTTCCGGCACAGAACCTGATGTTCGACAACTTCGGAGGATAATTCGCAGAAGAGAACAAACCGGTTGGAACAATGACCGGAAAGGTTACATAAACACAGAGCGGGAAATCTGAAAAGCAGTAATGCTTCTTCGATTTCCCGCTTCTTTTTGGCATTATCTCATAATGTCTTTCCGTTATGGTTTGTATCTATTTTATGTCTGTTTTAAAGATAGTTCTCCTTTTTTATCCGTACTTATCTATTATATTCGTATATTTGGCTACACATTAAAGTACAATAGGTTATGGAATATCATCGTATATCTTTTATTCACAATGATACAGAGTATTCATTTGTCAAAGCTATGAGTTCAAGTTTAATGGGATATGCCTTGGTGACAGCTTGTAGGGCAGAAGTAACCATTTACATGAAAGAGAATAATCTGAAAGGTTATTATATATTGACCGGCATGGCTAAAGTTTGATTGTATTTTTATCTCCGTACTCTTTCCTTTTTGTATCTTTGCCCCCATGTTAGAGAAAAATGAAATTATACAGTCGGCTCTCCGCAATTTGAAGATTGAGGAGCTGAATCCGATGCAGGAAGCATCACTTGAACAAGCTACCGGAAGAAAAGACGTTATACTGTTGTCACCGACAGGATCGGGCAAGACATTGGCCTATCTGTTACCTTTACTCCTTACTCTAAAACCGAACGATGACAACGTGCAGGTTTTGATTCTCGTTCCTTCGCGTGAGCTGGCCTTACAGATAGATTCTGTATTCAAAGCAATGGGGACTTCCTGGAAAACCTGCTGTTGTTACGGTGGACATCCTATCGCCGAAGAAAAGAAAAGTATATTGAGCAATCATCCTGCTATCATCATCGGTACTCCGGGACGTATCACCGACCATTTGTCGAAAGGCAATTTCAACCCTGAAACCATTGAAACTTTAATTATTGACGAGTTCGACAAATCGTTGGAGTTTGGTTTCCACGATGAAATGGCAGAGATTATCACCCAGCTTCCGGGATTAAAAAAACGTATGTTACTTTCAGCTACTGATGCGGCAGAGATTCCCGAATTTACAGGATTGAACCGCACAGTTAAGTTGGACTTCCTTTCGGACGATTCTGAAGAACAAGAGTCGCGCTTGAAATTAATGAAGGTGCTTTCGCCTTCCAAAGATAAGATTGATACTTTATATAATCTGCTTTGTACATTGGGAAGCAGTTCGAGCATCGTGTTTTGTAATCATCGGGATGCGGTGGACCGTGTACATCAGTTATTGGCAGATAAAAAACTACTCGCAGAACGTTTTCATGGTGGTATGGAACAGCCGGACCGTGAACGTGCGCTTTACAAGTTCCGTAATGGCAGTTGTCATGTCTTGATTTCTACCGATCTGGCAGCCCGTGGACTGGATATTCCGGAAGTCGGACATATCATCCATTATCATTTGCCGGTCAATGAAGAAGCCTTTACGCACCGCAACGGACGAACAGCACGTTGGGATGCGACCGGAACGTCTTATCTGATTCTTCATGCCGAAGAGAAACTTCCTTCTTATATTCCGGAAGAAATGGAGATAGTAGTGTTGCCTGAAAACCCTCCCCGGCCTCCGAAATCGGTTTGGGCTACTATATATATAGGTAAAGGAAAGAAGGAGAAACTTAGTCGGATCGATATTGCCGGATTCTTATATAAAAAAGGAAATCTGACTCGTGAAGATGTCGGAGCGATTGATGTCAAAGAGCATTATGCTTTCGTAGCTATTCGCCGGGCTAAGGTGAAGCAACTCCTGAATCTGATTCAAGGAGAGAAAATAAAAGGAATGAAGACTATTATTGAGGAAGCGAAGTAAAACTCTTTTTTGTAATATAGAACTCTTAAAGTCCTCTTTTATTATTTACAATCGTCCCTATGTTCACTAGTCATTGAGCATTGGGATGATTACTTTATTTCCAAAGATATTTTACTTTCCACTTCATTTTCCTGTTAATCTAAGCTGAATTCACTGTTGTAGTTTATAAATATTCATTTTTATTGCATTAATCTTTTGTTTTATCATCAATATCCCCGGTTCTATTTCAATCTCGACTTTTATCCCATACTTGACATCTATAGATAACAATATGGTGTATATATCCTGTATAAACCAATAAAAAGAAAGGAAAATCTGCTTTAAAACAGTATTTTTATAAGGAAAGATTTGTACGATGGGAATAAATTCGTAAATTCGCAAGGTCAAAAGACAAAAGTAACGAAATTGTTAAACCAAAAACAAACTTCAAATGAAAAAGCATAATTTCAATGCAGGACCTTCCATTCTTCCGCGTGAGGTGATAGAGGATACAGCGAAGGCTATTTTAGATTTCAACGGCTCTGGTCTCTCTTTGATGGAAATCAGCCACCGCGCCAAAGACTTCCAACCTGTGGTTGACGAAGCAGAGGCATTATTCAAGGAATTACTCAATATCCCCGAAGGCTATTCGGTACTGTTCCTGGGTGGAGGTGCTAGTATGGAGTTCTGCATGGTTCCTTATAACTTCCTGGAAAAAAAAGCTGCTTACCTGAACACTGGTGTGTGGGCTAAGAAAGCAATGAAAGAAGCTAAAGGGTTTGGTGAAGTTGTAGAAGTTGCTTCCTCTGCTGAAGCTACATATACTTATATCCCAAAAGATTACACAATCCCGACAGACGCAGATTATTTCCACATCACTACTAACAACACGATTTACGGTACAGAATTGAAGAAAGACCTCGATTCTCCGGTTCCGATGGTTGCCGATATGTCTTCTGATATTTTCTCACGTCCGATTGACGTTTCTAAATATATCTGTATTTATGGTGGTGCACAAAAGAATCTGGCTCCTGCAGGTGTTACATTCGTTATTGTTAAGAATGATGCTGTAGGTAAGGTTTCTCGTTACATTCCGTCAATGCTGAATTATCAGACACACATTGATAATGGTTCTATGTTCAATACTCCTCCGGTAGTGCCCATCTATGCTGCATTGCTGAACCTTCGTTGGATCAAAGCACAAGGTGGTGTGAAAGAAATGGAACGTCGTGCCATTGAAAAAGCGGATATGTTGTATGCTGAAATCGACCGCAACAAAATGTTCGTGGGTACTGCTGCCAAAGAAGACCGTTCACGCATGAACATCTGTTTCGTGATGGCTCCCGAATACAAAGACCTTGAAGCTGACTTCTTGAAGTTTGCCACTGAAAGAGGTATGGTAGGTATCAAAGGACATCGTTCTGTGGGTGGTTTTCGTGCATCTTGCTACAATGCTTTACCGAAAGAAAGCGTACAAGCTTTGATTGACTGCATGCAGGAATTTGAAAAACTTCATTAATATATTATTTTCACCACAGATTACACGAATTAGCACAGATTCCTAAATTCTATAATCTGTGAAAATCTGCGTAATCTGTGGTGAGTCTTTATAAATAGAATTAAATTATGAAAGTACTTGTAGCTACAGAAAAACCGTTTGCTAAAGTTGCAGTAGACGGCATCCGTAAAGAAATAGAAGCGGCCGGATTCGAGCTTGCTTTACTTGAGAAATATACAGATAAGGCTCAATTGCTGGATGCAGTGAAAGATGCTAATGCTATCATTATCCGTAGTGATATTATTGATGCAGAGGTGCTTGATGCTGCCAAAGAATTGAAAATCGTAGTACGTGCCGGTGCAGGATATGACAACGTTGACCTGGCTGCTGCCACTGCTCACAACGTATGTGTGATGAACACTCCGGGACAAAACTCTAATGCTGTTGCCGAACTTGCTTTGGGTATGATGGTATATGCTGTCCGTAATTTCTATAACGGAACTTCCGGTACAGAATTGATGGGCAAAAAACTGGGTATTCATGCTTATGGAAACGTAGGTCGTAATGTAGCCCGTGTTGCCAAAGGTTTCGGAATGGAAGTGTATGCTTACGACGCATTCTGCCCGAAAGAAGTAATCGAAAAAGATGGTGTGAAAGCACTTGATTCGGCAGAAGAACTGTATAAGATTTGTCAGGTGGTATCTCTTCATATACCGGCAACTGCCGAAACGAAAAATTCTATCAATTATGCTCTGTTGAAAGATATGCCGAAAGGTGCTATGTTGGTAAACACTGCCCGTAAGGAAGTTATCAACGAAGCAGAACTGATTAAATTGATGGAAGATCGTGCAGATTTCAAATATATCACAGATATTATGCCTGTTGCTAACGCAGAATTTGCAGAGAAATTTGCCGGACGTTATTTCTCAACTCCAAAGAAGATGGGTGCTCAAACTGCTGAAGCAAATATCAATGCCGGTATTGCTGCCGCTCAACAAATTGTAGGCTTCCTGAAAGATGGTTGCGAGAAATTTAGAGTAAACAAATAAGATTCTTTTAGAAATAAGTAGTATATTTGAGCCACAGATTTTCAATAAGTCTGTGGCTTTAATTTTTTACATATAAAATACTAATATCATGGCAATAATTAAACCTTTCAAGGGCATTCGTCCTCCGCAAGACCTCGTAGAACAGGTCGCTTCACGTCCTTATGATGTATTGAATTCAGAAGAAGCCCGCGCAGAAGCGGAAGGTAACGAAAAGTCTCTTTATCATATTATTAAACCGGAAATAGATTTCCCTGTCGGTACGGACGAACACGACGAACAAGTGTATGCTAAAGCTGCCGAGAATTTCCAACTGTTTCAGGACAAAGGTTGGTTGGTGCAGGATAATAAGGAAAATTATTATATCTATGCCCAAACGATGAACGGGAAAACGCAATACGGATTGGTAGTTGGTGCATACGTTCCCGATTATATGAATGGGATTATCAAAAAACATGAGCTTACCCGTCGTGACAAGGAAGAAGACCGTATGAAGCATGTCCGTGTGAACAACGCTAACATTGAGCCTGTTTTCTTTGCTTATCCGGATAATGAGAAGTTGGATGTTATTATCAAGAAGTATACGGCAAACAAGCCTGTTTATGACTTCATCGCTCCGGGGGATGGTTTTGGACATACTTTCTGGATTGTCGATCAAGATGAGGATATTGCTGCTATTACTGCCGAATTTGCTAAGATGCCGGCTCTTTATATTGCCGACGGACATCACCGTTCTGCCGCTGCTGCACTAGTGGGAGCAGAGAAAGCAAAGCAAAATCCGAATCATCGGGGTGATGAAGAATATAATTACTTCATGGCTGTTTGCTTCCCTGCAAACCAGCTAACCATCATCGACTATAATCGTGTAGTGAAAGATCTCAATGGTTTGACTCCCGAGCAATTCCTGGCTGCACTTGATAAAAACTTTATAGTAGAAGAGAAGGGTGCGGATATCTATAAACCATCCGGCTTACATAACTTCTCACTCTATCTGGGTGGTAAATGGTACAGTCTGACAGCCAAAACAGGTACATACAATGATAACGACCCTATTGGCGTGCTTGATGTTACCATCTCTTCCAACCTGATTTTGGATGAAATTTTGGGTATAAAGGATTTGCGTTCGGACAAGCGTATTGATTTTGTGGGCGGCATCCGTGGATTGGGAGAACTCAAGAAGCGTGTGGATAGCGGTGAAATGAAAGTGGCTCTGGCTCTTTATCCTGTATCTATGAAACAATTGATGGATATTGCAGATACAGGTAATATCATGCCACCGAAGACAACTTGGTTTGAACCTAAACTTCGTTCGGGGTTGGTAATTCATAAATTGGATTAGGAAATTCTATCGGATGATGCAAAAAAGACGTTGCTGATGTAAGCTATATCAATAAATGTAACACCCGATTAAGATAAAAAAAATAGTGACGGTATATGCCCGGGATAGTGACGGTATCCTTGTGGTATACCGTCACTATTTTTATTGGATAGCGTCACTATCTTGTAGATGAAAATCTGCCAACAAAGATTTTTATATTCCCAGCTACATCTCATCGATAAGTGGAACATTAATATTTCCAAACGATAGATTGACTTTTCTTATTAAAGCCGTATCTTTGCAGCATGACTGCTGAAGATACTTATAAAACCATCATTGAACCTTCCGAAGGTATTTATACGGAAAAACGAAGCAAGTTCATTGCTATAGCCCTTCCTGTGCGTACTCTCGATGAGATAAAAATACATCTTGAAACGTATCAGAAAAAGTATTATGACGCACGACACGTATGTTATGCCTATATGTTGGGAGCTGCACGAAAGGATTTCCGTGCCAATGACAATGGAGAACCTTCCGGAACAGCGGGAAAACCCATTCTCGGACAGATAAATTCAAATGAACTGACGGATATCCTGATTATAGTAGTTCGTTATTTTGGAGGAATCAAGTTAGGGACAAGCGGATTGATCGTGGCTTACAAGGCTGCCGCTGCTGAAGCTATTGCTGCCGCTACAATTATAGAAAAGACAGTAGATGAAGACGTGACGGTAATGTTTGAATATCCTTTCATGAATGACGTGATGCGCATTGTGAAAGAGGAGGAACCGGAAATTCTCAATCAGTCGTATGACATGGATTGTAGTATGACGTTACGTATTCGTCGTTCGATGATGCCTAAATTGCGTGCTCGTTTGGAAAAGGTGGAGACAGCTCGTATTCTTGATGATGAGAATGTATTGTAAGTAAGATATTTAAAATATTGCATGAGAAATAAATATCATATAATTTTCAATTTGTTTTTAAGCTTCTTTGCTTTGATAAGCGTTCAGACGCAAGTACAAGCACAGGAGACTCAAAAGCTCGCTCCTAATAATATCCCTGTTCCGTGGTATTCGCAGAAAATCACGGGATGTCCTTACTCGCATTGTTCTCTGGCTTCTTCGTTAATGGTCTTTGACTACTTTAAAGGCATGACGACCGATACACAACGTACAGCCCAGGATGCAGAAAAGAAACTGATAGAATATCAACGTAACTACTTTCTGAAAAAGCGTGCTCCCTTCCGTCGTCGTACATCGATAGGGCAGGGAGGATACTATTCTTTTGAAATTGATTCTTTGACACGTTATTATGAAAACATGATAAGTGCCGAACATTTTCAGCAGAAAGATTACCGAGTATTGAAAGATTATATTGATCGTGGTATACCTGTGCTTGTGAATGTGAGATATACAGGAGCAGTTCGTGGTTTGCGTCCCGGTCCGAGAGGGCACTGGATGGTACTTCGTGGCATTGACGATAAACATGTGTGGGTAAATGACCCCGGACGTTCGCCGGAGATGCGGAGTAAAGGAGAAAATATCTGCTATCCAATAAAGAAACAGCCGGGCAATCCTTCCTATTTTGATGGTTGCTGGACGGGACGATTTATCATAGTCACTCCTAAAGAATGGATTCGAAACTCCCTGTTTGCACAAGTAGGCAAGCTTCCTCCTTTGGAGGAAGTAACTCATATAGTACCTCCTGTTGCGTTGCCTGTAACCTTACCGCAGGTTATTAATCAGTAAGCAATTCATTGTGAAGATAGAAATTTCTTAGTGAAATTAGGATAAAAAGAACATTAGTAAAATAAAGAAGAACAAAGATATATGGCATTCGAAGCAACCAAAAAAGAATGGTGCGAACTCTATTCTTTCTTTCGTCTCCTGGCAGACGGAAAAGTAGTGCTAGGCACAGCAGACGCAAAGGCGGGAGAAACATCTTGGCCTATTGCAATGATTCAACGGGAAGAACATGATGGAACACGTCAATATTATATTGAGGAAGATGCGATTCGTATAGAAGCAGAGAGCGGAACTAAATTCATGCCTCGCGAAGACTTTGGTATTGTAGCTGATTTGATATTGCGGGCTGTGAAATCTTCTTCGGAAGATGACGTAACCTCTCCGGAAGGAGTAGAAGAGTTTTTAGATGAAGCTGCCATTTTCGATTTGGAAGCAAAAACAGAAGATCGTACTGATTTCTCCATTGCATTTTGGCATCCGGAAGCTCCGTTGAGAGGTTTTAATGTTCGTTCACGGTTGGGTGTAATGAATCCGTTACTGGACGGAGGACGTGCTGCAAATCTAAAACTGGAACAGAGTGGAGTCAAATTTGCCACTCCCACAGTGAATAAAATCAATGCTTTGCCTGAATCTCCCAATGAGGTTGCCGAGCGAATGATGATGATCGAACGATTGGGCGGTGTACTTAAATATTCTGATGTAGCCGACCGGGTATTCCGTAGCAATCTTCTAATGATTGACCTGCATTTTCCACGTGTCTTGACAGAAATGGTTCGTATTATGCATTTGGATGGTATCTCTCGTATTAGCGAGCTGACGGAAGTTATCAAACAAATGAATCCGTTAAAGATTAAAGATGAACTGATAAACAAGCACAAGTTTTATGAGTTTAAGATGAAGCAGTTCTTGATGGCATTAGCTTTAGGTATGCGTCCCGCAAAGATTTATAATGGATTGGATTCGGCTGTGGAAGGTATTCTGTTGGTGGGCGGAAGTGGAGAGGTGCTCTGTTATCATAAATCAGAAAAGCAAGTAATGGAAGACTTTTTGTTTCAAAATACTCGTTTGGAAAAAGGATCTTTGGAGAAGGATAAATACGGATTTTTGGAGAGAGAGAATGGAGTCTATTATTTCAAACTGAATGCAAAGATTGGGCTAGTTAAAAGGTAAATGATAAATTAGAATTCTGTGGTGAAATTTTGATTCGATATATATAAAAAACTTTTTATCCATGAAAACGAATGAAGTTTTAGAGAACATTAAAGCACGTCGTAGTGTACGGGCTTATACTAGTCAGCAAGTTTCAGAAGAAGATTTGCAGGCTATTCTGGAAGCTGCAATTTATGCACCCAGTGGAATGCATTTGGAAACATGGCACTTTACTGCTATTCAAAATGTAGATAAATTGACAGAACTGAATGAGCGCATTAAAGGAGCTTTTGCAAAAAGTGACGATTCCCGTTTGCAAGAGCGTGGGCATAGCAAGACCTATTGTTGTTATTATCATGCTCCGACTTTGGTGATTGTATCCAATGAACCTACACAATGGTGGGCTGGAATGGGGCTCACCCGCAATTTCTTGGGGGTAACTATTTGTAGCTTTCTTTAAAGTGAT
>ERZ831773.2916-NODE-2916-length-12346-cov-11.129607_pt1 | contig 12346 bp, 10 predicted proteins | sample MGYA00519696_ERZ831773 | MGnify/ENA primary metagenome ERZ831773 (study PRJEB31850, sample SAMEA3708720) | human gut metagenome | biome: human gut; feature: human-associated habitat; material: faeces | place: China | collected 2014 ...
ACACGCTGTCTTGAAAGTCTTTACAGGGTTATGAAAAAACTAGGAATGCTTCCGAAAAAGCCGAAGAAAGCGACGTATAAACCAAAGCCATACGAGCAGATGACATACCCCGGAGAACGTGTTCAGGTGGACGTAAAGGTAGTTCCGAGAAAGTGTATAGCTGACCCAGAGATGAAGCTGTACCAATACACGGCGATCGATGAGTATACCAGGATAAGATTTTTATACGGATATGAGGAGCAAAGCACCTATTCTTCAGCAGACTTTGTAAAAAGGCTGGTGAAATGGTACAAACGCAGAGGAATAACGGTGAAATGTATTCAGACCGACAATGGATTTGAATTTACTAACCGCTTTTCGCCAAGCAAAAGAGACAAGAAAACGCTGTTTGAGAATACGCTCTCACAACTTGGCATTGAACACAAACTCATTCGTCCATATACGCCTAGGCACAATGGCAAAGTAGAGCGCAGTCACCGAGAAGATCACAACAAATTCTATTCGTGCCATAGGTTTTATTCCTGCGACGACTTAAACGTGCAGCTAGCTGCACGTTTAAGTCGAACAAACAACCGTCCTATGCGTCCCCTCAAATGGTTTTCGCCTATCGAATTTCTTAATAATAGTGTCCAATATGATTGACAAACCTACACGTCTATTAATAAAAAAGTAACGGTGTTATTATGAGAGCTATCGTTTTTGTTGTGCTTTAACGGTCACGGGGATGTTGAACTGTCAAAAAATGAATGCCATATGTATCAAAAAAACTACCGCTTGTGCATTATTATTACCACTTGTGCAAATGTTGTTGACTTTTTGTTAATAACAATGTATGATTATTGTGAACATTAATGCTATTTAGCAGGAATGTCTGGCTAATGCGCAAGCAGGAGGAAAATGATGGAGAATAATGAGAACAAAGCAAAAAAACAAAGGATCATAATAGCCGCACTTATTCTTGGCATGATGTTTTGCATAGGCATTACGATTTGGGCTGTGTTTTTCAGAAAGTCAGAAACAAAATCTCTAGTACCTGATTATGCACCTCAGCAGACAGAGCAGAATGCTGAACCTTTGGATGACAACAGCAGAAGTCTTGATGTGCCTGAGGGTGGCGGAGGAATTTCTCTTGAATACGAAAATACAGTGAGTATCAAGCTTTCTGATAAAACAGCTTATTTTAGTTATAAGCATCCAAGCAGTTCAACTCAGGATATCGTGCTTTGTATCGAGGTAAATGGTGAGATCATCGCACGCTCAGGTACTATAAAACCAGGTAATCAGCTTAAAACGCTTCCTTTGCTTGAGGGTGAGGAGGACAGACTTAGTGAAGGCACTTATACAGACGCAAATTTCAGAGTTTTAAGTTATGATCCGCAATCAGGTGAAAAAGCAATGGTCGATACGGTTGCAAAAATAACTGTCACTGTTGAAAAATAAATAACGGAGGAATTTATCATGAAAAACAAATTGGCGATCATTGCTGCATTAGTGCTTGCAAGCACTAGCGTGGTTACAGCATATGCGGTAAATTCAGAAAAAAATGACGGCAGCGAACCAACAAATATCAAGGTTACAGGAAGCTATATTGATTCCAAGTCAACGACAATGTCTGTGGACGTTGAGTGGGAGGAAATGAATTTTACCTACTTTGGCGGATATAAGGTATGGGATCCTGAAACACATAGCTATACCACAGAGTCTGCATGCTGGTGGAATGAGCCTAAGGAGATAACTGTAACAAACCATTCAAATTCGGCTATTAAAGCACAGTTGAATTTTGCATCAAAGGTCGAAGGACTTAACGGTATGTTTGATGAAGATGTTATTTTATTGGAAACAGCCGAAGGCACTACTGTTGACGCTGCACCTAAAGATTCAACACATTTCAGTGTAAGTGGAGCAGGGATAGAAACAAACAATACGGATCTTGGCACTATCACAGTAACGATCTCTGAAGACATTCAATAAGTAACTGACGCAATGGTTGCTTCTACCCATGTTGATACAACTCTTTATTATGTAACAGGATCAAATGGAGCATGGAGGATAGTAAGAAACAATGATATTTGGATTGTACCGATAGCGTAATAAAAAAAGTATTCATATCAGGGGGCTTATGATGGATAAGCAAAAAAATGACGGAAAGCTGATCGTTTCAGTGCTTATGGTCTGTTTTGCAGTTACCATTGGCGTGATGATATTTGCATTGTGCCGTCCAAATGATAAAAAAAGTGCAGAATTTACTCCACCGCCTTTTGAAAGCACAGCACAGCATGGCAAGCCTGAGGTTTCGGAAAATTTAGGCTATAGCTCTCCGAACAGAGATGATATGAGCTATGATTTTGCGGTGTGCGGAAACGTCACTATGGAAGGCGATAAGGCAATAGTATATCTTACAAATATCGAGGGCAACAATGCCTGGATAAAGCTCAGAGTGTTTGACGAACAGGGAAATATGCTTGGAGAAACTGGTCTTATCAAGCCAAACGAGTATGTGAAATATGTTACGCTCTCAAAAACGCCGAAGGTCGGTACAAAGATAAAGCTTAAGATCATGGGTTACGAGCCGCACACTTATTATAGTGCAGGTGCGGCTTCCTTGAATACACAGATAGGGGGTCAAATAGACCAATGAAAAAAATGACTTCATTTCTTGCTCTTGTGCTTGCATTAAGCATACCTTCTGGTGCTTATGCGGCCGAGGCAAAGCTTGATGATAATAATACAACTGCAAATGGAAATGTTTATGCGGTCTATACAGAAGATGTTCCATGGAACAGTGTGCCTGTTGACGACGATGGAAATGCTGTTATTGATTTTCCAGATGGCACAAGCGTGAAGATCGAGAATGCCGATAAAGATAAAAATCTTGCGGTGGATCAGGTCACAGAGAAGGAAGCTCTTGACTGGTTAAACAGCGTCATGGGAAAAAAGTCTGAAAACACCGTAGCATTTCATATTTATTACATTGACGGAGATTCTATTCTGCCGGCAAATGGAATAAAGGTAACGATAAACACAGACAAAGATCAGGTAAATTCCGTTAAAGCTGATGGTACAGTAAGCAGTCTTAAATGTGAAGAGTCTGATGCAGAAATATCATTTGTCACAGACGATGCACCTTTCTATGTCCTTGGTACAAAAACACCTGAAAGTTCATCAGATATATCACCAGACAGCACTGGTAAAAAAGATGATAGCTTACAAAACAGCTCACAGACAGCAGTTCAAAATGTAAACAAAGACGGTGATAAGTCACCTAACACAGGCTTAGGAGCAGGTGCAGCATTGACAATGTTGCTGCTTGGTGCCGTTGCCGTAAGCGTGTCAAAAAAAACAAAGGATAAATGATCTGTTATTCATAAGGCTCGCCGTTTGCATTGGCGTTATTAAGCAAAAAAAGAACTCGCACGGAAATGTGAGGCGCTGATATAGCAGTATAGAATCAATCACTATATTAAGACCAAAACAGCGAGCTATGAAAACGAAATACCGATACTTCATGTTGTGTGAAGTATCGGTATTTTTTCGTTATATATCAAGCCTTATCCGAAAATACTATCCAGCTTTGATTCCAATGTCCCATCCTTTGTCAGCGGTAGTGCATCACACTGACGTAGATGATGCTTCTCAATCAGCTCCCCGCCATCAAAGCCGAGAATGAAGTGCAGGGCGATCTGATAGATGATCTCAGTCGGTGCAAGCCCATATACTTGATGCTCAAATATGTTCTGTAATCGCTGTGCTTCGTCAGGAAATGCCTGTTTCATGCCGTCGCTGTTGAACAGCCGCTTCACAATTTCTGCGATATACAGACCTGATTTCATGTACAGATCAGCAAAGGTCTTGCTCGGATCATCGAAACAGCCGGGATTTTCCTGTTCCAGCATATCGACCATCTGCTTCACGATACGCTTGGGCGTGAAAATCTGATTGGTCTTCTGTGGTGGGATGTAGTCGAAAATATCCTCTATATGCGACTCATCAAAGTAATTGCCCAACCGTGTACGCAATGCCAGGAATTCCTTAATGGAATCATCGAATACCACAGGATCAAAAAGCTTTCCGGGGTAGCGCTTTTCCTCGTCTGTATCTGAATCGGTATAAGAACCACCGTCCCGCAGGAAACGAAACTGGTCAAGCGTGATACTGGTCACTTCGTAGAACACTTCATCGGGGATTATCATATCGAAGGTAGACAGCGTGGTCTCCTCATCGCCGTATGCCATAAGGAATGACGGGATCGTCCTTGCAAAGCCACGTAGATGGTCACGGACTGCCTCCTCAATGGTTTCCTTAGTACGCTCACGCTTCTTGGTCTCGACAGTCTTTACGACCTCCTCACACAAAGTTGGTACGGTTTCCTCCAGCACATTGCTGACACGCTCCTTGAAAGCATCGGTCTCCTCCTGCACCAGTGTATCGAACTGTTCATTGACCTCGGCAGCAGTCTGCCCTGTTTCACTCAGATGTGAAAGTGCGTCCTGCCGCTGGGCTTCCAGCGTTTTCTGCTGAATGGAATAATCGCCGTATTCCTGCGTTACAAGCCTATCCGCTTTCTGTTCAAGCTGTTTCTGGAGCTTCTGCGCATTACGCTTCTTCAGGTCAGCACCATAGGTGTCGTTTGTCACCTGCATCACAGGTGCAACAAGCTCCTTTCGGAATACATCCTGCAAATGGGATATCTGCTGATTTTCTGTCGATTCATGGGTGGCAAGTATCTCCTCGGTCTTGCACTCCAGCGTTTCAGAAATGTCGCTGTAGATCTTATCCCCGAACACATCCTGCGCCGTTCCGATGACAAATTCGTCGGAGAGCTCCACTTCACCCTCGTCATTGACAGACAGGTCTTCCCTTGTTTCAGGAGATACATCTACCAGATCTCCTTCCGGTGCATTTGGCAGAGAGCCGATAATATCAATGACCTCCGGCGGCGCATTGAAGATATTGGCGATATTCTGGAACAGGAAATTCGACATAAAGCCACGGCGAACAACTTCCAGAGAACGTATCTTTCTCGGAATGGACAGCACCTTTTCAGCGTCCAGCTCGATCATCTCGCCGTTTTCGTCCTCACCGATGACCGGGAAGAAATTGAGCAGTTCACGGACATTCTGCTTTCGCTGGTCGCTGTCGCCCTTACCGCCGGAAGTACTGCAGGACAGGTCATTTGCAAATTCCTCGAAGATGATCAGCGTTCTTGCCGGGTCAAAGTCGAACACATACGCGTTCTTCTTCACATGAAGCGTGCCATTCTCCTGATAGTGCCACGGGTTCTGACTGCGGAATGCCGCCTGCATATACAGCGCAGGAGACTTGATATTTGAGAGCATCAGCACAGCCGTCCACTCCGGAACAGTGATACCTGTTGTAAGCTGTCCGACTGACAGCGTGATCGTCTTATCGTTGCGGTCGATGGCATCACGCACCTTGTCGTAAGCCTTCTTCGTTTCCTCTTCCTCGGAGAGTTTGCCGTCACCGGCAGCAAGCACGATTTCATATTCTCCAAAGACTGGGTGCGCCTTGAGCTTCTTTGCCAGAGCCTTTGCACTGTCTACACGATTCAGCAGCCAGAAAGTGTGTTTCAGTTCTGCGCGGAGTTCGGGTGTGGAGAATGGGAATTTCTCCTGTGAGGTCAGTGCTTCCAGGAAACGGTCAACCGACTCCTCATACACAAAATCTCCGTTCGCCTTGACAGAGAAGAACAGATTCAGGTCAAAGGCATACTCCTCTGTCTCGCCCTCGATCTCAACGCCCTGCTGTAATTCCTCACGGATGATCTCGGACATCTGATAGGTGAACAGATTGAGCTGTGGCAGGTTCTCGTATGGGTTATTGCGCTCCGCATCATTCCAGCCTGCCTTTGCTTTCTGTTCGTCAGCGTATGTCCAGTTATAGATTGCATCGGACGGGAATTTATCATTTGCCAGCGCCTTGAACGGAGTACCCGACAGGTGCAGGGTGTGATTACGCTTGATCTGATGAAACGCCACATCGGTCTTGGAAGTATCAACGCCCTCATGTGCTTCGTCAATGACCAGCAATTCCCACTGCATATTGACAAGCTCTTTCAGCTTGTCATGTTGTCCGCCGAAATACAGGGAGCCTTTCAGATTTTGCAGGCTGACAAATTCGATGCAGTCCGCCAATTCCTGCGTCAGACTTTCCGTGTATTCCTCACGGGACATCACAAAAGGCTTCCCTTTCAGGGCAGATACCTCGCTCACGAAGCGGAACCCCGACTCCGTGCCGATAAACTTGACAAAATCCTCATACCACGAATTTGCGATAGCTGGGCGGTTCGTCACGATCAGGATATTGCAGGCATAGTCGCCCTTGGTCGCCTGCAAGCGCTTGCAGAGGTCGTAGGTCGCAAGTGTTTTGCCGAAATGGGGCTTTGCATTCCAGAGAAATTCGCCCTTTTCGTGGCTCATAAAGTAGTCAAAGGTCTGCGAGACCGCCTGCTCCTGCTCGGCACGGAGTTCATAGGCGATCGTTCCGACCGTATCCATAACGCCTTTGGTACGACGAAATTTTGAGTATAACAAGAAAGAATCATCACCGCCTATATGAAACCATTCAGGCGGTTTTTTATCACTTGGCGCTGGTTTCATACGCTCGATACCCTGCTTTTTGAGATAGGCATGAAAATCGCTGTCACGGAAATACGTTTTGCCGTCGGCAAAAACAGCAACGTCGCTCCACTCAGTATTATGCGGGATATGTGCTGTTTGCAGTTGCTGACGAATACGATACTCCACATCGTCCTGCTCTGTATAGCCGATCTTCACCCAGCCAACGTGGTCTAATACCGTTGGGGTAGAATAGCAATAGCAGCGTGGCATAGCGGTTCTTGTTGCCTGAATATTTATCTTAGGCACTTAATTCATCTCCTTTACATGAGTTTCTATGAAGTTTATCTCGTCAGGCGTTAAGCCATATTTCTTGTAGAGTTGCTGGTCGATATCTGATATTGATTTGCTCCAGTCTATGTCGCTGTCAGGGGTGAAGTCTTGGAGTGGGACGTATTTCCATGTCGGTTTTGCATTATTCTGTGTAACTTTCAATATTCCCAACATAGTTCTTGCAAATTTCGTTTTCACATATTTCAGTGTAGCTTCTGCTTCATCTCTTGAATCGGTTTCACCAATGGAGATAAATGTTTCCGTAAAGCCGCACAGTGGCACGCCGCACAGTGGCGTACTTAATACTTCACCTATTGCACCGCTTCCATTTGCTTTTGGTATCATTACTTTATACTTTAACAGATTTGGCACTTCTTTTACATAATCTCGCCTAAACCATTTGTAATATCTTTCGCCTTTTAACAAACCAAAAATCTGTATATACTCATGACCATCATTGGGTTTTTTATCTGTAAATAATGCTGGCATTCTCTCAAAAGCGCTTGGTGCAATACGAGCATCAGCGGTTTTGACTAATTCGTCAGGCTGTTCATCATAAGCCAGTTTGGAATATCGGTATAATCCTCTGTTAGTAATAACATCACTTAAACTGTTCTCGTTAAAAGCTTCAACCTTCCTTTTGATTTCATTGAGTTCTGAATATGCAGTAAATGCTTTGATAGCACCATAGTTTCGAGTAATATCATGATATGTAATAGCGACACCGCCTTTAATGTCAGTATTGCTAAATATCTTATCACTTTTAGGTTCGTAGAACAATACTTTAAAATGCTCATCGTTAAGCATAGCTTCATTCCATTCTTTTGGTGTTGCACCTGCATTAAACAAAAACCTTGCCGGAGTGATTAGTTCTACTTTATTTGCAACTTGCATTGATGCTTGATAAAATAAATGATATAACGGAGTATCGCTTTCATTTGCTCCCACAGAGTCCTGTTGATACGGCGGATTTCCAATTACATAATCAAATTTCATGCCTTTTCCTCTTTTCTTTAGACTTTTGAACAGCTTTGAAATATCTTTTCGCCAGTCATATATTTTACAGTAGACGATCTCATCGTCCGCTGTTTCTTCTTCATCATCAAATAGCGACATCTGCACGACCTCATCGGACGGAATACCATAGGGCGGCGTGTCGTTCAAGCCGTCCATCTGCCAGAAGTTCCAGCAGATCACATTCAGGAACTTTTCAAGCTCCTTACGTGTCGCTTGCCTGTGCCATTTCGCTTCGATGTAGTCCGCCAGCGTATACAGCAGGTTCATGCGTGCGATCAGCAGGTTGTCGCCCTGATATTCATAGCCGTAAACGCTTTGGAATGCCCGAAACGCCCATTTGAACCACTCGGCTTCATCGGCGGCGTTCTCGTTCACGATACGCAGCTTGCGGTAAAGGATACCGATGCGCCGCTCGATCGGAATGATTTCACCTGTCGATGTGTCGTAGCGTGATACGATGTAGGGCGCTTCTCCGCAGGTGATCTCCAGCCGACGGGAATCCACATACTGCTTCCAGTCTTTGCCCTCCGGGAATGTGACAGGATCGGTGCTGACCGTCCACTCCTGCCCCTCCTGATGATTGAATACATCGGCTCGACCGAACCACTCCGCATCACAGTGATTGTTCATCTGATTGACGATCCACGCAGGCGTGAAGACCTCAGCACGTTTTCGGGTGCGCTCCGTCTGCTCCGCTGCCGCCTTGTATACTCTCGGTTGAATGTCACAGGAATCAAACCCCAGCATCACACCCTCGGTCATTTGCGAATTATCTCTATATCCTGCACCGTAGCCTGCATAGCTGTCCGATGCAAACAATAAATTTTTTCTTGTGGTCTTATCCTGCAGCAGTCGCCCTACCAGCCCTCTGATCGGATAAGCATCCAGTTTTATCAGTTCTTCCAAAGGAACACTCCTCACTTGGCTAAACCGGGAGTTATGCCTGCATACCTGATAAATGCGGTGTTATACTATGTAAAGTATCGTGTGTAGTGAGAGGTTTCTCAAAATAGATACATTCAGGAGAACGCTCACAAAACAGCGTAAAATCGTCACTATTCAATTTTCAAGATGCTGTTCTGACACCAATTTACAACTGCATACACATATTCATGAGCCTGCGTTCATAGGTGCGGTCAGGGTGGATATATCTGTTGAGTGTCAGGGTAACGCTGCTATGACCGAGGACGGCGGACAGGACTTTGACGTTGAATCCCTTCTCTGCGGAATTGGTCGCAAAAGTGTGGCGGAGCTTGTGATAATTGTGGCTTTCTACCTCCGCCGATTGCAGTATCTTCTTGTAGCGGTACTGCATTGTGCGAGGTTCGACAGGCTTGTCCGTACCCGATAAGATGAAATGATTGGCTTCATCACGGAACATTTCAAAATACTTCATGAGCATATCGGGGATAGCAATCTCTCTGAATGATGTTGCAGACTTCGGAACGGAGATCACAATCTTTGTCTTCCTGTTACCGTTGGCGGAAGTGATACGCTGAACAGTCCTGCGGATACGCAGTACCTTGTGCTGAAAATCGACATCTTCCCATTTCAGACCGCAAAGCTCACCGATACGCAAGCCCATAAAAAGCGACAGCAGGATACCAAAAGCAGTCAGCGACATATTGGCTTTCAGATAGGAAACGAGCTTTTTCTGCTCTGCATTGCTGATCTTCTCAACCTGCTTTCTCTCGGATTTGGGGAGAATAACATTTTTCAAGGACAGCCTGAAGCCGTACTCATCCTGTGCATATTTCAGCATCGTTTTGAAAACAGTAAGTATATCCCTCACATAGCTTGCAGATAACCCGTCTGCGAGCTTTTTGTTTATAAAGGCATTGATCCTGCCTGCGGTCAGATCTGCACATGGAATATCGCCAAATTCAGGCAGAATGTGCTTTTCAAACTTGTTCTGGTAGTTGGCAAGTGTGGATTCCTTGACACGGTTTACCACAGCATTCAGCCATTCCCGATACACCTTGCTGACTGTGATATATCTGCCCGAAAGATAGCGTGTGGCTATCTCACGTCCTATAAGCACCTTGCTCTCGGCTTCTTCGTAGGTCTTGCCATAAACATAATGATATTGTGCTTTGCCGTTATCGGCGTATTCAGCGATGAACTTCCCGACATACCGCCCGTCTTTACGCTTTGTAATAGTTATACCTGTTTTCTCCATTCAGTAGCCCTCCAACGCTCTCAGAATAGCAATCTGCACATCTGCATTGCCCTTGTTGTATACAAACCGCTGATTTTCAGCATTATACTTTAAATTTTAAGTGAAATCTTGTATAATTTCAATAAGGGGTAGTATGCCATCTGTCATTGAATTATTGCGGATTTCGTAAAAGTATCTATTTCGAGAAATCGGCTTTTCTGTATTATAGAGCAACTGCGCGCAGGTCTTGCGCTGTATGCGCGCTGAATATGTGAAAAAAGCTACCTGCATATCATCGCAAGTAGCTTTTATAATGAAAAGGAGCATTGCTTATGGTATGCAATGCTCCTTAATATTGGTTTATGCAATTAGATAATCTCCTCTGAGTTCCTTTTAGGAGAATGTCTGTATTAGCCCCTTTTATGGGCTGTGCAAACCACCACTTTAATGGTGGTTATGATTGACAGAAAGCTATCGTTTACTTGTTACTATTTCTCAAACTCACATCGATATTCAAGATAGTTTGATATTTTTTTCATTTTTACTTTGCCATCAGCATAATCTTTGGGACTAATACATATTATTATTTTTCTGGCAATTTTATCTTCCAAATTAATAAATTGATCAATAGTTTCCCGAACAACTTTATCTATTGTTGCATCTCTTATAGCAGCTCTTCCAGTTCCAATCAGTGGCATTGCAAGATCATCGCAGTGCCCAAATTGTTTTATTGCAGTTAACAATCCGTTGAAAGCAGCACTTACATTGTTATAGCTTTGGTTAATAGGCTTACCATATTGATTGACATCATTGATTGCTACAAAATAAAAATGCTTATTTTTATGATTAACTTTGGCTACAGTTCCAAGTGGATATTTTTTTACATTTCCAAACCTATCTTGACTATCTGTTCCAACTATCCCTTGCTGCGCCAAATTTTCAGATATTAACCTGTCCAATTCATCTAAATTGTTTTTGAAAAACTTGATTTGAAATGCGCCTTGTACACTATTTGGACTTATATACTCGTCATCCATTTTTGTTCTAAAATAGGAATTTGTTGGAATAACATAGCTAGTAGCCGAAGCATTAAAAAGACTCTTTACTTTAATTGAAATTATTAGGTCATCATCATCTTTAGAGCCACGGCATGAAATCTTTTCATGATTTATAATAAATGATGCTATCGCCCCGACCAAAACCAAGAAATACCATTTCTGCTGAAAAACAATTCTATCTTATCAAAACCAGCTAGGTCATTAAGCAATACTGCAAATGCAAACACAGATGAAATACAACCTATTGCAGTGTAGACTATTTTCCAAATAGCACTAACAGTATTTTTTTCACCTGTTAAACTTTCCCATATTGTGATTAACGTATATTTAATCAAATGGCTGACTCCTTTAAAACTATACAAACATGATTTAAAACAATGAAATTGTCTCACTGATATCCTAGTGCTTCTTTTATATATTGATAGTCTCCAACTTTCTCACCTAATACGTTCCTTTTCCAAAAAGGATGTGCTTGTTGTTCATACCCCTTCATATAAGACGGTAACCAGTTTGGTTCATTATACAAGGCATTGTAGAGAATAATAATTGTCTTTCCTTTCTTTTCCGCTTGCATAAATTCATGCCTGAGATACGAATATGAATTAACGTAATTTACGTTATCATCATCGTTCGGAGTTATATAAGTCTTGCATATAGTTGAACCATTAGCATTTTGTTTATATGGCGTGCATGAACAAATAATCCCTTTGCTGTTTCTGCTACACGAACCACCCGCAGTACGAGATGAGGTTTTATCGCCAATAACAAATATAACAGCTGATGATGCATTGATCTGGTCATTAAACTCTTTTTTTAGATCACACGGTCTGCAGTCGGGGTCATTAGAAACGCTTCCGGATACAACTGATGCTGTATCTATGTAATCAACTTTATGTTTAGAATCATTCCCCCATTCATGAAGTTTTTCAACTACATCTCGATCACCATTATTGACAGCATAATCCGCACTAATGTATACTCGCTTGCTCATGCAAATCCTCCTAACACAATATGGAATACGTTTAAACAAATAGCAGCCCAGGAATAGGCTATAAGCACTTATTCCAATGGGCTGACTTAATAGCCTTTCTTACAAGCATAGTATAGCATAAAAGGTCAAAAATGTCAAGAAAAAGAGAGATTCTTGCAGTAATCCTGTATAATAAAACTTGACACATAAAAAACAATCAAAGTATAATAAAAAC
>ERZ831773.2940-NODE-2940-length-12252-cov-2.548578_pt1 | contig 12252 bp, 6 predicted proteins | sample MGYA00519696_ERZ831773 | MGnify/ENA primary metagenome ERZ831773 (study PRJEB31850, sample SAMEA3708720) | human gut metagenome | biome: human gut; feature: human-associated habitat; material: faeces | place: China | collected 2014 ...
TAAATATAATTCATATTCGCACAGTTTCTGCAATTTCCGCAGCAATCTGATAATGACCGATAACATCCAGACTGCCGCTGCCCGGTTGCCGATCCTGCAATTATTCAGCTTTTCAGGAGGATTTACTGATGAATGACAAATGTATCGTATTAAACGCAAAAAAGATGAACTTTGACGGAAATCTCGACTTTTCCGTTCTTTCTTCCGATGTGACCGTCTATGATGACACTACTCCGGAGCAGCTCTTAGAGCGCATTGAGGGAGCTGGCATCATCGTGACAAAGGAAATGCCGGTGAGCGGCGATCTGATCCGGAAATTCCCGGCTTCCGTAAAGCTGATCTGTGAAGCAGGAACCGGCTACAACAACCTGGATCTCGATGCCGCACGTGAGATGGGGATCACCGTCTGCAACATTCCGGCCTACAGCTCCGAGCGCGTGGCTCACACTGCGATCATGATGATCTTAAATTTAAGTTCCACCATGCAGGTCCAGATGAAGATGCTCGCGAACGGAAACCATGACAACTTTACAAAGAACCTTCAGGTTCCGCATGTCGAAGTAAACGGAAAAACACTCGGCATCATCGGTGCCGGACATATCGGAAAGACTGCGATGAAAATCGCCAAGGCACTGGATATGAACATTCTCGTGTATACAAGAACACCGAGAGCCGACGAGAACGGCGTCCACTATACGGATCTCGAGACCGTTTTAAAAAATAGCGATTATGTTTCCCTTCACTGCCCGCTGACTCCGCAGACAAAGCATATGATCAATAAGGACACTCTGGCGCTCATGAAGCCGACCGCCTTCCTGATCAATACCTCCCGCGGCGCTCTCGTGGACGAGCCGGCTCTCATTGAAGCTCTCGAAAACCATCAGATTGCCGGTGCAGGACTCGATGTCCAGGAGACTGAGCCTCCGAAAGCTGACAACCCGCTCTACACGCTCGACAACGTGATCCTGACTCCGCATATGGGATGGAAAGGTCTCGAGACGAGACAGAGACTCGTGTCCATTCTTGCCGGAAACGTAAAGGGATTTCTGGAAGGGACGCCAGTGAATGTTGTTTCATAGTGGCGCAGTCCGTCCTGATTACTTTTTGATATCGCCACTTTGACTGAATGAAATATACTTCCGATGCAAAAGAGTTCTTCATCATTTTCGTTGAAGAACTCTTTTTCTATTTCTCCTGAAATCGACTCCTGAACAGGCACTTCCAGCATCCCTCTTGTCTTTTTTCAATTACAATACATGGTCTTCCCGTAGTCTCTGCTTTATCATGTAAAATTTTTCGTTCAGAAAACTCCCATCTAAAATAACTGTTTTTTATATTTTGTACATAAAGAAGTCTTGAAATTATCCATTTTAGCAGGTATGATAGAGAAAAATGCAAAAAAAGGAGGAATTCCCATGATTTGTATCAAGAACGGAACACTTCACACAGCGGTATCAAAAGACACCTTTATCGCTGACATTCTGATCGATGGCGGAAAAATTGTAAAGATCGGTAAGGATCTCTCTGCGGAAGGCGCCGAGGTGATCGATGCCACCGGTCTTCAGGTCTACCCGGGATTCGTTGAGGCGCACTGTCACATCGGTCTCGACGGCTACGGGATCGGCTACGAGGGACATGACTACAATGAGATGAACGATCCGGTAACTCCGCAGGTACAGGCGATCGACGGAATCAACCCGTTTGACCCGTGTATGGAGATGGCAGCGAAAGCCGGCGTTACCTGCTTCGCAACCGGTCCAGGCAGCTCCAACTCCATTGGCGGAACCTTCGCTGCCATCAAACCGGTTGGAACCCGTGTCGACAATATGATCGTTAAATTCCCGATCGCTATGAAATGCGCTTTCGGTGAAAACCCGAAACGCTGCTACCAAAAACAGGGAATCTCCAGCCGTATGACAAATGCCGCAAAGATCCGGGAGGCTTTAAATAAAGCGAAGGTTTACAAGGCAAAGATCGAGGCTGCCGGTGATGACGCCTCCAAGCTTCCGGCTTACGACCAGAAGTCCGAAGCTCTGATCCCGGTATTAAACCATGAGATCCCGTTAAAAGCCCATGCCCATCAGGCAAATGATATCTTCACCGCGATCCGTATCGCGAAAGAATTCGGTGTCGGACTGACTCTGGAGCACGTGACAGAGGGCCATATGATCGTGGATGAACTCGCGAAGGAAAATCTCCCGCTCGCGGTAGGTCCGACCTTCGGACATGCCTCCAAATTTGAGCTTCAGAACAAGACCTGGGAGACTCCGGGTGTTCTCGCAAAAGCCGGATGTCATGTTTCCATCATCACGGACGCGCCGGTAACCCCGCTCCACTACCTGCCGCTCTGCGCAGGGCTCGCTATCAAAGCCGGTATGGACGAGTATGAGGCACTCCGCGCCGTAACCATCAATCCGGCCGAGCACATCGGCATCGCTGACCGTGTCGGTTCCCTTGAAGAGGGAAAGGACGCCGATGTTGTCATTGTTGACGGCTGCCCGTTTGATGTGACAGGTGTGATCCAGCACGTTTTGATCAATGGTAAAGAAGTTTAATGAGACTGCCTTTCATTGATTATTTCTCTGAATTTTTAGGTTCATAAATGATAAAAACTCCCTCTCTGCGCGTTTATCCCATAAACTGCAAAGAGGGAGTTTTCTCACTTCACCCGGCTGTTCTCTTATTTATTATTTTGTCTTTCCGTCCCAGCTGCCATCTTCCGTCACAAAATACCCATCCGGCGTTTTTCTTCCGATAAACATCATTCCTCTTGTTCCATCAGAAACCGGATTGAAGAAATACCACCTTTCATTGATGAGTACCCAGCCAGTCTGCATTCCGGAATTTTCGTCCATATAGAACCAGCCCCTATAACCGGCATCATAGGAAAGTCCAACACGCAGATATCCCTGCTCATCAAATGCATACCAGCTTCCGTTGATCAGTTCCCACTGATGCTCAACCGTCTGCATATTATCGTGCTCTCCCACGATCATCTTTCCTGCCGCATAACTGCCATCGCTGTATCTCAGCCACCAGCCATTCTTATCCTTCATCCAATGGCTGTGTCCATCGTTTACCGCTTTGTTCGCAGCGCCCGGGATAATTCCCTTTACAGGATCAATATTTCCCTTTACAGGATCAATATTTCCCTTTTTACTGTCACGGCTGATATCCGGCTTTCTTTCACTGATCTCCGGTTTGGAAGAGTCTGAACTGGATGAACCAGTTCCACTTCCTGGTCTTGAGCCATTGTTTTCTCCGGAATTTCCACCATCTCCAGGCTTTGTGCCGTTATCTTCTCCAGCATTTCCGCCATCTCCAGGCTTTGTGCCGTTGTCTCCTCCAGTATTCCCGCCATCTCCGGGCTTCTCCGGTCCGTCCACAGGCGGCTTTTCTGCCAGTTTCGGAGTTCTTCCGGAAACCTCCGCCGCAGGTCCCGCATTTTCTGTCTCCGTCTCCTTCAGACGGATCCATCCGTGATACAGGGTATCCGGCTGGCAGTCATCTTTCCGGTTGTTGTCTGACCAGGTGGTACCGTCAAAACTGTACTCTGCGCCCTCGACAGCCCCGATCTCAGCTGTGAATGTTTTTTCATCACCATTCAGCTGGAACGTAATCGTTCCCTCAATCGGATGCTGCTCATTCTTGTCATTCAGAGAGATTACGACCTGAATATCCGGTATCTCATAGTTTTCCGTAAGAACGCCACTGACCCGGATCACTGCTGATGCTCCGATCTGTGATCTGTCATTCTTCTTCAGCGCGAATTTTAACTGCGTCCCCTCTACGGCAATTTTCTCTTCCAGGATGCCGGACTCATCAGATATAATATCGGCATTTCCGCCAGAAATCTCTCCACAGTCTTCCGAGAATCCGGAAAGAACGATCTCCTGCTCTCCGCTTATTCCATAGCTGTACGCCTCAGAGATCTCCGGAACAGAGGGCGCTTCGGTTTTTTTGATGCTCTGTCCATCGAGAATGAACTTTCCAGCTTGATCCAGAACGTAATTCTTTGCATTTTCCGTATCGGATAAGGAAACCTCTACAAAAGCTTTTTTATCTGTTCCCGCATTTGCATCTTCAAATTCTGCTGCTGCAGAATAATCCTTTGACTCCAGAGTATCTCCGTTTGCAAGACCGCCAAAGCTTACTGATCTCACATTCACGTCAGTTCTTCCGTCATAGATTTTTTCCTCCAGTACAATGCCCGCCACAATCACCGTTTTGGGAATAATATTCCAGGAAGAAATATTCTCTCCTTTCTGTGAGTCATCCTCATAAAAAGCTTTTACAAGATAACTTCCCACTGTTTTCGGTGCTTCCGTACTCCATGTATTTCCACCATCCACACTGTACGTGTAAGCCCATGTCTCATCTCCATCCACATTTCCCGCAAATGTTCCCCCCGGAACTGGTGAGCTGCCATATTCCACATCAGGTACCGTCACAGATATCTGCTTATCCACGATCGTTTTGTCTGCCACTGTCACCGTTTTTGTCTCGGAAGTTTCAATATATCTGCCATCAACAGCAGCTGTTTTCGCCGTGATCGTGATGATCGTCCCGACAGCGGTCCCAATAGGGATCTGGATCTCATTTCCAGAAGCAGTCTGCTCAGCTCCATCCCCGATCTGATAAGAAATTCGGATCTCCGGTACATCCCCACGTGCAGAAGAAAACGCATTTTTCGCTTTTGCCGAAACAGTTATCCGCTTTCCTGCAACCTGCGTCTCCCGGTCAAGTTCCATAGTGAGATCTGGTTTTGCCGCCGAAACAGTAACCGAAACTTCTTTTTCAATCGCTCCCGTGTAGTTTTTCGTATCCTCCGGGGTAAATACTACTGCGCAGGATGTATCTGGATAAAGTACAGAATCTGGATCCTTAAAGCTCCATTTTCCATCCACGATCATCTGCTTCTGCCCTAATATATAATTTGGATTGATCACCTTTCCTCCAGAGATCACCGCATCTTTCAGGGACTGTCCATACTGAATATTTACCGCAGGATTCTCCTCGACTTTCGGAGTTGCCGGCAAAACTTTAATCTTAATTTTATTGTAGATCGTCTCATATGTATCGCGGTACTCTGGCCTTGGCGTAAAGTGGCACAGAGCTTCATCCGTTCCCACCTCCGGCCATGCAACATCAAACCCAAAGTCTCCAGGTATATCTCCATATTGTCCGCCCTGCAGTCCGGCACTTGATGCCTGCTGGCCATAATAAATATTCCTTATAGCTTCCGGCCAGCTTACGATCTGTGGATTGCGTTTTTTTACAGTCACTGAGATCTGTCCACTCTTGACCCGGAATCCATTTCCGTAATATTCCGCATAGATCTCATGTGTTCCCAATGGGAGAAGTTCTTTTTCGATCATAAACGGTGTTTTTCCTCCCGTTGACGTGATCGGACTTCCCACCGCGGCTTTATCTACATAAAACCGGATCTGTCCACTCATTCCTTCCGGAACTGTCATCACAGCCAAAACAGAATTTCCAACTTCAATTTCTTTTGAACCAACCGCAAGACCTGCCTGGATCTGTGTCACTGTTACCTCGGCGGATGCAGTTTTATTATATGACCTTAAGCTCGCTGTCACGCTGAGTGTTTCCGCTTTCTCATCCGCACCCACCGTCAGGATTCCCAGGGAGCTGATCTTTGTATCGCTGCTGGTATTTCCGGATACCCGCCAGTCCACCGTCGGATCCTTTGCTCCTTTAACAGCTGCGGTAAACTGTTTTGAACTTCCAGGATACATTACCTCCGTCTCCGGTGTCAGTGAAATCGAAGCGTCCTCTCCGCTCTCATCGGCCTGAAAATAAATGACCGCGCAGCGTCCCATCCTTTTGGTCTTCCGATTGATCTCCTGCGCTGTAACATTCTCATCTGCGGAACTCAGTCCGTGCATGATCAGCGCTTTCTCATCAATAAAAAACTCCACATCATCATTTTTTGAGCCTGCCCCGACACCGCTGGTCGTATTTTTGCCAGAGCCCCTGCTTCCTCCCTTTGCGTCTGTCCTTCCGCCGGTGATCGTTATCCTGCTCTTCGCCCAGCTATCATATCCGATTCCGATACCGGCAGAGCCCTGGCCTCCGACAGCCTTTACGGTTCCGCCGGAAATACTGATATTGACATTTCCGCCTGCCCGGCTTGCGCTTCCGATGCCGGCACCTCCCCAGCCGCCGTCAGCTTCCACGGTACCTCCTTCGATCGAAATGGAGAACTTTGTGTTTCCTTCACGCGCGTCTTTGCCGATTCCTGCCGCTTCATATTCACCTTTAGCGATAACTGTTCCGCCTTTTACAGTAATGGAACCGCCTCTGATTCCGGCATGATTGATCCCGTCAGACTCATTTCCTTCTGCACGCAGTGTTCCCGCAGAGCTTCCATCCCCCTGAATGCTCGTGATCGTGAGATAAGAATTGTCCGACACATACACACAGTTCGATTTTTTGGAACACATGGAGTTTTCCCCATCCAGGATCAACGTCACATTTGCTTCATCCCTGATCCTGAGCGCATAGTCTCCATTCACTTTTACGCTATGGAGCGTAATTACAGGTTTTCCGCCCTGAACCGTGATCTGATTTCCAGTCGTCTCAATGCCCTCTTTCAGGGAGATCTCGTATTTTCCGCTGCCCGTTATGGTCAGTATTTCGTTCTCATATTTATAATCTGTTCCCAGGGTTCCACCGCTCACGATGAAGTCACCGGTGAGTCCTTCGCCCTTATACTGGGCTGTGACCACAGCATCTTCTGATCCGATTGTAAAGCTTGTCGTGCTGCTGTAGACGTTTGCAAAGGTTCCTGAGCCAGAATCCAGCGTCCATGACGAAAATTCTGATCCCGCCGGTAGAGATGCCGTGATCTCGATTATATCCCCAGTTCTATAAGCTCCGCTTCCAGTTCCATTATTTACCGTGAGGCTGTGCCCGGAAACATAGACCGCCTTTACGGACAGGCTGCTGTTTACTTTAAGCTGTGCCGTTTTCTGACTGGCCGTTCCGTTTAAGAATTCTCCGTTTCCGTTCGTGATCTCCCAGTGATCGAAACATAATTTTTCCGAGGATCTATCTTTCGCTGTGATCGTGACAGTGCTGCCCGGTGCATAGTTTTCCTGTCCCGGGGTGATGGTTCCGTCAGCAACTGTAACAGAATATCCACCTGTATAGTTCGCCTTGATCTCTGTATCCACATCGGACATCGTAAATGTTGTTCCGGAAGCCACCGGATCCGCAAACGTTCCGCTTCCTTTTTCAACCGTCCATCCTGCAAAATACAAGGTTCCTCCGGCTCCATTCGTGATCTCGGCACTCGCGCTGACCGGCACTTTCTCACCTTCCGCAAATTCGGACTCTGTTGAAGTGATCGTTCCTCCCGTAACAGTAAGGTTATGCGGTGTTCCAAACTTTACACGCATATACTTCTCTGACGCGGGCCCATATTTTCCTTCCCCGCGCAGCCCGAGAGCCGCGCTTCCCGGAGCTGAGTTTCCTGTATACAGTGTCGCTGTTTTTCCATTTTCAGGCGCTATCGTGATAGGACTCTGACAGATTTTTCCTGTGTCTCCGGACACCGTCGCTGTGACATTTCCTCCTGTGATCCGGATATTCGGTTCCGAATCAACATAAACGTCTGTCGATCCAATACAATAACCGCCCCCGCTCTTGATCAGGTTTACATTTCCACCGGAAATGACCAGGTTATCTGCACTCCCCGTACTTCTGCTGCTGGCAGCACCAGCTCCCAGACAGGTTCCCTCTCCATTTGACCACAGGGTCAGATCACCGCCGGAGATCGTAATATTTTTGCCTACCGGCACAGAATTTACATAGCAGCTGCCACCGATCGCCGCAGACCCGGAGCCGGCTGTGGCATCCAGACTTCCGCTTCCTGTTATCTCCAGCGGAGTCCCATGATTATCGATCGCCGCCGCAAGCTCAGCGCCCTTAAGAATATTTCTGCCTTCCAGCTTTAAGGTCACCTTTTTAAGTTCCGCATCGATATCAATTGCAGGAACCTTCTGTGCATTCGGATAAATATTGAGCTGTTGCAAAGTAACGGTACAGCTGCTCTTGATCTCAATAAATTCCCTTGTCGCTGTCCCAGAATCTGCCATTGTAACTGTATATGGACCAGATCCGGCGATCTCAACTCTTCCGTTTCCAGAATAGGTAACACCTTCTTCTGGAGTAACGGTAAGCTTCCCATTTCGTGTCTGTTCTCCATACTTGATCACCACACGGCTTCCCGGATACTCGATAGTCTGCTCCTCTCCAATATTGACCGTGTATGTTTTGGTTTGATCAACTCCAAGGAATTCTGCCGTTGCTTTTTCTTTTCCACTGGCTTTCAATGTAAACCTATTATTCTTACCATCGACCATCTTTGGACCGATTGCAACAGCATTCACGCTACGGTTATACTCTCCCCCCCGTGCCTCTACATCTCCACCAGAAATCACAATAGAGCCCGATGTTCCCTTATATCCACCACCGATTCCAGCTCCAACAGATGCTGCTGCATAAACAGATCCACCAGCGATTGTAATCATACCACCGCCAATTCCCGCCGAACCAGATCCGATTCCGGCTCCACTGTCCGATTCCGTTTCTTTTTCCGTTCCTTTATCTGTCAGCCTCATTCCAGAACAAGCTGCCACTGTTCCGCTTTCAATCGTGATCTCGCCATGTCCCTCTCCGCTGTTTCCTCCGATTCCAGCTCCATAAGCGCGCGCAAACGAATACAGGACATCCTGATCAGATCCTGCCCGGATCGTCAGTCTGCTTCCTTCCGGCACATGGATCGCCGCGCCGGAGTTGCTGACTGTATACAGGTTATTCATTCCGGAGAGAACCAGCGTCACATCCGCTCCCTCTTCAAGTTCAATACAGGACATTTGAACTGTATTCGCATTTGCGGTTTCAATTGACACACCCTTTAAAGTGATCGTCGCAGAAACATCCTTCTTCACCGTGATCACATGATCCGTTATATGGGCCGTTCCAGTCGTCTTTTCATATGTGCCGCTGATCGTGTAATCGCCGTTCTTATCAATGATCACTTCCCCCTTCTTCAGATTATACTCTGCTTCGGCACTCAATGTCCTGAGAAGCGCATTGGAGTCCGATGCCTTAATCTTCAATAATTCATCTTTTTTCGCCCTCTGCGGTTTTCTCACCGTGTTTGACTGTGTCGCTTTCTCCTTCACTGCATCACTCGCCGTATATACTTCAAAATCAGTATCCGGTCGAATCATAGCTGATTCCGCATACACTGGTGATATGATCGTGGATCCCACCATCACTGCCGTCAATAATCCTGCCATCCATCTTCTAAAATTATATCTCATGCGATCCGCCTCCCTCTTATCTTCAAGTCTCTGTCGCCAGAATATCATTAGAAAACAAGGCGTGTCAATCGGTTCGACACAAGATGTCAAAATTCTGCACGAAATGCAAAAGAAAAGACCAGGAACATCTCTGCCCCTGGTCCTTCAAAAAATCCTTTATCATTTATCCTGGATCCATATCAGTCATTCTCAAATACCGGCTCAGTCGGCTCACCGTAATCTTCCGTGGAGCTTGCTGCCTCGTCATTGATATGCGTCAGGATCCCGCTGGAATTAACTTTATATTTGTTTCCATCGCGGTCCTTTACCGTCGTATTCTTGGAGATACGTCCGGAGCTGTTTACCACATACGTCTGATAACCGCCGTTTCCATTCGGAATGCTGATCAGCGCATAACGGCTCGAGCTGTCTGCCTGCTGAAGTTTTCCCATATAATAAAGGTATCCGTTCTTCACGCCGTTTGTTCCGCGGCCTGCATAGGTCCCTTCATTAAAATAAAACGTGGTCTTGTTTCCATCGCCTTCTTCGACGGTCATTTTTCCTTTTACTGAGGTTCTGGATGACTCATCAAAGTAGTAGGACGTATATTCGCTGGTCGATCCGATCCGTACCTTCTTTAATCCTTTGACCGGATTTCCTTTCTGGTCGAAGAGATACGTCTTTCCATTGATGCGGACAAAATCGCTCGTGGACGCTTTTCCGTCTTCCGGTCCGGTCTTTGGCTCACCGTTTTTATCAAAATAATACCATACCACCGGCTCATCCACATTGTCCTGAAGCTGTTCCGGCGGGTTTAAGGAAAGCCAGCCTGAGATCGCCGCGCCGACCGTAGCGTTCTGGATCCCGCTCTCCGCGAAATATCTCCAGTCCGCGATCGAATTCTTACTCGAATTTTCCGGATCACCTTCTAAATACACCCAGCCGGTGCGCATCCGTCCATCTGCGTCAAAGCAATAGTATTTTCCATCGATCTTTGTTACCTTATACTCTCCGCCGTCATCGCTGGTCGACGGGCTCTGCTTCTTTCCGCTTGCGGAAAAATAGAACCAGTACTTTCCATCATCGCTTTCCGGTCCGTAAAGGCTGCTATCCTCGTCCTTTGGCTCCAGATATCGCCATCCTGTCACCATCGCTCCGCTGGAGCTTAAATAGTAATCCCCATCTTCGGTCCAGCCGGTCTGCATGATTCCGTCAGTGTCAAAGTAATAACTTTTTCCATCGATCTTCTTCCAGGTGTCCTTTGTGACTTTTCCGCTGGAACCGAAGTAAAACCAGTAGGTCTGACTGTCTCTGCTGTACGGAGACGCGATCTGCATCCACTTATCCGCCACCATGATTCCGTTAGCATCCACATAGTAATCGTTGTCGGCCCAGCTGTTGACCGCCATTTCACCGCTGTTGTTTAAATATCTCCAGAGATTGTCCGCGCCCTTTTTCCACTCATTCGTCACGCGATTTCCGTTTTTATCAAGATACGTCCATATATTATTGGAAAGCGCCCAGCCTTCCGCTGCGTAGGCGTTCATCGTCAGACATCCGAAAGTCAGGACCGCCGCTGCTGCCAGTATTCTTAACCCTTTTTTCTTCACTCGCTCCGTCTCCTTCCTGTACCCCAAAAGGCGCATAACTGTCGCCAACATCCATTCCGGATCAGCTTCGCCGATGGGATTTCTGCCTTCCGGCCCGTATTTTTCATTTCACAATACATCTGATTTTATTTTACCAGTAACTCCATGAATATTCAACAGAAAATACCTGTCAATTCTCTTAAGTCCCCACCACAGTTCTGCCGCATTCCCGCCACAGGAATACACATTTTCCGTTCATGTTCCCCATATTTCCGCCAACATCCCGCATTCCATCCCCACTCCTATTTGACAGTATCCCCCGAATCTATTATACTGGTATATCATAGGCATTTTATGCCCCTGATCCGTTTTTACGCAAAAAAGTCTAAAGAAAGAGATGGAATACAATTATGTGGATAGCAGATGGATGGAAGGACTATGAAGTCATCGATTGTTCCGGCGGTGAAAAGCTGGAGCGTTGGGGAAAATATATTCTGGTCCGTCCGGATCCCCAGGTTATCTGGGATACCGATAAAAAGGCACCACAGTGGAGAAAGATGAACGGCCACTACCACAGAAGCTCAAAAGGCGGCGGCGAGTGGGAATTCTTCAGTCTCCCGGAGCAGTGGAGCATCAACTACAAAGGCCTGACCTTCCAGTTAAAGCCCTTCAGCTTTAAGCATACCGGTCTTTTCCCGGAACAGGCGGCAAACTGGGACTGGTTTGGCGAAAAAATCAAAAACGCGGGACGCCCGGTCAAGGTCTTAAACCTCTTCGCCTACACCGGCGGAGCGACACTGGCAGCCGCGAAAGCCGGAGCTTCCGTGACCCACGTTGACGCCTCCAAGGGCATGGTCGCCTGGGCAAAGGAAAATGCGAAATCCAGCGGCCTTGAGGACGCGCCGATCCGCTGGATCGTGGATGATTGCGTAAAATTCGTAGAGCGTGAGATCCGCCGTGGAAACCACTACGACGCGATCATCATGGACCCGCCTTCCTATGGAAGAGGCCCGAAGGGCGAGATCTGGAAAATCGAGGACGCAATCTACCCGTTGGTAAAGCTGTGTGCAAAGCTCCTCTCCGACAAGCCGTTATTCTACCTGATCAACTCTTACACGACCGGACTCGCTCCGGCCGTGCTGACTTACATGCTCGGAACAGCGGTTGTCCCGCAGTTCGGCGGAACCGTGAGATCGGAGGAGATCGGACTTCCCGTTACGGGTTCCGGGCTCGTACTTCCGTGCGGCGCTTCCGGACGCTGGGAAGCCTAATTGTTACTTTTCATGGGTAGGAATTTTCTGAACTGAAAATTCCGTATGATACCGTTA
>ERZ831773.2943-NODE-2943-length-12231-cov-33.366541_pt1 | contig 12231 bp, 10 predicted proteins | sample MGYA00519696_ERZ831773 | MGnify/ENA primary metagenome ERZ831773 (study PRJEB31850, sample SAMEA3708720) | human gut metagenome | biome: human gut; feature: human-associated habitat; material: faeces | place: China | collected 2014 ...
GGACGATGCGAATGAATTATGAAAAACTTCCGAAAACGATCTCTGCCGAAGAACTGCTCTCCACGCCGCTGCCGCCGGTCAAGTGGATCATTCCCGATTTGCTCCCGGCAGGTCTTGCGCTGTTTGCTGGCCCCAGCAAAGCGGGCAAAAGCTGGCTGACCTTGTGGCTGTGCTTGCAGGTCGCGCAGGGCAAGCCTATGTGGGGACGCGAAATAGAGCCGCACACCGTGCTTTATCTATCGCTGGAGGACACCTTCAACCGCCTGCAGAAGCGCCTTCTCCAGCTTGTGGGCAGCGAAGAAGCCCCCGAACGGCTGGTCATGCAGACGGAATGCAGCAGCATCGGGCAGGGGCTGGAGGAACAGCTCACCAGCTTCCTCTATCAGCACCCGGACACCGGGCTGATTGTCATCGACACCTTGCAAAAGGTGCGTTCCAGCGACCAGAATAACAGTATGTATGCCAGCGATTACAAGGAAATCAGCGCGTTGAAAGCATTGGCGGACAAGTATAACATCTGCATTTTGCTAATCCACCATCTGCGCAAACAAGCCGCAGACGATCCGTTCCAGCAGATTGCAGGCTCCAACGGTCTGATGGGTGCGTCCGATACCAGCTGTACCAATGTGCCGATATGGGTTTCATCCTGCAAAATGCGGATGATCGTTGTAGCAGACCACTTGCAATCCTCTTTGTCGGCATAGCCGTGTTTGGCATAGGGAAAACCATTGTTTTTCTTATAAGCCAGGGGGGAGAGGATGCCCATTTCGTTCAGCACGGTGGCGATCCGCAGGGCGCTCGTCCCATCCAGGCGCATACGGAAGATGGCCTGGACAACGCGGGAAGCATACGGGTCAGGTACAAGCAGGTTTTTGTTTTCCTCAGATTTCATATAGCCGTAAACGGGAAAGGCTCCAACAAAATCTCCGTTACGGCGCTTTATATCCAAAGAGGTACGGGTCTTGATAGAAATATCCCGGCAATAGGCTTCGTTGAACATGAGGCTTTGCATGAAGCCATCATCTCGCCGGAGGTGTGGAATGAAGTGCAGGCCATCAACCGGGAAAGGACGCGGCTCTCGGCGGACAACGCGCCGCCGAAGCCCTTCCTGTTCACCGGCAAGCTCGTCTGCGCCGACTGTAAAGCACCCCTTCAGGGCAACCGGGAGACGCAGCGCCGCAAGAACGGCACGTCCAAAAAGTACGTTTCCTATTTCTGCTCCCGTTATACAGCCTCCGGCTACGGCGCGTGTTCCAGGCACACCATCTATGAGATGACGCTGACGGAGCTTGTATTGAGCGAGATCCGCGCCCATGCCGAGGCGCTGGAACTGGACGAAGCTGCCATGCTGGACAGGCTGCAAGCGCAGCGCACCGCCGCAGACGCAGAGCGTCAGGAAAGCGTCCGGCAGGAGATTGGGAAGCTGCGCCGCCGCGTCTATGAGCTGGAGCAAATGACCGCCAAGCTCTATGAGGACAAGGTTTGCGGCAGCATCAGCGCAGTGTCCTTCGCTGTACTGCTTGAAAAGACCGAGCAGGAGCGTCGCCAGCGAACCGACCGGCTGGATACGCTTCTTGCGGAAGTCAGGGAGTATGAGCAGAGCGCCGCAGACATTCAAAGCTGGGCGGCAGTCGTCCGAAAGCACCTGCATATATGGGAGCTTGACCGTGAAACGGTGGACGAGCTGATCGACCGCATTGAGGTCGGAGAAAAGACCGTCGTTGATGGGAAAAACGTCCGGGACATCAAAATCTATTACCGCTTTGTCGGCAATATCTGAACGGAGGTCAGATCATGGATAGCAGCAAAAGCAAGTGTGTGGTATTATATTGCCGGGTAGCAACGCAGTTTTGGGGTCAACGCCTGTGGTGATAAGCTGCTCGGTAAAGAAGCAGTGACGCTCGTAGATTTTTTCGGCTACCTCGCGGCCCACATCGGTCAGATGGAGAAAGTGATCTTCGTCCATCATAAGAAAGCCGCCGTCCCGCAAGGTAGCCACTGCATGGCACACGCTGGGCTTTGACACCTCCATGTGCCGGGCCACATCTACGGAGCGCACCATACCCGTTTTCTTATGGAGAACAAGGATGGTTTCCAGATAGTCCTCCCCGGACGCACGAAGTTTCATGGAACATCTCCCTTCTAAAACAATTTACACAGCCCAACCAAGACTCTCCTGTTGGATATGGAACAGTTTATGGTACAATCCGTTCTTTTTCATCAATTCATCATGTGTACCGTGTTCCACCAGTCTACCGTTATCAAGAACGAGAATTTGGTCGGCATCCACAACGGTACGAAGCCGGTGAGCAATCATAATGACCGTCTTGCCCTCCACCAGCTTTGCAATAGCCCGCTGGATCAAAACCTCGTTCTCCGGGTCAAGGGATGCGGTTGCCTCGTCCAGAAGAATGATCGGGGCATCTTTCAGCAGAGCGCGGGCAATGGAAATCCGCTGACGCTCACCACCAGAAAGAGTGCTGCCGTTTTCTCCAAGGACAGTCTGATAACCGTCCGGCAATCGCTGGATAAATTCGTCACAGTATGCCGCCTTTGCCGCCGCCATGACCTGCTCCTCGGTAGCGTTCATGTTGCCTACACGGATATTGTTAAAAACAGTGTCGTTGAACAAGGTCACATCCTGAAATACAAAGGACATACAGCGCATCAGGTGTTCCGGTTCAATGGTGCGAACATCCATACCACCAATGGAAATCTGACCTTTTCTTACATCCCAAAAGCGGGCAATGAGTTTGGAAATTGTGCTTTTGCCGCTGCCGGAAGGCCCTACCAGGGCCGTTACGCTGCCAGCAGGAATAGAAAAAGACACATCCTTGATAACATCGTCCTGGTTATATCCGAAAGTGACATTTTTCAGTTCAATGTCATACTTGGATACATCCTTATCCTCGCCCTCCATAGCGGGCGTGGTCAGCAGGGTACGCATACGGTTGGTGACAGTCTCCAAATGAAACAGAGAAGTCAACTGTGAGAGAATGGCAAGGATCGGGCCGTAAATCTGCGTGGAGAACATGAGCAGCACCAGCAGAGGGAGCAATTCGATTTTGCCGCCGGTTATCAGCACCGTTCCAATGAAAATAGTAATGCCAAGCCCTGCTTGCAGGATCAGGCTGGCTCCCTGAACCAGAATACCGGAGGCCAGTTCCACTTTAATGGCGATTTTTTTCATGGCCTGGAGTGCTTTATCCAACGCATCAAAGCGGGAACCGCCAAGACCACAAGATTTGATGATCTTAATACCTTCCAGGTATTCCTGAATCTGGCTGGACGCCTCCAGCTTCACATCCACCTGTTTGTCAAACAGATGAAGTTGCAGCTTGCGCCCGCCCAAGATGATAAGGAATGTGACCGGCATTGTGCAGAAGATAGCCAGGGCCATGCGCCAATCAAAAAACGCCAGACAAATACAAGTCAGAGTAACAGAGATAATATTCGCAATCAGCGGCGGGATGGTACTACTGAGCATGGATTCCATGCTGCTGCAATCCGCCATCATGTTGGTGGTAATGTCGGACAAGTCCTTTGTGTTAAAGAAGCTCATGGGGAGCTTGCGAAGGTGCTCCGCGATCCGAAGTCTGGTCGTGCTGGCCTCCTTATAGGAAGCAATATAGGTTTTCCTATAATCGTTTTTCGCGGCCAGGAACACCAGAATAGCCGCCACCAGCCCCAGGCCCAGCAGCTTCCACAACGCGGCCCACGAAATTGTTTCCCCAGTAAATGGCTTTAACAACTCCCAAAAGAGCAGGCAGGCTACCATAGACGGAAGCAACAGCGCAATATTAGTTATTGCGCAGGCCGTAATCGCTTTTTTCAGGTCGGAGTAGCCTTTCTCCGACAGCATTAACTTTTCTTTCAGCTTACTCATAGATCACACCGCCTTTCCTGTGCCAATTTTCCAGTTGATCGACTCCGTATAGCTGCTCCACATCTGCGCGTATTTTCCGTCCTTCTTCAACAGTTCGTCATGGGTGCCGGATTCAATCAGACAGCCCTTTTCCATGACAAGGATCTGGTCAGCATTACGAATCGTAGACAGGCGATGGGCGATCATTACAACCGTTTTATTCTGAATCAGCTTTTCAAAGGCTTTTTGAATCAGGTACTCGTTCTCCGGGTCGCTGAACGCAGTTGCCTCGTCCAGAACGATAATGGGCGCGTCTTTTACGATAGCCCTTGCAATGGCAATCCGCTGGCGCTCACCACCGGAAAGATGGACGCCGGTACTGCCGATTACAGTCTGATACCCGTTCGGAAGCTGCTCAATAAATTCATGGCATCTTGCAGCCTTTGCCGCCGCAATCACCTGTTCTTCCGTAGCATCTGGATTTCCCATACGGATGTTATCCAGGATGCTCTGCTTGAACAGGAAGGTATCCTGAAATACGAAGCTGACCTTATCCATCAGCGCATCCAGCGGAATGTCCCGAATGTCAACGCCGCCGATCTGAATACTTCCGTCCGTCACATCATAAAACCGGGAGATCAGGCTGGCGATGGTACTCTTACCGCCACCGGAGGGGCCGACAATGGCTGTCACCTTGCCCTGATCCGCAAAGAAAGAAACATGAGACAGGGCCTTGACCTGGGAATCGGCTTCGTAGGAAAAGCTGACATCCTGAAAAGCAATCCCATAGTTTTCGATTGTTGCCGCCGTACTCTTTTCGGGCAGGACCGGGATACGCAGGATTTCATCCATACGCTCCACGCTGCCGTCAATCTGCGTAAAGGACTCCGAGATATACATGATCTTATTCAGAACACCGGAAATCGCATGGACAATAATCAGGTAGAAAATGAATGTCAGCGAATACTCCCTGAAATCCGTAGTATGCATCCCGATCAGAACACCCACCGGAATCAAAAGCAGATAAATATTGTTGATGATCGTGGTAAAAGCAGGCATACAGTTCTGCCACGGAATACCCTGCGACTGGCAGGCGGCAAAGCGCGGCTCGGAAAGTCCCATTTGCCCGTAGCACCAGGACACGAAACAGGCGCACCATTCCACGCGGGAGTTGAAGCCGTACCAGCTCCAATACGGATAGCCGCCCACATTTCCGACTTGCTGCTTTGCAAGGTCAACGATAGCGGTATTACCGGGGCGCGTTCCGTTTACAAAGTCCACGCCGCTTAAATCCTCGGACGCGGAAGTGTCGGGAGAGCCGCCGCCAAAGATAAGGGGCTTGTTCCCGCTTGTCTGCAAGTACACCCGGTACATTTCCAGTTGTTCCGGGGGCAGATTATTTTCCGCAATGGTGGATAGCGGGGTGTTCGTCATCTTGACGTTTAAGATGTAATACTCATAAGGCACTTGTACCGTATAGGTGTCCGTATGCTCGTTGCCGTCCTCGTCTGTCCATGTGTCGGTGCGTTCTTCCTCCCGGTAGCGTATTTCCACTTCCTCGGTCAGCGTCAGCTTGTATTGCTGATTGAAAATCCGTTGTAATTCGCTCTGTACCTCGGCGCGGGTGTAGCTTTGGTATTTTGCGGTCAGATAGGACGCTAATTCGTGGGGGTTATGCCCGATATTTGCAAGGTCATAGCGGTACTCGTCATAGCCGGGGTGGGTGCTTTCGATAGCGTCAATCTCGTTTTGCAGCCCGCTTTCCAGTCCGGCATAGGCATTTTCCACTTCCACAAGGTCGCTGTCCTCGGAGGTATAAGACGTTCCAAGCACGCCGTTTAACGTGCCGGAAAACATTGCACCACAAGAGGACAGCCCGGACAGAAGCATAATGAAAAGTAGCAGCGCCCCGACAGCGATTGCCACGCCCGCCGGGTGTCTTGCCACAAACGCCGCTGTCTGCTTCGTTTTCTCGGCGGCTTTGGCTGCCGCTTTGCGGGTGCGTTCCGCTGCGCCCTTGATACCCTTTGCAGTATTGCGGGCTTCCTTTGCATACTGCTTTTTAATCTGCTGTTTCTGCCAAAAACGGGAAATAGGGTTAGAGGTAAGCTGTGGGTTATCATGCAGGGTCTTATGATACTGAAAATCCACGTTTGCCTTGAAAGCAGCTTTTTCAGCCTTTGCCGCTTCCCGGTAGGGTTTCAGCTTATGGTTGCGGTAGCCCTGCTTGATTTTCCGCGCCCCGTACTTCAATCCCCGTTCTGCGGCTTCCTCGCTCTTGTGTGCGCCCTCCACGCCGGAATTATCCTTTTCGACAGAATGGATTTTGTTATGTACCAAAATCCCGGCTTCCTGTGTGGGGCGGGATAGCGGGTTGTGCTTCTCCTTAAATCCGGGCGGCTTGTCCTTTTCCTCAAAGTGCAGGCGGGTCTTGCCTTTCCCGGTGGTTTCGTCAAAGGTGCGCTCTTTTACCAGTTTCTTTTCTTTGGGGATAGCTGCCTTTGCCTTATCCAAGCGGTCGGCGGCTTTGTCGGATTTCTTGATATACTTTTCAAGCTCCGGGGCAGCGCGTTCCTCGTCGGTAAATTGCAGCCGGGAAGATTTCGTCCCGGCGGTAGCTTCCGCCTGTGCCTTTCGTACCGCTTTTTTAGACGCTTTGCGGGTATGGGCGGCTTCGATATGCTCCATGACGCGCTCCGTTTTGCCTGTGTCCGCTTTGGGGGCAGCTCCCGGCACATGGGGCAAGGGAGAAGTCGGGGAAGCTGCACCTTGTAGCTGTGCTGCCTGTTGCTCCGGGGATTTCTGAAAATCCGCGTCCTGCGTCCGCTTGCTGATACGTTCCGTGTCTCCCGTGGTCTGATTTTCTGCGATAGCCCCGTCGCGGGTCATTTTCTGCGTGATTTTATCACGAGGTTTGTATTGCTTTATGGTTCTGCACCTCCAATCCGCGCCCCTGCAAGGGCGCAATACTCGGCGTTCAGTTCAATGCCGATATAGCGGCGGTCAAGGCTTTTCGCTGCAAGCCCGGTGGTGCCGCTTCCAAAGAAAGGGTCAAGGACAACGCCGCCTGCCGGACAGCCCGCCAGTATGCACGTTTCCGCGAGCTTCGGGGGATAGGCGGCAAAATGCCCGCCCTTATACGGTACGGTATTGATAAGCCAAACGTCCCGCTTGTTCCTTGTGGTCGGCATAAGAGCGTCGTCATAATAGCCGCCGCTGCGGGTTTTATTGATACCCTGTACCTTGCCCTGTCCGGGTATTTCCTCGGCATATTTGTGTCCTGCGCCGCGCCCCTGCCGGTACCGCGCAGCCGTTCCCGGCGCAATCGGCTCTGCAATGGCGGCAGCGTCATAGTAATATTTCTTTGATTTCGTCAGTAAAAAGATATGCTCATAGCAGCGGCTCGGTCGGTCGCGGCAGCTCTCCGGCATAGGATTTTCTTTCAGCCAGATAATATCGCTGCGTAAATACCACCCGTCAGAGCGCAGGGCAAAAGCAAGCTGCCACGGAATACCGATTAAATCCTTTTGCTTGCAGCCCGCTTTCATGCCTGTGCCGCAGTAAGTGTCTGCGATATTCAGCCAAAACGTCCCGTCGTCTTTGAGTACCCGGCGCAGCTCCCGGAATACTTCTACAAGCCTGTCAATGTACTGCTCCGGCGTGTCCTCCCGTCCAATCTGTGCGTCAAGCCCGTAGTCCCTAAGTCCATAGTAGGGCGGGCTTGTGACGCAGCAGTTCACGCTTTCACTCGGCAGCTCCCGCAGGGCATAGAGGGCGTCGCGGTTGATGATTACGTCCGTTTTCATGGCTTGCTCACTTCCTCCGGCTTTGTCGTAAGCAGACGGTAAAGCTCGGTGTCGGTTGGGAAGCGGTCAATGAACGGCAGCACCACATTCCCGTAAAAGATAAGCCCCTCGCCTGCTTCGGTGTGGGTTACATACTTCATCTGCTGCGGGGAGATGTTAAGCTGCTTTGCAAGGATAGCCCGGTCGCCTGCGGCTTGATTGAGCATGAGGACAAAATCGGAGTTTTCAAAGATATTCTCGACTTCGCGGCTGCTTAAAAGGTCTTTGACGTTCTGTGTGATTGCCGTCGGTATGCCGCCCCATTTACGAAAACGCTTCCAAATCTCCACGGAATAGGCTGCGGTCTGTTCCTCTTTCAAAAGCAAATGAAATTCGTCCATATAGTAACGGGTTGCCTTTTTCTCGGCGCGGTTTACGGTAACGCGGTTCCACACCTGGTCTTGCACAATGAGCATACCTAATTTCTTGAGCTGCTTTCCAAGCTGCTTAATATCAAAGCAGACAAGGCGGTTAGAAAGCTCTACATTCGTTCTGTGGTTAAAGACGTTCAGACTTCCCGAAACATAAAGCTCCAATGCCGCCGCAATGCGGGCAGCTTCCGGCTCCGGCTGTTTCAGCAGTTCGTTGTAGAGGTCGCCCAAGATAGGCATTTTTGCCGGGTCGGGGTCAGCAAGGAAAGGTCGGTACACATTCCTAACGGCGCGGTCAATGACGGTCTTTTCCACGGGCTGCAAGCCCTCTTTGCCGCCGATAACAAGCTCACAGAGGGAAAGGATAAAGTCGGATTTCAAGGCAAGCGGGTTGTCGTCCTCGGAGTAGTTTAAGTTAATATCCATAGGGTTCACATACTGGGGCTTACCGTCCATGCCTTTTCCGGCAGGCGACAGGCGTATCACTTGCCCGCCCAATCGCTGCACAAGGGAAAAATATTCTGCTTCCGGGTCGCAGATAATAATATCGTCGTCAGTAATGAGAAAGGCGTTTGTCATTTCCCGCTTTGCCGCAAAGGATTTACCGCTTCCCGGCGTTCCGAGGATAAGCCCGTTGGGATTTTTCAGTTGCTTGCGGTCGCAGAGTATCATGTTATTTGACAGCGCATTTAAGCCGTAGTAAAGGGCTGCGCCCCGCTGAAAAAGCTCCTGTGTGATGAACGGGATAAAAATAGCGGTGCTTGATGTGGTAAGCCCTCTTTGAATGGGGATAAGGTTCTCTCCAAGAGGGATAGAGGACATAAAGCCCGCTTCCTGCAAATAGTCAAGGCGGGTCAGAGCGCAGTTATTTTTCTGTGCAAAGCCCGCCGTAGCAAAGATGTCATTATCCAGTTTCCGTTTTGTGTCTGCCATGTTTACCACAAGGAACGTCAGCAGAAACATTCGCTCGTTGCGGCTCTGTAAATCCTGCAACAGATTTTTTGCTTCGCTGCCGAAAGTAGCAAGGTCGGACGGAATTATATCCATGTCATACCCGCTGCGTACCGCTTTTTTCTGTTCCTCAATCTTCATCTTGTCGAGGTCGGTTATCTTGCGCTTGATAGTCTTGATTGCTTCGCTCTGGTCGATACTGCGGATATGCAGATTGACGATTATCCCGTTTTCAAGGTCGAGAATGTCCGAAAGCATACGGTCATTCAGCTCCGGCGCGAGGATTTCAAGGAAACTAACCGCACCGAGCTTACGCCCCATGCGGAATGTGCGCCCGTCGCCAAAACGGAACGAGGACGGGGCGATAAAGTCCTTTGTGGTAAGCCCCGACGGTACAAGCCAGTCCCAAGAGAAGCGGAACGGCTCGCCCTCCGGGTGGAAAATCCCATGCAGTACGTTCAAGCGTTCCTGTCCGTTCATGGGGCGGGCTGTTACGCCAAGCACCTTAAAATTATTGAGTACGTCGGTTTCGATACGGGAAAGACGTGCTTTTGCCGCCGCAAGATTGTCCGCTTCAATGGAAAAGGTAATGTACTTGCATTTTTCCAGTCCGTTGTTGCCTTTTTCAAGCTGGTTTTTCAGCATATCCGCGTACTCCCTGCGGATAGAGTTAAAAGCGTCGTCCTGCGCCGGAATTTCGATAGCCGCCTGTGCCTTTTCCTTTCTTGCGCCCTGATTGATGAAAGAGAGCTGCACCAAAACGGAAGCGTCAAAGTAGTTGAGAAAATCGCACCAGTTTTCAAAAATGGCGGTCTTATCATCTGCCTGTGCAAGCTGATAGTTAATATCTTCAAAGACAAGGCTTTTACTGTATTTCTTTTCCGTTACCCTGCAAATCCCGTCCGGGTACATCTGCAAGTAGGGAATGGTCTGTTGTGCGGTGTGGGGCTTCCCGTCGCCCTTTGCCGCCTGTATCACGGCGGCGATTTCTTTCTTTTCTGCGCGGGTCAGCTTACGCTTCACGGGATTTTTTACCGCGCGGGTCATGGTTTTTCGTTCTGCCATTGACAATAGCCGATACCTCCTTTTCCAGTTTTCGTTGTTTTTCTATGACGGCATAAAAATTTTCCGTCTGATAGGGGCGTTCCTTTGGTCGGATAAACTTTGTCTGAATGACGTTCTTTATCACGACTTCAAGGGGCTGCCCGTGTTTTTCATACATTGCCAAGAGGAAGCAGGGAAGCATAACGACAATCATTGCAAATGCCGCCATGCTTGTTCCCGCGCTGTCTTTGAGCAAAAAGAAAAGCGGTAGTCCCATAGCGAGGGCTGCCGCAAAACATATAATCTGCCGCTTTGTCAGATTAAAAGCGACTTTCGTTTTGATTTTTGATAAGTCTTTGGGTACGGGTACATACGCCAAGTGAAAACCTCCTTTCGGTCTTTAGTGGGCGTTAAAAATTGACTTCGCAAGTGTGCCTGTTTTGAATAAAGAGAAGCACAAAATCACGGTGTAGGCTGCAAGGGAGAATATCGCGCTGTGTAGGTTATCCGCTACAATCATGCTGCCAACCAAAACCGCATAAATGCCGACGCATATCATTATGAGGAAGCCTTGAAAACCGAGGGCGAACAGGGCTTTTAAGTAGTTGTTGCCTATCTGCCCCCACTCTCTGTTGGTCATAGTTGCAAACGGGATAGGCGATACCGAACAGTAAAGGTAAATTTCTATCATTCTGCCGTACAGAATAACCGTGATAAGCACCGACATGATTTTCATGCAAAGGCTCACAAGGCTTGTTTCCATAACGAGCAAAAGCAGTTCGGGGATTTCCATAGCGTCAAGTCCGGCTTGCATGGACGAGAGGGCGGCGTCAACGTCGATATTCGTATTGCCGCCGATCACGCCCGCCGCGCCGGAAACAACGTGCTGCGCCATATCGAACACCGCCATAGTGATAGTAAAGGTGTGGGTAACGAGATACACCGCTACCCACGCCTTGAAAAACCACTTAAAGAACATGAACGTGTCAATATCGTGCATATTGTTCTTTTCCGTTACCATGCTGATAAGCTCCACGCATAGAACGTAGGTAATGACAAGCCCCGCAATGGGTACAATCACATTTTCCGATAAACTCTGTATCATGGAAAATATGCCTGCGTTCCACCCCTGCGGGGTCTTGCCTACCTCTGCGGCGATAGTTCCGACTTTTTCGTTTACGTCCCCGAACATAGTTGACAGATTACCGTTTATCGCTCCGATAAGGATTTCCTTTATCCATTCGTTAATCGCGTCAAGTATGCTCTGCATAGGCAGCTACCCGCGCTTAACCGAACAAGCCGGAAAGCAGAGGTACAAGGATAGTGCCGATAAGGGCAACGCCGCCGCCCGCCATGAGCTGCTTAATGCCCTGTGATTTTGCGCCCGGATTATCATTTCCGTAGCCCTCCAAGAGATTGATAACGCCCCAAATGCCAAGTCCTGCTCCAAGAGCGATAACCAAAGTCTGTAATACGCCGATTGCGCTGTTGAAAAATTCCATAAAGCTCCTTTCTGCCGCAAATGCGGCTTGCCCCGTAAAAGGGCATAAAAAACGGCGGTCAGTTTTCAAACTGCCGCGGTCATAAGTCCCCGCGCTGCGTAAGTGTCTGCCGCGCGGCGGTATTCAGTTGTCAGTGTGGGCGATAGGAATTTTTGTAGGGGCGCGTATCATGCAAGTTGTCTTTTTCTTTGTTACTGCGTCAATTCCTCCTTTCTTTTCGCTGCTGCTCATACAGGGCTTCACACCGTTTCACAAACTGCCGGATAGCAGCCTGCCGCTGCTGTTCCCGTCGTTCAGCAATCGAAACAAGCCCGTTTATGGCTTCTGTGATTTTCTTGTCCTTTTTCTTTCTGATACGTCTATTCATGGTCGGTGTCCTCCTGCAAATCGCTTTCGCTGATTTCGTAGTAGTCAAATACTTCGTCCGGCTTCACAAGGGCGGGTCTGCGCCTTAAATGCTTCTCCATATCAAAAGTATTTTTCTTGTCATAGTCGGAAAGATATTTATAGTTGGGGTGCTTTGTAATGTCGTACTTATCAGAGAAGAACGGGCGCACCCCTCTAAGCTGCAAGATACATTTCCCGCCGTCCATGACTGCAATTTCATCTTCGCTCATAAGCTGCTTGCCTAACTTCTGATAATTCAGCCCATG
>ERZ831773.2953-NODE-2953-length-12181-cov-8.990516_pt1 | contig 12181 bp, 6 predicted proteins | sample MGYA00519696_ERZ831773 | MGnify/ENA primary metagenome ERZ831773 (study PRJEB31850, sample SAMEA3708720) | human gut metagenome | biome: human gut; feature: human-associated habitat; material: faeces | place: China | collected 2014 ...
CGGATGCGGTAATGCTGTTTCGTTGCGGTGACTTTTATGAAACATACTCTACGGACGCCATTGTTGCAGCCGAAATATTAGGAATCACACTGACAAAACGTGCTAACGGAAAAGGAAAGACGATTGAAATGGCGGGATTTCCTCATCATGCGCTCGATACTTATCTTCCGAAATTGGTTCGTGCCGGAAAACGGGTGGCTATCTGCGACCAGTTGGAAGACCCGAAAATGACCAAGAAACTGGTGAAGCGCGGCATTACCGAATTGGTGACTCCCGGTGTCTCTATCAATGATAATATATTAAACTATAAGGAAAACAACTTCCTGGCCGCCGTACATTTCGGAAAGGCTTCCTGCGGGGTTGCTTTCCTCGACATATCTACCGGTGAATTTCTGACTGCCGAAGGACCTTTCGACTATATAGACAAACTGCTGAATAACTTCGGCCCGAAAGAAATTCTTTTTGAACGTGGCAAGCGCCTTATGTTTGAAGGCAATTTCGGTAGTAAATTCTTCACTTTCGAACTGGACGACTGGGTGTTTACGGAAACTACTGCCCGCGAAAAACTTCTGAAGCATTTTGAAACAAAGAATCTGAAAGGATTCGGAGTAGAGCATTTGAAAAACGGTATTATTGCTTCGGGGGCTATTCTTCAATACCTGACAATGACACAGCATACTCAAATCGGGCATATTACTTCATTGGCTCGTATTGAGGAGGATAAATATGTCCGGCTGGATAAATTCACGGTGCGCAGCCTCGAATTGATTGGTAGCATGAACGATGGCGGAAGCAGTCTGCTCAATGTGATTGACAGGACGATCAGCCCAATGGGAGCACGTCTGTTGAAACGTTGGATAGTTTTTCCATTGAAGGACGAGAAACCGATCAATGAGCGTCTGAATGTGGTGGAGTATTTCTTCCGTCAACCGGACTTTAAGGAGTTGATCGAAGAACAGTTGCATCTTGTCGGTGATTTGGAGCGTATCATCTCCAAAGTGGCTGTGGGACGTGTGTCACCGCGTGAAGTGGTTCAGCTGAAAGTGGCTTTGCAGGCTATCGAACCGATCAAACAGGCTTGTCTTGAAGCGGATAATGCAAGTCTGAACCGTATTGGTGAGCGGTTGAATCTTTGTGTTTCTATTCGTGACCGGATTGCCCGGGAAATTAATAATGATCCTCCTTTGTTGATAAATAAGGGCGGAGTGATTAAAGACGGTGTGAATGCGGATTTGGACGAATTGCGCCGGATTTCGTATTCGGGAAAAGACTATCTGCTTCAGATACAGCAGCGGGAAAGCGAAGAAACGGGTATTCCGAGTTTGAAAGTGGCTTATAATAATGTATTCGGCTATTATATCGAGGTTCGTAATGTTCATAAGGACAAGGTTCCTAAAGAGTGGATTCGCAAGCAGACGTTGGTAAATGCGGAACGTTATATCACACAGGAACTGAAAGAGTACGAAGAAAAAATTCTTGGTGCCGAAGATAAGATTCTTGTGCTGGAAACGCAGTTATATACGAATTTGGTACAGGCATTGACGGAGTTTATCCCCCAGATACAGGTTAACGCCAATCAGATTGCCCGGTTGGACTGTCTGTTGTCTTTCGCTAATGTGGCGCGTGAGAATAACTACATCCGTCCGGTTATTGAGGATAACGACGTATTGGATATTCGTCAGGGCCGCCACCCGGTAATTGAGAAACAGCTTCCGATAGGAGAGAAATATATTGCCAATAATGTGATGTTGGACAGCAGTACGCAGCAGATCATCATAATAACCGGTCCCAATATGGCGGGTAAGTCAGCGCTTTTGCGTCAGACGGCATTGATTACGCTGTTGGCTCAAATCGGTTCGTTTGTCCCTGCGGAGAGCGCCCATATCGGGCTGGTGGATAAAATATTCACTCGTGTGGGAGCAAGTGATAACATCTCCGTAGGTGAATCTACTTTTATGGTGGAGATGAACGAAGCGGCGGATATTCTGAACAATGTTTCTTCCCGAAGCCTGGTACTATTTGACGAGTTGGGGCGTGGTACCTCTACGTATGATGGCATCTCTATTGCCTGGGCGATTGTGGAATATATCCACGAACATCCGAAAGCCAAAGCACGTACTTTATTCGCCACGCATTACCACGAATTGAATGAAATGGAAAAATCTTTCAAGCGTATCAAGAACTATAATGTATCGGTGAAAGAGGTGGATAATAAGGTAATCTTCCTTCGTAAACTGGAACGTGGTGGTAGTGAGCACTCTTTCGGTATCCATGTAGCAAAAATGGCGGGTATGCCGAAAAGCATTGTGAAGCGTGCGAATGAGATTCTGAAGCAGCTTGAATCTGATAATCGCCAGCAGGGAATAGCAGGCAAGCCGTTGGCGGAAGTAAGCGAGAACCGTGGTGGTATGCAGTTAAGTTTCTTCCAGTTGGACGATCCGATACTCTGTCAGATTCGCGATGAAATATTAAATTTGGATGTAAATAATCTCACTCCTATTGAAGCGCTGAACAAGTTGAATGATATAAAGAAGATAGTCAGGGGAAAATAGCGGATTATTAACGTGTTCACAAATAGTATATAGAACGTTTTCTGAGGTCTGGAAAACGATTTGTAAGTATAAAAGGCGTTTCCTTTAAGTGATTGGAGGAAACGCCTTTCTAGTATGCAGTCGATTTTTATATATCAGGTTCAGGCTACTTTTTTCTTCCGGTCGTAGAAAAACATGAAGTAGATGCCGACTATAACGAATGGAATACTTAGCCATTGTCCCATGTTGAACATCATGTTGTTCTCGAAATCCTCTTGGTTCTCCTTCAAAAATTCGATGAAGAAACGGAAGACAAATATGTAGGTCAGGCAGAGCCCGAAGAAGAAGCCGCGATGCAGTTTCTTGCTGTAATTCTTATACAGGTAAATCATGATGAAGAACAAGATAAGATAAGCGATCGCTTCGTAGAGTTGTCCCGGATGACGGGGTTGCATATCTACCCGTTCGAAAATGAATGCCCAGGGCACATCAGACGGCTTGCCGATGATTTCGGAGTTCATCAGGTTGGCAAGACGGATACAGCAGGCGGTAATTGGAGTAGCTACGGCAATCATATCCAGCACGTCCATATAATGAAGTTTTGTTTTGCGGCAATAGAGCCACAGAGCAATAATCAGTCCAAGTGTCCCCCCGTGGCTGGCAAGTCCTTCATATCCTGTGAATTTCCAACCACCGGCAGGCAGGAATTTAATAGGTAACAGCATCTCTACAAACCCTTTACCGCTTGTCAGATACTGTCCCGGGTCGTAGAACAGGCAATGCCCCAGACGTGCTCCAATCAGAATACCGAAAAAACAATAGAAGAAGAGGGGGTCAAATTTCTTCTCATCTATTTTTTTATCGCGATACTGGTAGTGAACAATGACGTAAGCCAGAAAAATTCCTACTGCCCACAATAGCCCGTAGTAACGGATAGAAAGGCCGAACAGGTTAAATAGTTCGGGATTCGGATTCCAGTTGATAGATAATAATAAGGTATTCATATTGGATAACGGTTTACGGTTTGGTGAATTAGTGTTTAGTGAATTTTTCGGCTACCATCCGGTAAGTAGGAATATCAATCCCTTGTTCTTCCGCGGCGGTAATCATGTCGAATAACAATCCTTGTATCTCCGAATCATGTCCCCGTGCCAGGTCTTTCTGCATGGAAGCGGTACTTTCCGGGTCGAGTTTGTCGATGACTTTCAGATTATAGCTTATCGGGTCTTCGGGAAATTCTACACCCAGTTTACATCCCAGTTCGGCACTCTCCGTAGAAAGTCCGATGAAGGTATCGCGCACCTTTCCCGGTTTCTGTACCTCGCCCATGGGGACGTCATAGTAAGCTCCGGTGACAGCCATTGCCGAGATGAACGACCATTTAATGAAGGTATCCCGATTGATATCCGGAGAGATTTCCGCTTTGATTCCGCTCTCCTGAAGATCTTTCTGAACGGCTTCCAGTATTCCCGGGGCAACTTGTGTCCCTTTGTGGGCTCCGTACACCAGGCGGAAAATTTTTCCCATTTGAGTGATCTCTCCTGTACCGGATACGAATCCGACAATATAGATGCAACCGTCGAGTACCGTCACTCCCGGAACGAGACGTTGGATACGCGGTCCTGTTCCGTAAACATTCAGAATAGGAATGACGATTGTCTTGTCATGTGCCGCCCTCTTTATCAGTTCAGTAATCGAGTCGACAGAATATCCCTTGACGCAGACAAAGATTACGTCTGCCTTTCCATTGAATTCTTCTGCTGTTGTTGCCGGGATAGCAAGCGTGTGCTCTCCCTTCAAGTCCGATTTCAATTTCAAGCCGTTTGTCTGTATTGCCTGCAAATGAGCTCCGCGGGCAATACAAGTAACGTCTTTTCCGGCAAGCGACAGAAATCCTGCTATACTGCCTCCAACGCCTCCGGTTCCTGCAATGAGATACTTCATAATAATTACAATTTGCTGATTACAAATGCAAGGTTATCGCGATTATACGTTGAAACGGAAGTGCATGATGTCACCGTCCTGCACGACGTATTCTTTGCCTTCTACGCCCAGTTTTCCAGCTTCTTTCACTGCTGCTTCCGAACCGTACCGGATATAATCATCGTATTTTATCACTTCCGCACGGATGAATCCTTTTTCAAAATCGGTATGGATCACACCGGCACATTGCGGAGCCTTCCAACCTTTCTCGTAAGTCCAGGCACGCACTTCCTGTACGCCGGCAGTGAAGTAAGTTTCGAGATTCAGCAATTTATAGGCTGATTTGATAAGACGTGCTACGCCCGATTCCTCCAAGCCTACTTCGGCGAGGAACATCTGACGGTCTTCGTATGTTTCCAGCTCGGCGATGTCCGCTTCTGTCTTGGCTGCAACAACCAGTATTTCAGCATTCTCGTCTTTTACGGCTTCACGTACCATATCTACGTATTTGTTGCCGTTTACTGCACTTGCTTCGTCTACATTGCAGACATACATTACCGGTTTGCTGGTCAACAGGAACAGTTCATGTGCAATCTTCTGTTCATCTTTTGTTTCAAAAGTAACGGTACGTGCCGATTTGCCTTGTTCCAACGCTTCTTTATATTGAACCAGTACATCGTAAGCCTGTTTGGCAGCTTTGTCGCCACCCGTTTGTGCTTGTTTCTGTACCTTTTGGATACGACTCTCGATCGTTTCCAAGTCTTTCAACTGAAGTTCATAGTCGATGATTTCTTTGTCGCGGACAGGATTTACACTTCCGTCTACGTGTGTCACGTTATCGTCGTCGAAGCAACGGAGTACATGGATAATAGCGTCTGTCTCACGGATATTGGCAAGGAACTTGTTTCCCAATCCTTCACCTTTACTTGCACCTTTTACCAGTCCGGCGATATCTACGATTTCTACGGTTGTAGGAACAATCCGTTGGGGATGTACCAATTCTGCCAGCGCATTCAGACGTTCATCGGGAACGGTAATTACACCTACATTGGGTTCAATAGTACAGAAAGGGAAATTTGCCGCCTGTGCTTTCGCATTCGACAAACAGTTGAAAAGTGTCGACTTACCCACGTTCGGTAGTCCAACAATACCACATTGCAATGCCATATTAATCTATTATTTCTATTATTATCAATAGGATACATATATATGAACAATGATTTGGAGGCAATACCCGGATAAAAAAGAGTGTTTGTTACCAAGTTGTTCATTTTTAGTCTGCAAAGATAATCATTTTTTGAGCTAATAAAGGAAACTTGGTATACTTTCTGTCTTTTCCCCTTATTCCGGCTTACTTTTAGTATGGAAAGTAAAGTCACAGAATAAGGGGATTTTAGTATTAATTATTCGTAAGGCGGCACTTCGGAAATACTACCATACCGGTGATATTCGAAAGAAATGCTTTGTTCCTTGAAGTAGCGAATAAGTTCGATGCGTCCCTGTTTCATAGGAGGCGCTGCCACAATATACATATTGGTTTCCGCGGCACGTTCATACATACATTTGGGGATATTCGGAGAACAAGTACGTACTCTTTCATAGTCCGGCATCACTTTCAGGAAGTCCTCCAGCGATTCCTTTCGAAGCGGCCAGCCATATTGGGTAAGTGCGGCAGTACGGTCATCCGAGGGGTCGAAGCTGATAGTGAGAGGTGTTCTACATAGTTCCGAGGCGTATGAGATCATATTGACCTCTCTATCTGTGTCTTCCGGAAAAAGACGTAGAATCATGCTTTTCAAAGGTAAGTAACGGAAGACATTCTGTTCTCCGTATAGCTTATTAACATCCCTCGGGTCCATAAATTCTTCCTCACAAGCGTCGAAATAACTGTCTATGTAATCAGTCTGGCTGTCCGGCTTGTCTGTGATTTCTACAAAACAGGTACAATAATTGGGACCTCCCGCTTTGATACCGCCTCCGAAAGCAGACAGTTTCATTCCACCGAATGGCTGGCGGTTGACGATTGCTCCGGTGATTCCCCGGTTGATATACAGGTTGCCTGCTATTACGGAGTTTTTCCACAGCTTTTGTTCCTCTTCATCAAGACTCTGTAATCCCGAAGTTAACCCGTAATCCAGGCTATTGACTAACTTAATTCCTTCTTCAAGGTTCTCGATGCAGGCAACACTCAGCAGAGGGCCGAATAACTCGGTTCGGAAAGAGAAGTTTTCCGGTTTCACTCCCCATTTCACGGTCGGAGCCAGCATATATTCTTTCTCATCGATGAAACGGGGAGGAACCAACCACGATTCTCCCGGTTCGAGGTTGAAGGCTTGCAGCAACTTGTCGTTCTTATTGGTAATCATCGGACCGACAATATTTCCGGGATTCCAGACACTGCCTACTTTCAGGCTCGTTGCCGCATCTTTCAGTTTGCTTTGGAAGTTCTTGTCTTCATAGACCGAACGTTCGACCAATAGCAGAGAGCAGGCGGAACATTTCTGGCCGGCATTACCGAAGGCGGAAGCGACGATGTTCATGATAGCATGGTCACGGTCGCCCGATGCAGTGAGGATAATGACGTTTTTGCCTCCCGTTTCGGCTGATAGCGGAGTTACCGGATTGGCTCTTGCGATATTCTGGGCGGTGTCTGTTCCTCCTGTCAGAATGATATGCTTGATTGCAGGGGCGGTAGTCAGCACTTTCAGCGCTTCCCGGTTGGTGATGATGACTTGTAAGGCCTCTTTCGGTACACCTGCATCCCAAAAAGCTTTGGCGAACATCCAGGCAACCGGAGCCGCTACGGTGGCAGGTTTCAGGATAACGGTGTTTCCTCCCGCCAGTCCGGCTACTATACCGCCTACGGGAATGGCACACGGGAAGTTCCACGGTGAAATGACCAATATGGTACCTTTCGGTTTTATCTCTATATCATCTAATGCAGCGAATTTCTTCATCGCTGTCGTGTAGAAACGGGCATAATCTACCGCTTCCGATACTTCTACATCACCTTCAATGACAGTTTTACCGGTTACGGCACACATATAACCTATCAGGTCACCCCTCATATCAGCGAGCCGGTTGGCTGCTTCGTACATAATCCGGTGGCGTTCTTCCAGTGTGGTTTTTCTCCACCCGGCAGGATCTGTCTCGGCAATTTCGATAATCTTTTCCACTTGAGCGCTGTCCGCCTGTGACATTTCACAGATACAGACCTCGTCATTCTGGCAACGGTCGAGGTATTTGTAGCGGTTTTTGCATACTACTGTTTCCGCACCTATCTGTAAAGGAATGATTTCCGGTTCTTCCGTTCCGCTTTTCTTCCATTTGGCAAAGATACGGCGCACCCATTCCTGATTTTGTGACAAGTCGAAGTCCGTATCCGGTTCATTCTGCATTGTGTCCGATGGGGCGACGGGAGTGTACGGAAGATTACGGTTCTGAACGCGTGGAGACACATGCGTGAGGTGATCTTTCATAGCATAGGCTTCTTCAAACTGCTTTGCGAGGAAGTCCCACTCTTTTGTATCCGGTTTCAGATTGAAGGAGTGAGTCAGGAAATTGTCGGGTGCCGTATTTTCGTCCATGCGACGGACAAGATAAGAGACGGCGTTCAGGAAATGTTCGTTTTTCACTACCGGAGTATATAGAATCACTCGGTTGCCGAGCATTGACTGCGCTCTCCAAAGATGATTCGCCATTCCTTCGAGCATTTCGAAGGTCATATATCCGGTTGTCCCGTACTTCTGAGCCAGCAGATAAGCATAAGCGATCGAGAACAGATTATGAGAAGCAACCCCGAGATGTAAAACCCGGGCATTTTCGGGCATCAGTCCACGTTCCAACAGGCACAGATAATTGGCGTCAACTTCTGTTTTGGAAGGACGAATCGGGTTCGGCCAGCCTTTCAGGGAGGAGATAACCGTTTCCATTTCCAGATTACAGCCTTTCACCAGACGCATTTTGATAGGAGCTCCGCCTCCGTCTACGCGGGCTTTGGCAAATTCCAGCAACTCGGTTTGGAAGTCGTATGCATCCGGCAGATAAGCCTGTACGACGATTCCTGCCGAATAGTTCTTGAATTGCGGCAGGTTGAGTACTGCTTTGAAGAGGCGCAATGTGAAGTGGGCGTCTTTATATTCCTCCATATCCAGGTTGATGAACTTGGAGCGTTTTATTCCGTCTTCGTCCGTATAAGGAAAATCAATGGCTTTCTGATAAAGCGCGGACATTCGTGAAACGAGTTCCGGGAAACTTTCTTCGTAGTTCAGAGCGTGTGTCTGCGCGTAGATTCCCGATATTTTCACTGAGATGTAATTAATGTCGGGTGATTCAAGAGCTTCCAGATAGTGATGATAGCGGTGATCGGCTTCTCCGTTGCCAAGCACCACCTCGCCTAAAAGATTCACGTTCTGCCCGATTTTCTCTTTGAAGCGGGTAGCCAGATGCTTCGTGAGTTGCGGGCGTTCCTCATTGATAATAACTTGCGAGGTATCCATGCGCAGGCGTTTTTTGATAATCGGGATAGCGATAAAGTCGAAATGATGTCCGAATGCCTGATACATTTTGAATAAGAAAGCATCCCGTTTGTTCAGAAATTCGGGGACACCGTACTGGTCAAGGAGAGTCTTGATACGTTTGGCGAGTATCTTCCGGTCGCGGATTTGCGAGGATTCGTCGAGCATCTTCACGAGGAATTTCTTGTCTTGCGGGCGCTGCACCATGACGGCATATTTATGCTGTTCCAGGCGTTCGGCTTTCGTAATCGTTTGTTCACAAGTATTATACAGTTTAAGTACCCAATCCTGTACTTCGGTAAGGGTCGGTTGATATTGTTTGTCCATAAGAATCTGAATTATGTAAATGGAGAAAATGTGAAAAAAGAATCTCAAATTGCAATTTACATAGTACGGAGGGTAGGACTAAACATAACAGCACGGTAGCGATGCAGGGTTTGCAACGCTTGCTGCGAGAAGCAGTCGAACAGATACTGTTGTTTCATATTCGTCGTTTTTGAAGGTGATTAGAAACGAAAGACTCACACTTCTCACAAAGATAAAAATAAATTATTGATTTTCAAGTAAAAGGGGAAGAAAATGCAATTGTGATAAATTCTAATATGTATGGTATGAGTTGATACAAGACGCGAGCGAAATAAATTAATCTTAATCTCTCTAAGATTTAGTTGTTCGGATACTATTAATTAGTACTCGTTATGCATGACTTTATTAACTATGAGGAGTAAATATGTGCTAACTTTGAATTAGTTACCTCCTTTAGTATCTGGCCTGATATTTCTTATAAAAAATCAGAAACAGGATGAATCCGGTCAGTGCGAAAGGAACACCTGTGAGGGCGGGGTAACGATAGCCTTCACTAACAGTCAATCCCCCTGCATAAGCGCCAATGGCATTTCCCAGATTGAATGCGACTTGTACGCAGGCAGCCCCCAACATCTCGCCGCCTTTTGCCACACGGATAATCAGTATTTGTTCGGGGCTGGATACGGCAAACAACCCTGCCGTGCAGAGGCACATCAGTATAGCAGCCGTCCATTTGTAGGGAGAAAGGAAGAAAATGAGAAGTAGCATAAGGCATATTAATGCTTGTGCGGCAGTTCCCACTTTTCCGGGTGTATAGCGGTCGGAGAGGCGCCCGCTGATAAGATTTCCCATGACCATACCGAATCCGGCAAGAATCATCAGCGGAGTAATACTTTCGGTGGAGAAACCGGAAATATTCGTCAGCATAGGGTTGATATAGCTGTACCAACAGAATACGCCACCGTTGCCTAACGCCGTAGCACCGAGAATGAGCCAGGGAGCCGGAGTCTTCAAGAAATGGAATTGTCCTTTAAAACCGGTATCTTTCAAGCCTTCTACGTGAGGTACCCAGCGCCAGATGTAATACAGGATAACGATTCCCCAGATGCCGACCAACAGGAAAGTGGCACGCCAGGAAAGCATAGTGCTGAGAGAAGTTCCCAATGGGACACCGAATAGGTTGGCAATGGTCATTCCGGCAATCATAATCGAAACGGCTTCCGAACCTTTCCCTTTATCAGCCAGTCTTTCGGCAACAATGGAGCCGACGCCGAAATATGCTCCGTGCGGTAGTCCGGAGATGAAGCGCGCAGCAAGCAATATCCAATAATTGGGAGCTGTTGCAGCACAGATATTACCTATCATAATCAGGGTAACTAATACCAGCAGAATATGTTTCAACGGATATTTGCGGGCTAATGTCAACACGGGGGCACCCACACAGACGCCTAATGCATAAGCGGAAATGAAATGTCCCGCCATAGGGATACTGATCCCTAAATCTTTTGCCACATCGGGCAAAATACCCATCATTACAAATTCGGCAATACCTAATCCCAGGGTGCCGAACGCCAATGCGATAAGACTCTTTTTCATACCAAACTTAACCTGATACCTGTAACTTTTTACCTTTTTCTTTTTTGCGGGTGCAAAGGTAAAACAAAATCGGGCAGAGTGAGTTCGGTGTGAAATATTTTGATTTAAGTCAATTTATACAATGCTGCGTATGTAAGACTATGGATTTTAATAATTGTGTTTATAATAATATTATTGCGGTTTTTTTTATTAATAGAGATTGCCTTTTCAATTGCTCTTTCCTGAATGTTTAAGAATCCAGTCTGTTATATCTTTTAGAACTTCCGGGCTAATGGTTTCTTCTAGCTGCCCATACTCCGCCAATGTTCCTTTTTCACAGGTTTGAAACAGATGATTTAAGTTCGGGTAGGCTTTTACCGTTACATTCTTATTCCCGTTCTCGCTGATTCTTTGTTGGATAGCCGTAAGGTTCATAGCCGCCTCCACTTGAATGTCCTTTTCTCCGTTTAAGGCAAGTACCGGACATTTTATTTTTTTCATGGCTTTAGCCGGGTCATATCTCATAAAATGAAGATACCAGGGGGAGGTCATGGAACTTATCTGGGCGGAAATCTGCTGTACGGTATTCAAGTCTTTCAGTTGTTCGGACGACATGGTTTTGGTAACATCTGCATATAACTCTTTTTGAAGTTCATCTGTGGTTTTGTCTGCTTGTTGCAGTATGGCATACCTGTTTCGTATCGACAGTTTCGTTCCTTGCCAGAACGCATCCGGCATTCCCTGGGATTTAGAAATCATCTCTACTTGTTTCAGCATCAGGCTGTCACCTCTTACGCCGGCTCCTGCCAATGAAACAATAAACGCAATCGCCGGGTCTTTGGCAGCTACGATGAATGCTATGATTCCGCCTGCGCTATGTCCGATAATGCCAATCTTCTTTGTGTTTATTTCTTTTCTGCCGCGCAGGTAATTGATGGCAGCTTCCGTGTCCGTTGCGAAATCCTCGTTGGTGGCTGTTGCATGGTTGCCTTGTGAGGCGGCTGTGCCACGATCATCACAGCGTAATACGGCGATTCCGTTCCTCGTCAGATAGTCGGCGATGACTAGGAAAGGCTTGTGTCCCATGATCTCCTCATCCCGGTTCTGCGCACCGCTTCCTGTCACCAACACTACTGCCGGAAATTTATTTCCCTTTTCGGGAAGAGTTAATGTCCCCGCAAGGTTAATTCCGTCCTGTTCGTTTCTTACTGTAACTTCTTCACTTTTATAAGGGAAAGGTGGTTGAGGTTCCTGCGGACGTTTGGGACGGCTTGCTTCTCCCTTTTCCAGGTTCAATGGGATAGGCATTCCTTGTGTGAATGTTCCGGT
>ERZ831773.2955-NODE-2955-length-12148-cov-2.972463_pt1 | contig 12148 bp, 5 predicted proteins | sample MGYA00519696_ERZ831773 | MGnify/ENA primary metagenome ERZ831773 (study PRJEB31850, sample SAMEA3708720) | human gut metagenome | biome: human gut; feature: human-associated habitat; material: faeces | place: China | collected 2014 ...
CCCGTTTTTTCATCAGCCGTCCCGCAAAAATCAGCGCACCTCCAGCCATCATCAACAGCCATACCGGCCACCAGGTCTGTCCTGTCTGCGGAAGCTTTGTTTCATCTGTTTCTACCGTCTCAGAGGTAGACTCGTTATTTTCCCCCGTAGTACCCGGAAGATTGGTCTCATCCGTGCCTCCTGCTGTCTGATCTGTCTCCGTTGTATTCGTCGATGTAGTGGTATTTGTAGTTACCGTCTGATTCTTTCTCGTTGTTGTTGAAGAACCAGAGTCATCAGAATCATCGGAGGAATCCGATCGGTTCGCGTTGCTCGGTGACTGTTTGTCCGCGTTGCTCGGTGATTTAACCGGAGTTGTCGGATTCGATGGATCCGGTTTCGGATCAACCGGCTGATCTGTGGATCCAGAGCCGCCTTTTTCATACAGCAGCGCGAACGGCGAAAATGAATGTGTCGTAAAAGTGATAAACTCCTTTCCATCAATCACAATTTTTTCACATGAAATCTCGGTTGGTGGATTCTGTCTCAACTGCTCACCTGTATCCACGTTGCTTTCACGATGAAGCGTCTCAAAATGGATGATCCGAAATTCCGAATCTCTGGACGCGTCTTTCGGTACTGGCCAGTAGACATTCATTTTCTGTCCCTCTGCCATTGTCACATACGCGTCTCCATTATGGTTGTCCACAAGATCAAGGTATTTGAAAATATACGAAAATCTTCCATCTGTATTGACGTTCTTATCAAGATACTCTGCCAGGGAACCATCGCCCAGACTCTGATCCACCAGTAGGCGAACGCCGGACGGATCTGTCACTTTGACATTTCCCTTATTAATAAAGTACATCGTATCTGGCTGTGCGGCACTTGCGAGAATCCGCTCAGAAGCATCGCGCTCGAGCTTCGGTCCTCCATATGTCACGTCAGAAAACTTTTCCTCCACATTCCCTCGAACTTTTAAATTTCCAGTTCCCGCACGTACCGTCCGAGTGAGTGTCTTATTTCCCACTTTGATCTTTGCGCGGATAAGAGACGCATTCAGGTTAACGGAATAAATATCTACCTTGTAGTCGCGGAATGTATCATTTTCCTTGACCGGGAAATCAGAGCTGACAATGACAGATCCATCCGATGCCATAAATTTCAGGCCGACCGGAATGGTCTCATCCGTGCCGTTTACCTTACCTGGAAGGATCCGATAAATCCGGTGCTCTGTTCCATTCAGCGTCGAGGAGCTGTGTTCCTCATCTCCATAAAGCTTCAGATTCCATACTATTGTCGTTCCATTTCCATCATCGTAGGTCAGTTCGATATGATCGCTCACATCACTGCCCGCTCCCTCATCTTGAAGAGCCTGACTGATGTTTGCCGGAAGAGTCAGGTAATATCCCATCTCAGGCAGATCATTGGAAGCAAATTGGTTATCCGATCCGATTACGCCTTTGTATCCATTGCCGCCAACATAGACCGTAATATCCATCGGTGTGATCGTGATCGCGTATGCGGAATCCGGATCTTCTTTCCACTCTCCATAAAGAACCGTATCTGTGCTCAATGTCGTTCCATCCACATATTTCTGAGTGAGTTCCTGATCCAGATACCAGCCATCAAATTTATATCCCTCTTCTGATTCCTCCTGCGATTTTGCTGTATATGCGCTGTTAACGCGAACCGCATCATCCACTGGAGGCTTTGCGTCAGACGGCGTGCATGTTCCTACCCACTCATAATGGATTCTTATCCCCGAAATATATGTCATCCAATCCGTTTCATGCTGGCTTTCTCCTATCGCCAGCCCTGAACGCATTTTTTTACTCGGAACAAAGATTCTGTCGAGATCAGCCGTTTTCGCTGCCTCCGCTCCACCGGCTTCATTTGTATATAATACTAATTTTGTACCAATTGCGCTGAGGTTCTCGACATGATCTTCCTCACTCGTAATCATGATTGGTGCTTCACTGGTTGTTCCTGTATATTCCGATATCATCTTTATATAATGATCCTTCGGAAGATACACATCATTGTCGGAAGTGACCTGTGCGGAATCTCCCATTTCAAAAAAGCCGTTTACATATATTCCATCACCCGTAGTATTTTTCTGATCGCCCGGATTATTGCCAGATACATCGCCGCCTGTCATGGTAAATGTACAATTTGGGGAGATATATACGCCCCCGGCATTTTCTGCTTTATTTTTCTGACAGGAACCGCCTGTCTGACGTAGCTGTGACCCACGCCAGATATAATAGCCTCCACCTGTACCGCTCGCCTGGTTTTGGGAAATTGTACCGCCTTTTATGAAAAGTTCGGTATTATCTTGTACCATGATTCCACCACCAAAGGCTGCCTCATTTTCCGAAAGCAGACCATCTGAGATCTCGCCGGTTCCCTTCATACTGTACATAAAAATCCCACCGCCAAAGTCTGATACTTTATTTCCTATCAGCTTTCCACCATTCATACGGAATTTTGTACTATTGAAAAACATCGCAAGCGCTCCACCGCTTCCGTCTGTCACCTCATTATCCGCAATTATGCCGTTATTGATTTCAACCGAAACCTCCGGACTATTGTTTCCTGACTGGGGGAACGTTACAAGACCGCCGCCATAGGTTTGAGCCACATTTTCTGAAATCTCGCCACCATTCATAACAAACGAAGCCGGTAATGAAGTAAGCAGCTGATTGTGATTTTCACCTACTCCTGACATATCCTGCCAGTCCGCAAGATAAATTCCTCCGCCATAGCCGAACTGGCTGCCTATCGTGTAGGTTTTGTTTTTCTCAATGGAACCCCCATTCATGACCATTGAGGATCCAATAACCGCTACACCACCACCGCGGTTCGCCGTGTTTCCGGTGATCAGACCACCGTTCATCGTGAATGTACTATTATTTGCGATTGTCACTGCTCCACCATAATGCGCGTTATGGTTGGTATTGTTTTGAATAACCGCACCATCATTCATCGTCATATTGAATCCATTGATTCCGAATACAGCTGTTCCCATCATCTGGGCATTATTGTTTTCCAGGATCGCGCCATCATTCAGTGTCAGGCTTCCTCCATGAAATGCCTGAATGATCGAATCTCCTGTTTCGCTCTCGTCCGGATTCTTAATGGTGTTCTCCGCATCGATCACGATATTGCTGAGCGTAAGATTTGAGTTCTCACCCTTCAGGTCGATCATATAGCTTATAAATCCGTAACGGTTCAATGTTTTTCCGTCCAGATCCCATTCTTCTGTTCCGTCTATCACATAATTTCCACAGAGATATACATGTTCAAATGAGTTTTCTTCCATCAAGCTCTTAGCCTGCTCAAACGTTTTGACTGCGTTTTCCCTGTCTAGTCCCGTGTTTCCATCATTGCCATCTGACTGGGATAAATAAATACCATCGGGCAAATCAGCCTTCTGTTTGGTCTTTTTTGTGGCAAAAAGAGCTGGGTTAGAAGCGCTTGCTACGTGTTCTTTGTCATCCAACGGGTATTTCTGTATATCAGATGCCTCTGAATCTGTTGCCTTTATCGGCAGTATCTCTTCTGTTTCATCTATAGTAGTCGTTCTGGTATTTTGCGATACCCCCCCCCAGGGTATCTTTTGCGTATGAAAATGGACTTGCCGAGACCATGATCATACTAATTGCCAATACCAACGATAAGCATCGTTGTTTCATGTGCAGTCTCTCCTTCTTTTTATTTGCAAATCTGTATTATATTCTCTTATCTTGTGTGGTCATGCCAAAGTAAGTCCTTATAACTTCCGCTTGATTTAAGAATTTTTACAATTTACATACGGGGTATATTATAGCACTAATTTTTACCAAAACAAGTTATTTGCTATAAATAAACAAATTTGAAAAACTGCACTATTAAGTCTTTCACATGCAGACATGAAGAATATTAAACGAATCAATGTCCGTGTTACATGCACAATAAGTCATAATTTTTGTGCACTTTTCGGTATTTGCTCATTTATAGTTATTTGAATATTTTCTAAATTTTATAAACTAAATATACCACCTTTATTACATCCAAAATCGGCCCCGGTATTTTTCTGAAAAGTGCAAAAAAAGAGCACACTTTTACATGTACTCTTTTTGCTACGTTTTTCTATCTTCCGGCCGGTGCCCCGCCACCGCCGGAAGCTCCGGCGGACGCGCCGGTCTCAACACCGACTACCTGCCATATATAGGACTCGTAAGCGGAGACGAGATTCAGTTTTGCCGTATTCATCGCTGCCTCGCCGGAAAACCATGCGGATTCACCGGAAAGGTAGGTGTTCTTTGAGAGCATGCCTGCTGCCTGCTTCTTCTGCACCGTATCCCACGCCTGTTTTGCCGCAGAGTAGGCGCTCTCCGCCGCCTCATACTGGGATACGGCATTCTGAAGATTCTCGTATGTGGATCTCAGGCTGATCTCCGCATTCTGGGCCGCCTCGCTGATCCGCTGCTTTCTTAGCTCCCGGTTATCCGTTCCCGTCACCTTGGATTTCATCTCGCTGCCCCAGGTGGAATCGTTGCTGATGGCTGTCTGAAGATCATTCTCCACAGAAACTGCACGGATCGCCGCCATATCCGGATCCGGAACTGTGCCGATCTCCACATCGATGCGCCCGGAAAGTCCCAGCATCGTCAGAATACTTTCCTTCAACTCACTCTGCTGCTCCTTCAGGGACGCGAGGGAGTTCTGCTGCCTCGTCAGGCTGCTCTTTTCCGACTCCAGCTCCGTATCCTTGATGAGTCCCGCCGAACGTTTTTTTACCGCCGCGTCGTAGGAGCTCTGCGCCGTTTCCACGCTCTTCTCCATGGCCGCGACATTCGCCGCCATCTGGTTATACGAGTTCATCAGGTTCTGCGCCGATGCCGTCAGCGTGTCCGCCATGTCCTCCATGGTCTTTTCCTGGCTCGCCGAGTTCATCCGGTTGATCGTGGACTGCACCTGTGCCATAGAAATCCTGATATTCTTCGCGTTGTTCTCATAGAGCGCCTGCATCTCGGTGTCGCCGTCATCCTTGTAGGAATCTGCCATCTTTTTCAGGTAATCATACTCTTCCTTCAAGGTCTCATGCATCTTCTCATACGGCTCGCTCCGGCGGTTCTGGCTGTCCTCACTCTGCAGGTAGGAAAAGTTTCCTGCCTTGATGAGTTCCCGAAGGTTTCCGTACTCGACTTTTTTTACCTGACTAAGATCCACGGAAGATATTTCTGCCGCGTAGGACACGATCCCGTATTGTGAGAACACATCCGAAAGACTCTCCCACATATTTCCAGACTCATATCCCGCATAGCTGCTGTTTCCCACCGCCGCGAAAAGCACGGCTCCGAACATCAGACCACCCAGCCATTTCTTATCAACTTTCATTTTTTTCATCTCCTCACATCCACTGATCTCCGAATTTCCGCGCTCGATCCCCGCTCTTCTTTCCTGCTGCCATCGTATTTTCCGTCTCCTTGATCCAGCAAAACGACAGGCGGCAGCTGCGGGAACCCGCTGCCGGGGATTTATGACACCGACGCCAGTCCCGCCACCGCCCAGTCATATGTGACCTTCGCAGTGAGAAAACTCAGTTTTGCCGTCTCCAGGGAAGTTTTTGCCGACAGGCAGGCAGATTCCTGCTTTTCATACGTTTTCTTCGTGATCGTCCCGGCGGAAAGTCTTAATTCTGCCGCCGCGCGCTCCTTCTCAGCAAGATCATAGCTCGTTTTCGCCTGGTCATAGCTGTCCTTCGCGAGAACCAGACTGTTGTAGGCATTCTTCACATTTGTGGAGACCGTGTCCTTCTGGTTTGCCAACGTGTTCGTGTAGGTCGCGCGGTTGTTCTCCGACTGGGAGTTTGCGAGACGGCGCTCCGTGATCTTCACACTGTAGTTGTTCGCGATCGCCGTCTGGATATCCGACGTCACGTTGATCTTTGAGACGACCGATGTGTCCACATCCGGCAGACTGCCGATCTCGACGGAGTCATTGTAATTCCAGCCCATCATGATGATGAGCTGCTGTTTTGTCTGCTCGAGACTGCTCTTTGCCGACTGCAGGGATGCTTTCGCGTTTGTGACCGCCTCCGCCGCCGTGTCGAGATCTGACTGGAGTGCCATCCCGGCGGCTTTTCTCGTCTGTGCCTGGGTGTAGGCTGTCTCCGCCTGTGTCACCGCGTCCTCGAGAGTGTCCAGGGACGCTTTTCCGCTGTAATAGGAGATCATGAGTTTCTGCGCCTGCTGCACGAGATTCTTCTCCTGCTGCTCATATCCGAGTCGCTTGATCTCGCCGTCGTCCACATTGCTGTCGCCCTGTTCCGTCAGGTTCGTCACGGAGATCTCACTGTTCAACGCCGATGCGATCTGGTTCGCGTAACTGGCGCTGTCATCGTCCGGATAGCTGATCCGGTCAGAGACTTCGCTTGCAGAATCATAGTATTCCTTCGCGATATCCGTGCTCGTCTTTCCCTTGTATTCCTGATAGTCCAGCTCATTCTGGCGCACCGTCGTATTATATTCATGGATCAGATCGGCGATCTCCCCGTATTCGAGTTTGTTGTCACGAAGAGACGCCCATTTCTCCGCTGTATACGCAAATTCCGGACTCGTCGCAAACGCCTGAAAAGGCGCTGCGCTCACCATGAGCGCCATGGCGAACAGTCCCGCGATCTTCCATCGTTTCATGTTAGCTCCTTTTTATAATCCTTTTTTGAAAATTATCCTATTTTATTGAAATCCTTAACCTTGATCAATCCTTTTTCCCAATTTCAAAAGACTCTGTCAGCAAATTTTCCCTGATCAGAACCCATCTGAACTTTTAGATATCCAGCACCTTCCTCTCCTTCTTACCATTCATGATCGCATAGTAAACAGGAAGAATGAACAGCGCGACAAGAATACCAGCCGTCAGACCGCCGATGTTTACGATCGCGAGACCTTTTGTCGTCGATGCGCTGCTTCCCGTGGAGAGCACCATCGGGATCATGGAGAGGATCGTCGTCGAGCTCGTCATTAAGATCGGGCGGAGACGCGTCGCACCCGCTTCGACAAGCGCTGTCTTAAGATCCATCGTCAATCTGTACTGGTTGACGGTATCCACATAGAGGATACCGTTGTTTACGACAGTACCGATGAGGATCAGGAATCCCAGAATGGAAGTCATACTGATCGTCGTTCCGGTGAGTTTTAAGAGTCCGAAGGAACCGACAAGGCTGAACGGGATCGTCGTCATGACCATGAAGGAGAACTTCGGTGACTCGAACTGCGCCGCCATGACCACAAATACCAGGAATACTGCGACTGCGATCGCCTGATACAGGGCGGAGAACTCTTCCGCCATCATCCGGTTCATGGAGTTTGTTCCGATTGTCACGCCGTTCGGAAGATTCGGCTGTACGACCTCACTGTCGATCAGGCTCTTGACATTCTGACCGGTATAATCGGCCGTGATCGTAACCTCGTAAGACTTATCCGTCTTGGAGATCGAGGACGGGTTATCCTTGAACACGACATCCGCCACGTCGGAGAGTGCGACACTTCCGCCGCTTCCCGTCGTGATCAGCATGTTCTTCACCTGCTCGACCGTCCGGTACATGCCGTCCGGATACTCGGCTTTGACGCTGACCTCATTTCCGTCGATCGTCAGGGTCGCGATCTCGGTGCCATCGAGCATCGTCTTTACCTGCTGTCCGATCGAAGCCGCCGTCAGTCCCTCCGCGGACGCTGCGACCTGATCGACATTGATCGATACGACCGGGGCCGTGTTCTCCACATCGGAGTGGACATTCTTCACATCATCGCGGGCAACCATCTCATTTACGATCTTGTCTGCCGTGTCTTTTACCGTATCGTAATCGGAACCGTTTAAAATGACCTCATATCCGCGGCTCCGTCCCATGAAGCTCATGGACGAGGACGCCTCGACTTCGATCGTACAGTTCTCAAGACCGGACATTTCGTCCTCCCACTGGGAAACGATCTCATCCGTGCTCATCTTCCGGTCATCTTTTAAGTAGGCGCTGACCGTACCGCTGCTGCCGTTATAGCGGAGCATGTAGGAATCCACGTCCTCATGACTGCTCACGATCGATTCCACCTGATTTAAAATATCATCCGCCTTCTCATCGAGAAGTCCCGGTCTTGTCGTGATCGTCACGGAGATCGTTCCGTTGTCATCCGCCGTCATGAGCTCGCTCTGCATTCCGCTCGCGAGGAAAAGTGTCAGGACGACAAGTCCGACAGAGCCTAACATGACGATCGCCTTGTGCTTTAATACTGTCGGAAGCACATGTCTGTAAAGTGCCTGCAACAGTTTCATCAGACCGGAAAGCGGCGCTTTTTCCCGCTCCTTCGGCTTATATAACATGTACGTCAGCGGAACGACCGTGACCGCGGAGAGCAGCGATGCACTCATACAGAATACGATCGTCCAGCCGAGCGGGGTAAACATCTGTCCACTCATGCCGTTTAAAGTCGTCAGCGGGATAAATACGACGCAGGTCGTGAGAGTCGATCCGAGGACGGACATGGCAACGAGTCCGGAACCTTCCAGAGCTGCCTTCGCATACTCCACAAAGCCTTTTTCGTCCATTTTGTCCATCGCACGGAAACAGCTCTCGAGGACAACGATCGAGTTATCGACCATCATGCCGACGCCGAGGACCAGGGCGCTCATCGTGATGACGTTTAAGGAAAATCCCACTCGCGTCATCAGGATCAGGGACACCAGGATGGAGGTCGGGATCGAGCTTCCGACGATCAGGGATGCCTTGATATCACCGAAGAACAGCCAGATGATGACCATCGAAATCACGACCGCAAGGACCATCGTCTGCGTAACGTCCATGAGGGATGACTTGATGCTGTCGGCGCTGTCGCGGGCGATCTCGATGTGAAGCCCGGAATCTGCCGCTTCCAGGGATTCAACCGCCGATTTTACATCGGAAGAAAGTTTCATTGCGGAGCTGTCCTGCTTCTTGGATACGGAGAGGGAGATCGTCTCCTGTCCGTTGTAGCGGGACACGCCGCCCATCTGTTCTTCCGTCGTGTACACATCCGCGATATCTTCCAGATAGACGATCTTTCCGCTCTGGGTCGTGATCGGCACCTTCTTCAGGTCGTCGAGCGTGTCCGCCTTTGCGGAGGTCGTTACGGAGAGGGAAAGATCACCGTACTGCGCGTCACCGGACGGGTAAGAGAGGTCCGCTGCCGCCATGGCACTCGTGATCTGGTTTACCGTCACCTTGTACTGCTTCATCTTTACCGGATCGAGCTCCACCTTCACGTACTCGGAGGAACCGCCCATGGATTCCACCTGAGCCACCGTGGAGAGCTGCTCGAACACCGGCGTGATGTTCTGGTCGACGTAATCGTAGAGATCTTCCTGCGTGTCGTGGGAGATGGAGAGCATGATGTCGTTTCCGCCGTTCATGTTCATCTCCATGACGCTCGTCGTGCAGTCATCCGGGAGTCCCCGCATGCTGTTTAAGGATCTTGTCAGTTCGTTGTAGGCGTCATCCATGTCCGCGTCGTAATCATACTCCAGCATGATCATCGCATTTCCCTCGTTCGAGGTCGAGGACATGCTCTTTACGCCCTCCAGACGGCTGACCTGGTCCTCGATGGGCTTTGTCACAAGCTCATCCATGTCCTCCGGCGTCGCGCCCTGGTAGGAAGCACGGACGATGAGCATCGGCTGATCCGTGTCTGGCATCTGCTCCAGCGTCGCGCTGAACACCGAGGAGATACCGAAAACCAGGATACAGAGGAGTGCCAGGATCGTCGTGACCGGACGTTTTAATACATATCTCGTAAGTCCCATGATCAGCCCTCCTGCGCGGCACTGCTGCCGGCTGCGCTGTTATCATTTCCGGTCGGGGCTCCGTCTGCTTCCGGCGCGCCCTGGCTGTCATTCTGACTGTCCGGACTGCCCTCCTCAGGCGCGGCTGCCTGGTTATTCGGAGCCGCCTGACCTGCTGCATCTGCATTCTGACTGCTTCCCGCAAGCTGGATATCCGCGCCTTCATACAGGTTGTTGCTCCAGGTGCTCACGACGAGATCGTCCGCGGAAAGTCCGTCTGTGACCTCCACATAATCGTCATCGTTGATCCCGACCTCGATCGAAGCTTTCTTCGCCTTTCCGTCCTCATAGAGGTATACATACGCCTTTCCGCCGCTGTAATACACCGCATCCATCGGGATCGTCATGACATTCTCGGCTTTTCCGGTCGTGACCGTGAGCTTTACGGTACTTCCAGTCGCCGCATCATCTGCATCAGCGAGCTGCGCCTCGATCTTAAAAAGTCCCGTCGCATCATCGACCATCGTGTTGATCTCGTTGATCACGGCATCGTAGGTCTTTCCGCTCTTCTCGACCGTCAGCGTATCGCCGACTGCGAGGTTTTCCAGCATTCTCTGGGTGACATAAAATGTCACCTTCTTCTCTCCTTCCCCGGAGATCACACAGAGTTCCCCGTTCATGTTCGCCCGGTCATAGACCTCCGCGCTGCAGCTCTCCACCTTTCCGGAGATCGGAGCCGTCACACTGCTGTAACCGACCTGCTGATCATACGATGTCTTTGCGGAATTATACTGGAGCTGCGCGGTCTTCACCGCATTTGTATACTGCTCATATTCCTGATCCGAGAGGTCGCCGCCATCATAAAGGATCTGCATTCTCGCGAGGTCGCTCTGCGCTTTCTGGAGATTGACCGCCGCGGAATCCACGGAGTTCTTCGCCGTATCGACCTGCTCCGTGTCGATCGTAAAGAGCACCTGACCTTTCGTCACGGTATCGCCCGCCTTGACATTGACCGCCGTGATGTCCCCGGATGCCTTCGCATAGACATGGACCACATCATCCGGCTCCACGGTTCCGGTGAGCTCCGTTGTCAGGTAGATGTTTCCCGTCTCCGGCTCCTCAGCGCGGACCACGGTCGTCTGGGTCTGCTGTTCCATCTCGCCCATTCCGCCCGGTCCGCCTCCCGGACCGCCGCCCATTCCCTGTTTATCACCGCCGGATGAACCTTTCATGGCCGTCACGCCGGCCGCTGCCGCAACGACAACGACACCAGCCGCCGCGCACAGGATGATGTTCTTTTTCTTCATGATGATCTGATACTCCCTTCTATCTCTCACTTTCCTGCAGTTCCTATAACATTCCTGTCAACTCCTGCACCACAGAATTTTCCTTAACGTTCCATTCCATAAGCAGGAATTTGTTTCATTATCGCGTTTTACTATAAAAGTCAATTGTGAACACTTTGTGAGAAAAATTTCAGGAATTTGTGAGGACTTTGTGAGGAAGCTTTTCCGGATCGGAATTTTATGATATATCTTATTTAAGAGCATTTGCAGATTTTTAATATTAAGAAAGAAGGTTTACCGGCATGGCAAAACTTTTAATTGTGGACGATGATATCCGTCTGAGAAAACTCGTAAGAACCTACGGAGAAGTGGAACATTATGAGTGTGAGGAAGCCGCGGACGGACTTTCCGCATTGGAAAAATTACAGGACTCAGATTTTGACCTCGTCATCCTTGATGTCATGATGCCGGGACTCGACGGCTTTGAGACGCTGGAGCGGATCCGGAAAACGAGCGAGATCCCGGTCATCATGCTGACCGCCCGGAGCGAGGAATATGACAAGCTGACCGGCTTCGGCCTCGGCGTGGACGACTACGTCTCAAAACCGTTCAGCCCGAAGGAATTGATGGCGCGGGTCGGCGCCGTCTTAAAACGTAACCGGAAGACTCCCGTCCGCAATTCCTTTACATACGGAGAACTCGAGATCCGGCCGGATTCCCGCATCGCCTCCGTCGCCGGGAAAGAGCTCGTCCTGGCGCCAAAGGAATTTGATCTGCTCTTAGAGCTTGCAAAAAATCCCGGTACCGTCCTGCGGCGCGACAAGCTCCTCCAGGATGTCTGGGGCTACAGCTACTTCGGGGACGGCCGCACCGTCGATACCCATGTAAAATCCGTCCGCGACCGCCTTGGTCCGTACCGCGCCATGATCCAGACCGTGTGGGGAGTCGGGTATAAGTTTGATCCGGACGTGAAGATTGAAAATCTGTAGCGGATCACGATTTTTTGAATCCGCTGTGCATTATGGATCCCGTTTTAACGGAAAATGCGCAGACGGAATGACACGCACCGCCCAATACACGAAACT
>ERZ831773.2956-NODE-2956-length-12147-cov-5.068640_pt1 | contig 12147 bp, 10 predicted proteins | sample MGYA00519696_ERZ831773 | MGnify/ENA primary metagenome ERZ831773 (study PRJEB31850, sample SAMEA3708720) | human gut metagenome | biome: human gut; feature: human-associated habitat; material: faeces | place: China | collected 2014 ...
TGTATCCGCGGATGCCGTTTCTGCCAGGCGGGCATGGTATACCGCCCGGTGCGCGAGCGCAGCCTGGAGGAACTGAAACGTCTGGCGCGGACGATGCTAAAGAGCACCGGACATGAGGAAATTTCGCTGAGTTCGCTGAGCTCCAGTGATTACACGAAGCTGGAGGGAATCGTCAATTTCCTGATCGACGAGTTTGACGGAAAGGGCGTCAATGTGTCCCTGCCGTCCCTGCGTATTGACGCATTTTCCCTCGATGTCATGAGCAAGGTGCAGGACGTGAAGAAGAGCAGCCTGACCTTTGCACCGGAGGCGGGATCCCAGCGTCTGCGTAACGTTATCAACAAGGGTCTGACCGAGGAAAATATTTTAAATGGTTCCGCCGAGGCGTTCAAGGGCGGCTGGAACCGCGTAAAGCTCTACTTCATGCTGGGACTTCCGACCGAGACGGTGGAAGATATGCAGGGCATTGCCGAGCTTTCGGAGAAGGTGGCGGAAGTGTACTATGACACGGTTCCGAAGGAACAGCGCCATGGCAAGGTGCAGGTAACCGCCAGCACCTCGTTCTTTGTGCCGAAGCCGTTTACCCCGTTCCAGTGGGCGCCGATGTGCACGAAAGAGCAGTTCTTGGAGCGTGCAAGCATCGTCAACCACCGCATGAAGGAGATGTTAAATAAGAAGAGTCTCCGCTATAACTGGCATGAGGCGGATGTGACCGTGCTGGAAGGTGTTCTGGCGCGCGGCGACCGCAAGGTGGCAGCTGTGATCGAGGAGGCGTACCGCAAAGGTGCAATCTACGATTCCTGGTCCGAGTATTTCAACAATGATATCTGGATGAAGGCCTTTGAGACCTGCGGCGTGGACATTGATTTCTATACGACGCGTGAGCGAAGCCTTGATGAAGTGTTCCCGTGGGATTTCATCGACGCGGGTGTGACGAAGGATTTCCTGAAACGCGAGTGGGCGAACGCACAGGCGGAAACGGTAACGCCGAACTGCCGGATGCGCTGTTCGGGATGTGGTGTCCGTAAGTACGGCGGCGGAGTCTGTTTCGAAGAACGGGCATGAGGAAGGAGCGGTCATGAAAATACGAATTAAATTTCAAAAACAGGGAACGGTGCGTTTTATCGGTCATCTGGACGTGATGCGTTACTTCCAGAAGGTGATGCGCCGGGCGGAAGTGGATATCCGTTATAGCGAAGGATTCAGCCCGCACCAGATCATGTCCTTTGCGTCTCCGCTCAGCGTGGGGCTTATCAGCCATGCGGAGTATGTGGATATTGATGTCAATTCCAGCGGAAATTCGACCGGGATGGTGCGCCGCTTAAATGAGGTCAGCGCCGAGGGGCTGGAGGTGCTCAGCTACCGCGAGCTTCCGGAGACGGCAAAGAATGCGATGTCGCTGGTGGCAGCTGCTGATTACACATTCTGGTTTAAAGAGGGATTTGAACCGGAGGACGGCAGCAGTGTAGAAGAATTTTTCGGGAAATTCCTGACATTCTGCAAAAGCGAGACAATTCCGTTTGTGAAGCAGACGAAAAAGGGCGAGAGAACCGTGGATCTGCGTCCGCTGATCTGTGAGGCGCGAATCGCAGAGCGGAAAGAGTATGTTCCGGCGATGGTCGCAGACTGGTATCCGGATCTGGAAAATGAGACGGTTGAGGAGGAAAAACAGGCAGAAGGAATCTGTGTCTTCCTGCGCCTCTTATCGGGCAGTGCGGCAAACGGAAAGCCGGAGCAGGTATTGCAGGCATTCTATGAGAGCCTGGGGCTGACCTACCGCCCGTTTGCTATTCAGGTCCAGCGCGAGGAGCTGTATGCGGACGAGGGCGCCGAGGGTGCACCGGAGTATGTGCCGCTGGAGGCGTATGGAAGCGAGATTGTGTAAATGCTTCAATGTTCATTAAGAGATGAAATGCGAAGCGCCGGCAAAATCCGGCTGCAGGTAGCGCAAAGTGTGAACGGCAGCAAAAAAGAGAGGAGACGAAGAGTTTGGATCAGTTAATAGTGACAAAATGGAAGGATCGAAGCCTGACGGCGCTCCTCTCGGACGGGCACTGCCGGTCGCTGACGCTGGAATCTGGCGATGAAAGCCTGTTGGGGAATATTTACATCGGCAAGGTGAAAAATGTGGTAAAAAACATCAACGCCGCGTTTATTGACCTCGGCGGTGGAAAAACCGGATATTTCAGCCTGGCGGAAAACCCGGTTCCGCTTTATACAGACGAGCTGAACCAGCTATGTTCATTCGGATATTCTGGAAATTCTGAGAAGAAAGTAAGTCCACGGAAACTAAAAGCTGGAGACGAGCTTCTCGTCCAGGTGTCCCGCGACGCCCTGAAAACCAAGGATCCGTCCGTGACCTGCTGTCTGAATTTTCCGGGTACCTATATGGTTCTGACGGTTGGAAAACCGCAGATCGGATTTTCGGCAAAAATCAAGGATAATGCCTGGAAAGAGAAGGTGCGGGAGGAACTTCTGACACATAAGGATGAGCGGTTTGGACTGATTGTCCGGACGAACGGGGCGTCGGCTTCCATCGAAACACTCTGTGCCGAGACGGAGAAGCTGAAACAGCAGATGGAAGAACTTTTTGCCCGGGCAGCCTGCCGCACCTGTTACAGCCTTTTAGAGCAGGGTACGCCGCCCTATATCCAGAGTCTTAGGGATGCGAAGAAAGGAACCCTTTCGGAGATCATCACAGATGTGCCGGAGTATGCGAAGAAGATTGAGGCATGGCTGGAGGAAGAGAAGGAAGAGGACAAGGAACAAAAAGAAAATCAGACCCAGGCAGATAAAAATGAAAGCATAAAACAGGCGGTTCCGAAATTGTCCCTATATACAGATGAGAACCTTCCATTAATGAAGCTGTACCGCCTGGAATCGGTGCTTAAAAGTGCATCGGATCGCCGTGTCTGGATGAAATCCGGTGGATATCTTGTGATTGAACCTACGGAAGCGTTGACAGTTATCGATGTCAATACGGGGAAATACACCGGCAAGAAGACACCGGCGGAGACCATTCTTAAGATTAATCTGGAGGCGGCGCATGAGGTGGCGCGCCAGCTTTCTCTGCGGAATCTTTCCGGTATTATTATTGTGGATTTTATCGATATGGAATCGAAAGAAGATCAGGAGACGCTGATGCGGACGCTCGGGGAAGAGCTTTCCCGTGACCCGGTCAAAACGATCCTGGTGGATATGACGCGGCTTGGGCTGGTGGAGATCACCCGCAAAAAGGTGCGCCGTCCGCTTCATGAGATTTTGTAGCGGTTGAGTCATAGAATGAAAAACACAAGGAGAAGAAAAGATGTTTGAAAAAGTATTTAAGCTATCCGAGCATCAGACGACCGTAAAGACGGAAGTTATGGCTGGAATTACGACCTTTATGACGATGGCGTACATTCTGGCAGTTAATCCGAGCATCCTCGGATCGACCGGCATGGACCCGACTGCGGTGCTTCTGGCTACGGCTCTGGCATCATTCATCGGTACTGCCTGCATGGCATTTATGGCGAACCTGCCGTTCGTTCTGTCCGCAGGCATGGGGCTCAACGCGTATATGGCGTATACGGTGTGCGCGGGCTATGGCTATAGCTGGCATGTTGCACTGCTGGCTGTATTTGCAGAAGGTCTGATCTTCATCGTGCTGTCTCTGACAAACGTGCGCGAGGCGATCTTCAATGCGATTCCGTTGACTTTAAAGCGCGGTGTGTCCGTCGGTATCGGTCTGTTCATCGCATTTATCGGTCTTCAGAATGCGGGACTTTCAGTAGACTCTTCCACACTGGTAACGATCATCAGCTTCCCGGAAAATTTCCATACCGCAGGTATCTGCGCGCTGCTGGCGCTGATCGGTCTGTTTATCATGGCGGTTTTATACACCTACCGTGTGAAGGGCGCGATTCTGTACGGCATTCTGGGAACCTGGATTCTCGGTATGCTGTGCCAGGTAACCGGCATTTACACACCGGACGTAGAGAATGGTTTCTACACCCTGTTCCCGACCCTGGGAATCACCGATTTCTCCAAACTGGGAGAGACATTTGGTAAATGCTTTACCGTTGACTTCGATGCAGTTGGAATTATCAATTTTATCGTAGTTATTTTCTCATTCCTGTTTGTAGATATTTTTGATACACTTGGTACATTAATTGGTGTAGCAACCAAGGCAGACATGCTGGACGAGGAAGGCCGTCTTCCGGGTATCCGTCCGGCGCTGATGGCAGATGCGATCGCAACTTCCTTTGGTGCGGTATTAGGTACTTCCACAACGACTACCTTCGTTGAGTCTGCATCGGGTGTTGCAGTCGGAGGACGTACCGGTCTGACTGCCCTGGTATCGGCACTCCTGTTCCTGCTTTCCACCCTGTTTGCACCGATTTTTACGGCGATCCCGTCCTTTGCGACGGCTCCGGCATTAATCATGGTTGGCTTCCTGATGGTGGGAACTGTAACCGAAATTCGTTTCGATGAGGACAATATCACCGAGGCAATCCCGGCATATCTGGCAATCATCGCCATGCCGTTGTTCTACAGCATTTCCGAGGGTATTTCCATGGGAATTATCTCTTATGTGCTTTTGAATGTGGCAGCAGGAAAAGCAAAGAAGATCACTCCGCTTATGTATGTGCTGGCGGTACTCTTCGTTCTCAAATACATTTTCCTGTAACAACTTGTAATAATTTAACCCCTGAAAACTTGACGAAAACAGGTTTTCATAATAAAATAGTCTATATCAAAAAAAGTTTTTAAAATTTTTTTGATTAACGTGCAATAAAATGCGTATGCAGCGCATTAACTTATTGAACGGATGAAAATCATTCCCGCGCGGAAGAACGCGGACAGAGACGAACAAAAACAAATCAAGTTACTCGAAATTCCTTGATGCATTACACTCCGTTACGAACTGTCCAAGATTTTCTGCTGGGATCTTTTCGGTATCGGTTGACAACCAGCAACCGATATTGGGTAAAAAGCGCCGGACCTGCTTGCAGTGCCGGCGCTTTTTACTGTACAAAAAAGGGGTAATTTTTATCAGGAATATCTCATTGACATTTTGGCGGGCAGACGGTATAAAGGACAGAGGGTAACTGTTCACAGGTAGGAATTTTCTGAACGGAAAATTCCGTACGATACAGTTCTGGCAGCAGATTTTGCCGATTTGGAATGCGTAGCATCGGCAAAATCCCGTTGCTGGGCACACGTGTGTGAACAGTAACGACAGAAGAGAGAGTAGACTCTGGCGATAGAAACACGCATGGAACCAGTTCTGGGAGGAAAAGTTAAGAAAATAAAACAGCAGGGCGGGTTTCATACGGAGGTGGGATACATATGAAGATAGAAAATGATTTGGGGCGGGACGATATCCGGCGGCTGGTGCTCCGTCTGGCGATTCCTTCGATGCTGGCGCAGTTTATCAATGTGCTCTACAGCGTGGTCGATCGAATCTATATTGGAAATATCCCGGTGATCGGGGAGACGGCGCTTGCGGGCGTCGGCGTCAGCGGACCGATTGTGACGCTGATCTCCGCGTTTGCCTATCTGGTCGGTCTGGGCGGCTCGCCGCTCATGAGCATCCGTATGGGCGAGGGGCAGGATGAGAAAGCGAAAAAGATTCTGGCAAACAGCTTCTGGATGATTGTCGGGCTGTCGTCGGTTCTGACGTTGGTTCTGTTTGTATTTAAACGAGAAATTTTGACGCGGTTTGGTGCGAGTGAGGCGATTCTGCCGTATGCGGAATCGTACTTTACGATCTATCTGCTGGGAACGGTCTTTGCGCTGCTTTCGATCGGAATGAACCAGTTTATTATCTGCCAGGGATTTGCGCGGATCGGAATGATTTCGGTGGCGCTCGGTGCGGTAACGAATATTGTGCTGGATCCAGTGTTTATTTTTGTGTTTGACATGGGCGTGGCGGGGGCGGCGTTTGCCACGGTTCTGTCACAGTTTGCGTCGGCGGTCTTTGTCCTTCGTTTCCTGCGAGGAAATCGCGTGCTTCTGCGGCTTGAATTTGAATGTCCGCAGGTGAAGACAGTCTGTAAGATTGCGCTGATGGGACTGTCGCCATTTTTAATTATTGCATTTGACAATGTGCTGATCATTTCGCTCAATACGGTAATTCAGATGCATGGCGGCGCGGAGGCGGACATGCTTTTGACCTGTACGACAATCGTGCAGAGCTTTATGCTGATCGTGACGATGCCGCTCGGAGGCATTACATCGGGAACGGGGGCGATCCTGGGCTTCAATTTCGGCGCGGGACGCCCGGATCGGATCCGGAGCGCACAGAAGTATATCACATTGCTGGCGGTGGTGCAGAGCAGCATCATGTTCCTGTTTTCCCGGACGCTGGCGCAGTATTTTGTGTATCTCTTTACGCGCAATGAGTCCTATGTGGAACTGACCGTCTGGGCGATCCGGGTCTACACGATGGGGATTATTCCGCTGGCAGTCCAGTATGAGGTCGTAGATGGATTTACCGGAATGGGTGTGCCGTCGGTGGCGATCTCGCTGTCAATGTTCCGGAAGCTGCTGTACCTGGTCAGCGTGTTCCTGATTCCGTTGTTTGCGGGAGTTGAAAATGTTTTCTACGCAGAAGTGGTATCGGATTTCGGCGGAACGACGGTGTCGGTGATCGTGTATCTTCTTTTGATTGGGCGCATTATGGGGCGCTGTGTAGAGCGCGCGAAATTGAACGGGAAAGCAGTGGGAGCAGATACTTGAAGCGGCGCTTAAAATGGCTGAAAATGTGTGTCAGATAACGCTGTCATCCATCAATAAATGAAAAAATAATGGATTGACAAACGGATTCTCTGGATCTATAATGCAATACAGATAATGAATGACAACAAAATAACGATATCTTCAGGGCAGGGTGTAATTCCCGACCGGCGGTAAAGTCCGCGAGCGCATGGCGCATGATTTGGTGCAATTCCAAAACCGACCGTATAGTCTGGATGAAAGAAGAGAAAACGTAAATAAAAACGGCGGTGCCGGGAAGCTTCCAGATGCACTTCCCCGGATGATGGATATGGCGGATATATACCGCTATGGCAAAAGAGGGAGAAAAGTCATCGAGAAAGGATGTATAAAAAATATTTACGATAATTAATATCATGAAAGATATTATAAAATAGAAATTATAAGCCCTGAGATGTGAAAATAAAAGTATTTCACATTTCAGGGCTTTTTGCATGGAAAGGTGGGAAAAAAGATGGAACGAATCCATGTAAAGGTTCCCGGTGAGCAGCCACAGGATCGGGAATATATGAAGCAGGCGTTAGCACTGGCAGAAAAAGGGCACGGATGGGTCAATCCGAATCCGATGGTCGGCGCGGTGCTGGTAAAGGATGGACGCATCATCGGCAAGGGATATCATACACGATATGGACAGCTTCATGCAGAACGGGAGGCATTTAAGAATGCGGCAGAGCGGGGCGAAGAGACGGCGGGAGCAGATTTGTATGTGACGCTGGAACCCTGCTGTCACACCGGAAAACAGCCGCCGTGTACGGAAGCGGTGCTGGCATCCGGGGTGAAGCGCGTGATTGTCGGCTGCACGGATCCGAATCCGGTGGTAGCAGGGCGCGGCATCCGGCTTCTGAGGGAAAAAGGGCTGGAAGTGGTGGCCGGAGTTTTACGCGGAGAGTGTGAACGGCAGAATGAGGTGTTCTTCCATTTCATGCGGACGAAACTTCCGTTTACGGTGCTGAAATACGCGATGACACTCGACGGAAAGACAGCGACGGTGTCGGGTAAATCCCAGTGGATCACCGGCGAGGTGGCGCGGAAGCGGGTGCATGAGGACCGCGGGCGTTATATGGCGATTCTGACAGGCGTTTCGACGGTGCTGGCGGACAATCCGCAGCTGACCTGCCGGATTCCGGGAGGGAAAAATCCGATCCGGGTGATTGCAGATACGAAGCTTCGGACACCGCTTTCATCGACCGTGGTACAGACCGCGCGGGAGACACCGACCTGGATTGTGACGGCGGTATCGGATGCCGGAAGAAAGAAAGCATATGAGGACGCCGGCTGTCGTGTTTTAAGTGTCCCGGCAAAAGAGAGAGAACTGGATTTGCAGGCGATGATGCAGCGGCTGGGCGAGGAGAAAGTGGACAGCGTGATGGTCGAGAGCGGTGGGACGCTGGCATGGTCGTTTTTAAAGGCAGGGCTTGTGAACCGGGTGCAGGCGTACATTGCTCCGAAGATTTTCGGAGGGGCAGGCGCCCCGACCCCGGTGAGGGGAACCGGCGTGGATGCGCCGCCGGAGGCATTTCTTCTTAAAAAGCCGGAGGCAGTGTGGCTGGGAGAGGATCTGCTGCTGGAATATGAGGTGTCCGGTCAAGATGCATGAGGCGGTGTTAGAACGGGAAAAAATCGCTGATTTGAAAAGGAGAAAAGATGTTCACAGGAATCATAGAGGAAGTGGGAAGGATCCGTGCGATTGAGCGCCAGGCAGTCTCGGCACGGCTGACGGTTGCTGCGTCCAAGGTGCTCTCGGATGTCCATCTGGGCGACAGCATTGCGGTCAACGGTGTGTGTCTGACGGTCACGTCATTTGGGAGAGATTATTTCTGTGCGGATGTAATGCATGAGACGCTGAACCGTTCGTCCCTAGGGGCGCTGGGTGTCAAAAGCCCGGTCAACCTGGAGCGGGCGATGCTGGCGGGCGGACGGTTTGGCGGACATATCGTCTCCGGTCACATCGACGGAACCGGAACCATCCGGGATGTGCGCCGGGACGGAAATGCCGTCTGGTATACGATTCAGGCCCCAGAACCGATTCTGCGGCTGATTGTGGAAAAAGGATCGATCGCGATCGATGGAATCAGCCTGACGGTCGCACGGGTGGATCACGTATCATTTTCCGTTTCCATCATCCCGCATACGCTGCAGGAGACAGCGCTAGCGTTTAAGCGGGCAGGCGATATCGTCAATCTGGAAAATGACTGCATTGGAAAGTATGTGGCGAAGCTGATGGGAGTAGAAGAAGAGGATAAGGCAGGAAAGGGCATGACAAGAGAATTTCTGCAGCGGTATGGATTTTAATAGAGGAGGAGAACAATGAAGCAGTTTGATACAGTTGAAAAGGCTCTGGACGAGCTGAAACAGGGACATTTAATCCTGGTTACGGATGACGAGGATCGCGAAAACGAAGGCGATCTTATCTGCGCGGCAAGTTTTGCCACGACAGAAAATGTCAATTTCATGGCGACGCATGCGAAGGGCTTAATCTGTATGCCGATGAGCGCAGAAATCTGCCGGAAGCTGCAATTCCCACAGATGGTGATGGATAACACGGATAACCATGAGACGGCGTTTACCGTATCGATCGACCATAAAACGACGACCACCGGTATTTCTGCCGAGGAGCGCGGTATTACGGCGCGCGCGTGCGTGGATCCGGACACAAAGCCGGAGGATTTCCGCCGCCCGGGACATATGTTTCCGCTGATGGCGAAGAAAAACGGCATTCTGGAGCGCAACGGCCACACAGAGGCGACGGTAGATCTGATGCGGCTTGCAGGGCTGCCGGAATGCGGTCTGTGCTGCGAGATCATGCGCGAGGATGGAACGATGATGCGGTCGGAAGAATTATTTGCGATGGCAGAACAATGGGGTCTGGCGATGATTTCCATTAAACAGCTGCAGGAGTACCGCAAGAGACATGAAAAGCTGGTCGAGTGTGTGGCAGAGACGCGGATGCCGACGAAATACGGCGAATTCCGCGCGTATGGCTACCTGAATCTCTTAAATGGAGAACACCATGTGGCACTCGTCAAGGGCGATATCGGAGATGGGAAAGATGTACTCTGCCGCGTGCATTCGGAGTGCCTGACCGGCGATGCATTTGGTTCCCTGCGGTGCGACTGCGGACAGCAGCTTGCGTCGGCGATGACCCAGATTGAGAAAGAGGGACGAGGCGTTCTCCTCTATATGCGGCAGGAAGGACGCGGCATCGGGCTTTTAAATAAGCTGCGCGCCTACAAGCTGCAGGATGGCGGCATGGACACGCTGGATGCGAACCTGGCGCTGGGATTTAAGGGCGATCTGCGGGAATACTACATTGGGGCACAGATTTTAAAGGATCTGGGAATCAAGACGCTGCGTCTTCTGACCAATAACCCGGATAAGGTATATCAGCTTTCGGATTTTGGCATGGAAATCAAGGAGCGCGTGCCGATTCAGATGGAGGCGACGCCGTATGATGGATTTTACCTGAAAACGAAGCAGGCGCGGATGGGACATATTTTGAATTTTAAATAGAAAAAGTGACAGGCGAAAATAGATCGTCGGAAAGGATGGTACTTATGCGTACATTTGAAGGAAACGTAGTAGCGGAAAATAATATGAGGATCGGAATTGTGGCGGCACGATTCAATGAGTTTATCACCTCGAAACTGGTTGCAGGCGCGCAGGATGCGCTGCGCCGTCACAATGTCTCGGAGGAGGACGTAGATGTTGCGTGGGTTCCAGGTGCTTTTGAGATTCCGCTGATTGCGTCGGAGATGGCGAAGTGCGGAAAGTATGATGCGGTGATCTGCGTGGGTGCAGTTATCCGTGGAAGCACAAGCCATTATGATTATGTGTGCAGCGAGGTTTCGAAAGGAATCGCACAGGTTTCTCTGGCAAGCAGCGTGCCGGTTATGTTTGGCGTGCTGACGACGGATACGATCGAGCAGGCGATCGAGAGAGCGGGAACAAAGAGCGGAAATAAGGGATTTGACTGCGCGATGGGAGCAATCGAGATGGTGAATTTGCTGCGGGAGATCCGGAAGTAAAAATAATCAGGTAATCGGGCATCGAAAAAGCCAGGACTGCGGAATGCTGCAGCCCTGGCTTTTTTGTCTTAGGAAAATTTATCTATGCGCCAGATTTTGGGTGTTATCTGTTTTTGTTTGCTATCATGTTACTCTGTTTTCAACAGCCCCTGTTCCGTATAATATTTCTCAGCTCCCGGATGCAGCGGAATAGGAAGCTGGCTGCATATATATTCCGGATCAGATAAGTTACTTAAGGATGGGTGGGTGCTGATCAGTTCTTCACGGGATTCGTCGAGAATCTTGGTGATGGTGTAGACCAGCTGTTCGTCCATGGATGCGTCCACGCAGAGAAGGCATTTGATTCCGAAGGTTTTCAGCGTCTTGGTTTGTCCCGGATAGGTACCGGCTGGGACGGTGGCGCGGACATAGAAGGGGCTGGCTGCAAGAATTTTTTGCAGTTCTTCGTCAGTGTACTCCAGCAGGCGGCAGGGCGTCTGGCTGGCCAGGTCGGTCAGGCTGTGGACCGGGATTCCGGCGAAGCTGTGGACGGCGTCGAGTTTACCGTTTAAGACAGAGTCCACGCTGGCGGAGAAGCTGTAGTTTTCAAGGGCAGTGTTGGCAATATTGAGCCCGGCTGCCTTGAGGGCGGTGCGGGCGGAAAGCTCCGTGGTGGATCCTTCTGGTCCGACGGCAATGTGGTGTCCGGCGAGTTCATGAACGTAGGAGATATGCTCGGATTCCGGCGCCATCCAGGTGGACAGGCTTGAATAGACGGCCCCGATCGCCCGCAGGGATTCGACCGGATGACCGGAAAATTCGTCCGTTCCCTGATAGGCGGAAAATGCCACATCGCCGCTGACCAGTCCCATATCAAATTGTCCGTTTTTGATATTTTCCACGTTCGTGTAGGAACCGTTGGAGGCGCTTAAATTGACCTTGAGCTGTTCATCATGTCCGCTTAAAACAGAGGCGATGGCACTGCCAACCGGGTACATGGTTCCTCCGCTGTCGGCAGTTCCGATGGTCAGAACGTGCAGCTCTTCGTCTGCTTCGCTGGGATGGTCGTTGACCCGCGCATCTGCGGAGGTGCTGCCGGAACAGCCGGAAAGTCCGAGCAGGAAGGTAAGAAGCATCATTGGTGCCAATTTTACCAGTTTTTTTATTTTCATAGATCTCACCTTTTCGTAGTTTATCAGTATATAGAAAAAAACGCAGCGGTTCTGTCGAATGCTGCCTTAGCGATTAAAAAAATATTAAAACTCTATAAAAGTATAACATAAAAAACAGTGATAAGACAAGACCAAGGAAGAGGAAAATATAAATGTAACTGTTCACAGGTAGGCACTTTTGGAACCGAAAGTGCCGTAAGAAAACGTGGTGG
>ERZ831773.2968-NODE-2968-length-12085-cov-4.715628_pt1 | contig 12085 bp, 6 predicted proteins | sample MGYA00519696_ERZ831773 | MGnify/ENA primary metagenome ERZ831773 (study PRJEB31850, sample SAMEA3708720) | human gut metagenome | biome: human gut; feature: human-associated habitat; material: faeces | place: China | collected 2014 ...
CCGAGGTATTCCGTTCTATTTTTGCATGGCTCGTAGCTATGCTACTTCAGTACCACTTTATCCAGATGCCAGATCTCATCCACATACTGCTGGATGGTTCTGTCGGAGGTGAACTTGCCAGAGCAAGCCACGTTCAGGATCGCGCTCTTAGCCCAGTTGTCTTCGTCGCGGTAAGCGGCTTCTACTCTCTTCTGTGCCTCTGCGTAGGACTTGAAGTCCTTGAGGATGAAGTAGGTGTCTGCCTTGGCGGTGCACTGGGTATTCAGCAGAGAGTTGTACAGCGGACGGAACAGCTCGGGATCTCCCGGTGCAAAGGTTCCGTTGATCAGCTGCATCAGTACCTTGCGGACATCCTGATCGTTGTTGAATATCTCCATGGGATCATATCCGCCATGGTTCTCATAGTTGATAACTTCCTGTGCGGACAGACCGAAAATGAATGCATTCTCCTCGCCCACTTCTTCTACAATCTCCACATTGGCACCGTCCATGGTTCCCAGAGTCAGGGCACCGTTCAGCATGAACTTCATGTTACCGGTACCGGACGCTTCCTTACTTGCCGTAGAGATCTGCTCAGAGACATCCGCTGCCGCAAAAATGATCTCTGCGTTGGATACGTTATAGTTCTCGATAAATACAACCTTGATCTTGCCATTGATGGCAGGATCGTTGTTCACCACATCCGCTACGGAGTTGATCAGCTTGATGGTCAGCTTTGCGTTACGGTAACCGGCTGCTGCCTTCGCGCCGAAGATAAAGGTTCTGGGGTAGAAATCCAGTTCCGGATGCTCCTTCAGTTCGTTATACAGGTGCATTACATGCAGAATATTGAGCAGCTGTCTCTTGTACTCATGCAGACGCTTTACCTGTACATCGAAGATGGATCTGGGATCTACTTCGATACCGTTGTGCTCCAGAATATATTTTGCCAGACGTACTTTGTTCTGGTACTTGATGTTCATGAATTCCTGCTGTGCCTTCTTGTCATCCGCATATACCTTCAGGCGGGAGATCTGAGGCAGATCGGTGATCCAATCGTCACCTACATGAGCCGTTACCCAGTCAGCCAGCAGAGGGTTCGCATGCAGCAGGAAACGTCTCTGGGTAATACCGTTGGTCTTGTTGTTGAAGCGCTCCGGGAACATCTCGTAGAAGTCCTTCAGTTCCTGCTTCTCCAGAATCTCGGTATGCAGTCTTGCCACGCCGTTGACTGAGTAACCGGAAACGATAGCCATATTTGCCATCTTCACCTGTCCGTCATAGATGATGGCCATCTTGCGGATCTTCTCCTGTACATCCACGCCGGGTACATTGCTGTACTTCTGCTGGATATCCAGAACGAATCTGCGGTTGATCTCCTCTACGATCTGGTAGATTCTGGGAAGCAGTCTGGAGAACAGTTCGATGGGCCATTTCTCCAATGCTTCCGCCATAATGGTATGGTTGGTGTAAGCGCAGGTCTTGGTGGTGATCTCCCATGCTTCTTCCCAGGTCAGATAATAATCATCCATCAGCACACGCATCAGCTCTGCGATTGCTACAGTAGGATGGGTATCGTTCAGCTGGAACGTAACCTTCTCATAGAATTTATGGATATCGTCATGCTTTCTCATGTACTTCTCTACAGCTTCCTGTACGGATGCGGAGATGAAGAAATACTGCTGCTTCAGACGCAGCTCCTTACCTGCATAGTGATTGTCGTTGGGGTACAGAACCTCTACGATGTTACGTGCCAGGTTCTCCTGTTCTACCGCCTTTTGGTAATCGCCCTTATCAAAGGAATCCAGCTGGAAGCACTCTACAGGCTCCGCATCCCAGATACGCAGGGTGTTTACAATGCCATTGCCATAACCCACGATGGGGAAATCAAACGGAATTGCCTTAACAGACTGATAACCTTCCTGGGTAAATACATTTCTGCCATTCTCATCGGTGTGTACGCTGACATAACCGCCGAACTTTACGATCTTGGCGTATTCGGGTCTGCGCAATTCAAAAGGATTGCCGTTCATCAGCCAGTTATCGGGAACCTCTACCTGATAACCGTCGCGGATTTCCTGCTTGAACATGCCATAACGATAACGGATACCGCAGCCGTATGCGGGATATCCCAGCGTTGCCAGGGAATCCAGGAAACATGCTGCCAGACGTCCCAGACCACCGTTACCCAGTGCTGCATCCGGCTCCTGGTCTTCGATCAGGTTCAGATCCAGTCCCAGTTCTTCCAAAGCTTCTGCTACGGGCTTATATGCCTTTAAGTTGATGAGGTTATTACCCAGTGCTCTTCCCATCAGGAACTCCATGGACATGTAGTAGACCATCTTGGGATCTTCCTTCTCATATGCCTTCTGAGTCTCCATCCAGTTCTCTACGATACGATCCTTGATCGCATAAGATACTGCCTGGAAGATCTGCTGTGCATCTGCTTCTTCCAGATTCTTACGATACAGGGTGCGCACATTATATTCCACACTTCTCTTGAAGAGCTCCTTGTCGAACTCTTTTGCCTTTACCGGCTTCTCGCTGGCTGCTACTGATTTTTTCACCTGTGTTCTCCTCTCTATTGCCTCTCCGGTACTGTACTCTTCTCAAGATATTCCGCACCGGATAGCGTTATGATTTCATCCATATTCTTAACCAAATACAGGTAATATTATAACAAACTTCCATGCGCATTCCAACTGTTTTCGCCGGTTTTCGTAAGTTTCGTAAATGTTTTTCCGAAACAGAAAAGATTCCGCGGTCCTCCCCGTTGGGAAAACCACAGAATCTCTTTATTCCGGCATTTTATTGCAAAACTTTTATACTCTCTCCACAGCGATCACTGCGTTCTCGCCATTGATGTTCCATTCCTTGGATACGGCATATTCCGCACCGCTTGTCAGTTCGTCTGCCAGAACCTTTCCGCTGATGGCGTCTTTGTTCTTCCGGGCGATCTCGGACAGCCTGTCGTTGCCGTTGATGGATACGCGGATGTGATCAGTCACTTCGAAGCCGCTCTCCTTACGCATGGTCTGGATCTTGCTGATGATCTCGTATACGAAGCCTTCCTCTACCAGTTCCGGTGTCAGGTTGGTATCCAGCACAACGGTCATCTTATTGTCCTCCTGAGATACATAGCCTTCCTTCTGTGCCATGTCGATCAGCAGATCGTCCTTGGTCAGTTCCACAGCCACACCGTCTACATCGAACTTTAATGCGCCGTCTGCATTCAGTTCATCCATGGCTGCGTTGCCGTCCAATGCAGCCAGGTGCTTCTGGATGCCGCCTAACTGTTTGCCATATTTAGGTCCTACGGTACGCAGCTGAGGCTTGAAGGTATAGGAAGTAAAGTCACGTACGTCATCGGTGAATACCACTTCCTTGACGTTTAACTCATCCTCAATGATCTCCTGGTAGAACTCACTTAAGGTGAAATCTGCCTTGATATACATTCTGCTGATGGGCTGACGGTTCTTGATGGCAGCCTCGTTACGGCACGCACGTCCCATAACGACAGCATCCAGTACATCCTCCATATCCTCTTCCAGCTTCTTGTCGATGTGATCCTTGTTGACTACAGGGAAGTCACACAGATGGATACTCTCGGGAGCGGATGCATCATTGCTTCTTACCAGGTTCTGGTAAATATCCTCGGTCATGAAGGGGATCATGGGTGCGGCTGCCTTACAGATGGTCACCAGTGCGGTGTACAGCGTCATGTAGGCATTGATCTTATCCTGCTCCATGCCCTTTGCCCAGAAACGCTCACGGCTGCGTCTTACATACCAGTTACTCATCTCATCGACGAAGTCCTGCAGAGCCTTGGCAGCCTCGGGGATACGGTACTGGTCCAGATTGCTGTCTACTTCTGCAACGGTAGAGTTCAGCTTGGACAGCAGCCACTTATCCATTACGGGCAGTTTGTCGTATTCCAGTGTATATTTGGAAGCATCAAAATTGTCAATATTTGCATACAGTACGAAGAATGCGTAGGTATTCCACAGGGTACCCATGAATTTACGCTGTCCTTCCTGTACGGCTTTGCCGGAGAATCTCTTCGGCAGCCAGGGTGCGGAACTGGTGTAGAAATACCAACGGATGGCATCTGCACCGTAGGTCTCCAGTGCGTTGAAAGGATCTACCGCATTACCCTTACTCTTACTCATCTTCTGGCCGTTCTCATCCTGTACGTGGCCCATAACGATAACGTTCTTGTAAGGAGCCTTGTTGAAGAGCAGGGTGGACTCTGCCAACAGTGAATAGAACCATCCACGGGTCTGATCCACTGCCTCGGAGATAAAGTTGGCAGGGAACTGCTGCTCGAACAGCTCCTTATTCTCAAACGGATAATGATGCTGTGCAAAAGGCATTGCTCCGGAGTCGAACCAGCAGTCGATCACCTCGGGAACACGCTTCATCTGCCCTCCGCACTCGGGGCAGGTGATGGTGATCTCGTCGATGTAAGGGCGATGGAACTCTACGGTCTTCGCCTTCTCATTGCCGCTCATCTTGTACAGCTCTTCACGGCTGCCGATGGAATGCTGGTGTCCGCATTCGCACTCCCAGATATTTAACGGAGTACCCCAGTAACGGTTACGGGATACACCCCAGTCCTGAATATTCTCCAGCCAGTTGCCGAAACGTCCCTCACCGATGGAAGCGGGGATCCAGTTGATGGTCTTATTATTACGTACCAGATCATCCTTCACAGCGGTCATCTTGATGAACCAGGACTCTCTTGCATAGTAGATCAGCGGAGTATCACATCTCCAGCAGAAAGGATAATCATGCTCGAACTTCGGTGCATCGAACAGCTTGCCCTCTGCGTCCAGATCCTTTAATACCAGAGGATCTGCATCCTTTACAAATTTACCGGCATAAGGAGTCTCTGCGGTCAGGTCACCCTTGCCGTCTACGAACTGTACGAAAGGCAACTCATAGTTGCGTCCGATACGGCTGTCGTCTTCACCGAAAGCAGGAGCGATATGAACGATACCGGTACCATCGGTCATGGTTACATAATCATCGCAGGTCACGAAATGTGCCTTTTTCTTCTGCTTCTCAGCGGCATCTCCCGCACACTTGTACAGAGGCTCATACTCCTTGTACTCCAGATCCTTACCAACATAAGTCTCCAGTACTTCGTAAGCTGCTTTACCTTCTTCTGCCAGGCTGCCCAGTACCTTGTCTGCCAATGCCTTTGCAATATAATAGGTATAACCGTCAGCAGCCTTCACCTTCAGGTAGGTCTCCTCCGGATTCACGCACAGTGCAACGTTGGAAGGAAGGGTCCAGGGAGTTGTGGTCCATGCCAGGAAATATGCATCCTCGCCCTTTACCTTGAAACGTACGATAGCGGAGCGCTCTTTGACTGCCTTATAGCCCTGTGCCACTTCGTGACTGGACAGCGGGGTTCCGCAGCGAGGGCAGTAGGGAACAATCTTGAAGCCCTTGTACAACAGACCCTTGTCCCAGATGGTCTTCAGTGCCCACCACTCGGACTCGATGAAATTGTCATCATAGGTAACATAAGGGTTATCCATGTCCGCCCAGAAACCAACGGTACGGGAGAAATCTTCCCACATTCCCTTATATTTCCAGACGCTCTCTTTACATTTGTCAATGAAAGGTGCCAGACCGTATTCCTCGATCTGCTCCTTGCCGTCCAGACCCAGCATCTTCTCGACTTCCAGTTCTACGGGAAGTCCGTGAGTATCCCAGCCGGCTTTACGGGGAACCATATATCCCTTCATGGTACGGTATCTGGGGATCATATCCTTGATGGTACGGGTCTCTACATGACCGATGTGAGGCTTACCGTTAGCGGTAGGCGGTCCGTCGTAGAAGGTATAGGTTTCGCCTTCCTTACGATGCTCCATACTTTTTTTGAAAATGTCGTTGTCTTCCCAGAATTTCTCGACTGCTTTCTCGCGGTCTACAAAATTCAGGCTTGTGGGTACCTGCTTGTACATACTGCGCTTCCTTTCTTTTCTTATTACAGCATCATACTATTCAGCGCCTCGTTCACAAAATCGCATCTTCGATGCTTTCCTCTGAATAGTACAAAAATAAGCTCCGTCCCGTAACAGGACGAAGCTCATGCATTCGTTAACCACCTCTTACAACATACTTCCTATTATATAGGAGTGATATGCTTCCCGGTAACGGTGGGATTCCGTTCAGAACTACCGGCATACGCTTTGGTTCTGACAGCTCAGAAGTGATTTTCACGATTCCCTTACTCGCACCGGTCTCTCACCATCACCGGCTCGCTTTGCCTTTCTGCGGAAAAGTTACTCTCTTCGTCAATGCATTTTTGATATACCGCTATTATATATCTCATTTTTTTGCGTTGTCAAGCCGGATGTTGAGATTTGCTTATAAAGCTTTTATTTCTTGCTTTTCCGACATTTATTTCATATAATTATATTAATACTGATATGTGTACCGATCTTACCGGAAGGGGCAGGGAATTCTATGGAAAAAACGCAAAATACGCCCAAAAAAAGCGGCGGTAAAATATCATATACTCTGCAGGCGATCGGACTGCTTCCTTTACTGGCGCTGGGAATTGCGATGTTGTTTTTCACTTCCCAATGGTTCACAAAAACTATGTATCAGGAAGTGGAACGTGAATTGTATGATGCCACGAAAAGTGCCACTACACTTCTGAACGCTGCCTATCCCGGCGATTACCACCTGGAGGGAGATGTTGCTTATCTTCTGTATAAAGGAGAGACGGATATCACCAGGGACTATTCTCTTCTGGATCAGTTCAAAGAGGATACCGGACTGGACATCACCCTGTTCTATCAGGATACCCGCATTCTGACGACCCTGTATAATGCCCAGGGTGAACGCATCGTCGGTTCCGGTGCTCCCGATATTGTGATCCGGGATGTTTTGAACACCGGCGAAAACCATTTCTACACTCATACCCTCATTAACGGCAAAGCTTATTTTTCCTACTATATACCTCTGCGCAATCAGGACGGCAGCGTCGTCGGAATGCTTTTTGTGGGCAGACCCAGTGAAACAGTCTCCCTATCCATTCAGAATTACGTCTATCCGCTGACGTGGCTGATCATCGGTTTTGTGGCTCTCGTATCTGTCTGCATCTATTTTTACACCAGAAGATTCGTGGCTGTATTACTCCATATCCATAGTTTCCTGTCGGAAGTAGCCTCCGGGAATCTGAACGCCACACTGGATCATTCCGTAACAAAGCGCAGTGATGAGTTAGGTGATATCGGTCGCTGTGCCCTGTCCATGCAGCGTTCTCTTCGTACCATGATCGAGCAGGATGCCCTGACCGAGCTGTACAACCGCCGCAGCGGAGACAAAAAGCTGCGGCAGATCTTCGAGGAAGCCAGATCCTCCCGCCATTCTTTTGCGCTCGCCATCGGAGATATTGACTTTTTCAAAAAGGTTAACGATACCTACGGTCATGAATGCGGGGATACCGTACTGAAAAATGTTTCTGCCCTGCTGAAACAGCATATGTGGCGCCGTGGCTTTGCCGCGCGTTGGGGTGGTGAGGAATTTCTACTGGTATTTGAAAATGTAGATCTTACAGAAGCCCGGAAGCAGCTGGAGCTTCTCATGGACAAAATCCACGAACTGGATACACTCTACGAAGGGCAGCACGTAAAAGTAAATATGACCTTCGGTCTGATCTGTGACCCCGACAAAGATATTCATGCATTATTAAAAGAAGCTGATGAGAAATTATATATCGGTAAAACAAACGGTCGTAACCAGGTGGTATCTTAACCCGGTTACGACCGTTTGTTATTTGTTTCTGATCTTGTTATCTTTAACCTTGCAGGCATTCCGGATTCAACAGGAAATCATAAATATTGATTGTCAGAATACCATATTCATCATAATATGGCTGCACAATATCTTTTGTAATGACAATTTTCTTAAAAGAGTCATCAATCTTCCGGAACGGTCGGATTTCCTGCGTCCGCTTTGCTTCATCCGGAAGAGAATATGCCGATTGAATGTAATATCTGGCAGAACCAAGATTGCAGACAAAATCCACTTCCAGCTGCCTGCGGTTTACCTTTCCTTCCAAATCTTTTTCTGCGATAGGGACAACACCTACATCCACACTATATCCCCGCATCCGGAGTTCGTTATAGATTACATTTTCCATGGAATGTGTCTGCTCCAACTGCCGGAAATGAATTCTGGCATTCCGAAGCCCCAAATCAGAAAAATAATATTTCTTAGGAGTCTCTATATATGACTTTCCCTTAATATCATAACGCTGTGCTGACTCTATCAAAAAAGAATCTTCAAAGTAATCCAGATATTTCTTTATGGTTGCAGAAGTAATTTTAGATTTCTTCACGGTTTTAAAAGTGTTCTTTAGTTTTTCCGGATTGGTCAACGAACCGATCGCAGAGGAAAGAATATTTAGCAGATCTTCCAATTCCCCAATATTCTTTATACGATTCCGTTTCGTAATATCACGGATATAAATTTCATTAAATAAATTCTGCAGCGCTGTTGCTTTATCCCCGGCACCATCCCGCAGAACCACTAATGGAATTCCACCGTAAAGCATATATTCAGATAACCCGGTATATTTATCTCCGTTATAAACAGACATAAATTCAGCAAAGCTGAGAGGGTACATATGAATTTCATCACCCCTGCCTGCAAATTCCGTAGCAATATCCTTTGACAACAGTTTTGCGTTACTTCCCGTCACAAACACATCAATATTCTCTTTGCGAAGATATCCATTCAAAACAGCCTCAAAACAATCCAGCATCTGAATTTCATCCAACAGCAGATAATATATTCCCTCTCCTGTAGTTTTCGACCGAATATATGCCATAAATTTCTCCGGATCCACACCCCGCTTTTCCTTTTCGATCTGAATAAGACTTTCACCGATCAGGTAAAGATCATCCGCAGAATCAAAGGCAAACCGTATGATATGGTCTGCTTCCACACCGGAATCTAACAAATGATGATAGAAAATGTTATTCAGCAGATAAGACTTACCACATCTTCGAATACCGGTAATCACCTTGATTAATCCATTGCTCTTTCTTTTTATTAACTTTTCCAAATAGAAATCTCTGCGAATATCCATATATTTTCTCCCTGGAATAGATTTTTGCAACTGGTTGCACTTTTCTATTCTATTATATGGATAATTTAACTGAAAATCAATATACTTGCTTCATTTTTGGAAAAGATTTTTGCAACTGGTTGCACTTTTCTATTCCAAATTGTAAATAAACAAAGTAATTATTTATTGTTCCATCTGTCTGCCCAGGAAGCCCGCCGCAGACAGAGCCAGTTTCTGCTCCACTTCTCCCATTTTGCTCTTCTCGTCATTTTCCAACAGGATCACACTTCCGATGATGTCCCCTTCGCAGATGATCGGCGTGATCAGCTGCCAGGCATAGTCCACGGCAATGTCTTCCGCAATGTTGACATAGTTGCGGTCTCCTTTTGCGGCAATCACAGTCTCTCTATTATTGACCTTCTCTTCCAGTTGACGGCTCACGGATTTATTTAACAGCTGCTTACAGCCTCCTGAGACGGCGATGAACTGGTCTCTGTCCGCGATCAGTGTGGCATGTCCCGACACCTGTGCCAGGCTCTCCGCATACTGTTTGGCAAATGTGGTCATCTCTCCGATGGGGGAATATTTTTTCAGGATGACCTGCCCCTCTCTGTCGGTGAAGATCTCCAGCGGATCACTCTCTCTGATGTGTAACGTGCGGCGGATCTCCTTCGGGATCACGATGCGTCCCAGGTCATCTATTCTTCTTACAATTCCGGTTGCTTTCATCATTTTTTCCTCCATGACATATTGCGTAAGATAAATCATCATCTCGCATTACTAATCATTAACGTTGCAGTTAGTATGCGAAATGCAGGAAAAAATATACTTTAAATTGCCAGATACACCGTCATTCAGCAGCGCCATTGCTGGCTTATATTTATAGCAGTTCTGTATTTTCCCTCAGAATGATTGTTTTATATTAAAATTAAAATGCATCCATTCAATTTTTGCTCTTACATTATCGAATTTTTCCATTCTCAATCAGACTGTTTCGTACTGTATTTTCCTTATTTCTATGTTACACTTATTCTGTTTACGACAATTTTTTATGGGAGAGTTTAAACTATGAATCACAAAAATAATAACAGAAGTTCCTTTTCCGGCAAGATCGGCTTCGTCCTGTCGGCTGCCGGAGCATCCGTAGGCTTAGGCAATATCTGGCGTTTCCCGTATCTGGCAGCCAAATACGGCGGCGGTATCTTCCTGTTGATCTATATTATCCTGGCGCTGACCTTCGGTTATACCATGATCGTGGCAGAGACATCACTGGGACGCATGACAGGCAAAAGCCCCGTAGGTGCCTTTCATACCTTCGGGAAATCCAAATGGTTGTCCTTCGGTGGATGGATCAACGCTATTATTCCTATTCTGATCGTTCCTTATTATTCCGTCATCGGCGGATGGGTGATCAAATATCTGGTGGAATATGCCAAGGGTCACGGACATGATCTGGCAGCAGACGGTTATTTTTCCACGTTTATTTCCAATGGTGTCTCTACAGAGCTGTGCTTTATCGTATTCACTCTGTGTACTCTGGGAATCATCTACGCCGGTGTCCGCAACGGTATCGAGCGCGTATCCCGCATTATGATGCCGATCCTGGTAGTGCTCTCCGTGGTCATCACAGTCTATTCTGTTACCAGACCGGGAGCACTGAGCGGCGTGAAGTATTTCCTGATCCCGAATCCTGCGAATTTTTCCTGGATGACCGTCGTAGCTGCCATGGGGCAGATGTTCTACTCTCTGTCCATTGCCATGGGTATCCTGGTGACTTTCGGCTCCTACATGTTAAAGGATATGTCCATTGAAGACTCCACCCAGAATGTAGAGATTTTCGATACTGCTATCGCCATTATGGCAGGTCTTATGATCATCCCTGCAGTATTTGCTTTCTCCGGCGGTGATCCTGATACACTGAACGCCGGTCCTGCACTGATGTTTATTACCATTCCAAAAGTATTTGCCAATATGGGCCTTGGAACCGGTATCGGTATCCTGTTCTTCTTACTGGTATTATTTGCAGCAATGACCAGCTCCATCGCACTGACCGAAAGCGCCGTTTCTACCTTTGAGGATGAGTTGTACTGGGGACGTAAAAAATCTACCATTGTTATGGCAGTGATCATGGTATCCCTTGGTTCTTTATCCTGTCTGGGATACGGACCTTTGGCAAATGTGACCATCATCGGCATGCAGTTTCTGGATTTCTTTGATTTCCTCACCAACTCTGTGATGATGCCGATCGCAGCCATTGCCACCTGCCTTCTGGTCTCCAGAGTCATCGGTGTAAAAAAGATCGAAGAAGAAGTCACCTTAGAAGGAAAGCCATTCCGAAGAAAAAAGATCTTCTATTTTATGATCCAGTACCTGTGCCCTATCTTTGCAGCCATTATCCTGATCAGTTCCGTGGCTAATGCATTTGGATGGATTTCTATGTAGTTTTTACCAATAACTCTTATATTGTTTCCTATGCCAATTAAAAGACTGCTGCAAAATGGATTTTCTCCGTTATGCAGCAGTCTTTATACTATTTACCTTATTATTTTCTTTCTGTACACAGTTTATAAATATCAATCATCTGAGACTTTCCGATCTTTACAAAATTACCTACTGGAATCGTATCCCCATAAGTTGCCTTATCGGCCATTTCTTCAAACGCATCTGTCGGTAATCCGGCATCTTCAAACGTCAAAGGCATTCCCAGTTTTTTAAAGAATTCTCTCATACGTCTGATACCTTCCAGACATATTTCATCTTCTTCTCCATATGCCAGATCTACATCCCATACTCTTACTGCAAACTGCATAAAGCGTTTTTTATCATGACTGTAAACATATTCCATCCATGCAGGATATACAATAGAAAGACTTGCTCCATGAGCAATATCGTAAAGTCCGCTCATTTCCAGCGCGATACGATGGGACGCCCAATCCTGTACTCTTCCTGTATTTAATAATCCATTATGAGCGAGAGTTCCTGCCCAGACAACTTCGGCTCTTGTGTCATAAT
>ERZ831773.2971-NODE-2971-length-12081-cov-2.471977_pt1 | contig 12081 bp, 10 predicted proteins | sample MGYA00519696_ERZ831773 | MGnify/ENA primary metagenome ERZ831773 (study PRJEB31850, sample SAMEA3708720) | human gut metagenome | biome: human gut; feature: human-associated habitat; material: faeces | place: China | collected 2014 ...
TAACATCTCCGGAATACTTGATACCGCCGTCGGCGATGATCGGAATACCGTACTCCTTTGCAACCGCATAGCAGTCCATAACCGCAGTGATCTGCGGAACACCGATACCTGCAACGACACGTGTCGTACAGATCGATCCCGGTCCGATACCAACCTTGACAGCGTCAACGCCGGCTTCGATCAGGGCTCTTGTAGCCTCACCAGTTGCAACATTACCGGCGATTACCTGAAGATCCGGGAATTTCTCCTTGATCATCTTTACACAGTTGATAACGTTCGCAGAATGTCCGTGTGCAGAGTCGAGAACAACAACATCGACCTTTGCATTTACAAGGGCTTCCGTTCTCTCAAGAACATTTGCTGTGATTCCGATTGCGGCACCGCAGAGAAGTCTTCCGTGATCATCCTTTGCGGAGTTCGGATACTTGATCTGTTTCTCGATATCTTTGATCGTAATGAGTCCTTTTAAGTTAAAGTTTTCATCGACGATCGGAAGCTTCTCGACTCTTGCCTTTGCAAGAATGCGCTTTGCTTCTTCCATAGTTACGCCTTCTTTAGCTGTAACCAGATGCTCGGAAGTCATGCACTCTTTGATCTTCTTGGAATAATCTTCCTCAAATTTCAGATCACGGTTTGTGATGATTCCGACGAGCTTTTTACCCTCAGTGATCGGAACACCGGAAATGCGGAATTTTGCCATCAGCTCATCTGCATCTTTTAATGTATGTTCCGGGGACAAATAAAATGGGTCTGTGATAACTCCGTTTTCAGAACGTTTTACCTTATCTACCTCTTCAGCCTGCGCCTCGATCGACATGTTTTTGTGAATGATACCGATTCCGCCCTGTCTCGCCATTGCGATCGCCATGCGGTGTTCTGTAACTGTATCCATTCCGGCACTCATCATCGGGATGTTCAGTCTGATCTTCTTCGTCAGATATGTTGAAAGATCGACCTGATTCGGGATTACTTCCGAATACGCAGGTACAAGAAGAACATCATCAAATGTAATACCTTCACCAATGATCTTACCCATTTTATGGTTCCCTCTCTTTCTTCTGTTTTATTATTTTTAAAAAAAATATAACTAAAAACTGTCATTGCGTCAGTTCCAGTTATTATCCTAGAGTATAACAGCTTTGTCGAATTTTAGCAACCGTCAATTCATATAATTTTTTTCACTTTTTTATTATTTTTGCTTATAAATTTCCGAAAATTTTTCAGCCCGGCAGTTCCAGCCTCGCCATACGGAATTACCGGTACTCTTTCAGGATCTCCAGAAACTCAAGATTTTCCTCGTGCGTCCGGACGCAGATCCTGTAAAATCTCGAATCGAGTTCCCTGTAGTTTTTGCAGGACCGGATCAGGATCCCGTGTTCCAGGAAAAACTCGTACAGCCACGATTCCTGCTCCGTCTTAAAATCCTTAAACAGCAGGAAATTCGCCTCCGAATGGAAGACTGTAAATCCCGCCTTTGTGAGTCCGTCCGAGAGAACCTTTCTCTCTTTTTCCACCAGCTCCCGCATTTTTTTCAGGAATGGGATCCGCTCATCCGAAAGAGCCGCCAGCCCAGCTTCCTGGGCCGGGATCGATACGCTCCACGGCTGCCAGTTTTCTTCCATCCGCTCGATAAGTCCCGGATCCGTGCAGAATCCATAGCCGATCCGCAGTCCCGCCATCGCGTATGTCTTCGTAAATGCCCTGAGGAGAAATAACGTTCCCCCATTTTCCGGCATTCCTTCCTTCCACGCCAGAAATTCCCGGATACAGCCATCCGCCTTTTCTTCATTTAAGAATTCGATAAAGCATTCATCGATCACGGCAACGATCCCCGCTCTTTTGCAGTAGTTGAGGATCTTTAAGAGATCCGCTTTTCTCATCATCGCACCGGTCGGATTTGCCGGTGTACACAAAAAGATCATATCGGGGCGTTCTTTTTTCAGAAATTCCAGATATTCGGAAATGTTCAGAAAAAAGGATTCCGATTCTTTTAAGTAAAAAAAGGAAACTTCCGTCCCACATGCTTTCAGTGCGGTCTCATATTCCATAAAAGACGGGGCGGGGATCGCGGCTTTCTTCGGGCATAACGTCTGCACCAGCCGGAAGATCAGCTCCGCAGCGCCGTTCCCGAAGATCATCATCTCCCCCGGGATCCCGGTAAGTTCCGACATTCTCGCGCGGAGTGCTCCGCAGGTACTGTCCGGGTATCTGGTGCTGAGTGCGATGCTCTTCATCGCCGCCTCCCACACAAAACTCGGCATCCCCAGTGGATTTACATTGATCGAAAAGTCAAGCTCCACGTTCCGGTTCCGGTAAACATCACCGCCGTGTCCGTATTCCATCACTGCTCACCGCCTTTTAACAGCACCGGGATCCCGCAGACAACGCGAAAGACCGTTCCCGCGCGTGCTGCCAGATACTGGCACGCGTCCCCGGTCATCTCACGCCAGAGGCGGTCATCCGCATCCACCGGGACGATCCCGCAGCCGATCTCATCACAGGTGATGACTGCTGCCGGATTTTTTTCCAGAATTTCATCCAGAAAGCGGTACATGCACGCTTCCGCCCTGCCCCCGCAATTTTCCTCATTTCCAGCCGGAGATTCCGTCCGCAGTCCCGACTCGTCCGGATCCGTGATCATTCTTCTTATATACATATGAAGATTTAAGATCGCCTCCGCGTTGAACGCATCGGCAAATCGCGTTTTTTCTCCGTCCGCCGCACAGATAAAGCGGTCTTCTCTGTTCTCCGCCGCCCTTTTCATGGCAAATTCCGCTTTCCCCTGATGCGCTCCCCCTGTGATCAGCGTGATCCCATCTGTCATATGCTCCATTTTCTCCTTGTCCTCTCTCTGAGCCGTGTTCTTCTCCGCAGTTTTTATCTTTACCGGAATTCCGCAGAGGACCTCATACACTTCATCGGCCTCCCCGGCCAGCGCAATATTGATCTCTCCCAGAAGGTTCCGGTACTCTTCCGTCTCCTCCGAGTATGCCCCCTGATCTCCGGAGGCATCATTTGTCACGATCACGAAAAAGCCGGACTTCTTCCTGACCTTTTCGATTCCGGCAAGGATCCTCTCTTTTGCATGTTCCGCCGGATTCTTCATATCTCCCCGGTACATCTCATTCGCCGCAAGGTTTGAAACGCATTCCAGAAGACAGCGGCTCCCAGCCGGGATCTCCGCCGTTTCAAGATCCACCGGACATTCGATCGTCCTGAAATTCTTCTCCGCCCGCATATTCCGGTGTTTCCGGATCCGCTCCCTGCACTCCTCATCCCAGGCGATCATCGTCGCCAGATACCAGGATGGGCAGGTCTTATTTTCTTCCGCCCGTTCTCTTTTATCCTGTTCAAGGATCAGCGATTCCGCAAATGCCGATTTTCCGCTCGAACTGCCTCCGTTTACAAGAATCATCATGGTCTCTTCTCTCCTATTATCCGTGTACATCACAAGCGCTGCCGCATAGCATCTTTTTACAGCCCGGGATCATACGCCGCCGCCACCGTCACGCCGTCTCCCGCTTCCTTTTTAAATAAGATCCGGCAGTCTCTGACTCCCATCCGGCAGGCTGTCACTGCAGATCTCTCGCAGACATTTCCGGCTCCCGTCGTCTTTTTGACAAATTCCGACTCTGTAAACGTTCCCGGCTGGCTGTTCAGTTCCTCACTGGAAAAGGTGAGAAACGGGACCTGCAGCGTATTTGCAAAATCGATGATCCCCTGTTCCTGCTTTTTGATATCGATACTCGCGACCGCAAAGACACTTCTGAGATCGATCCCGTTCCGCCTCATAGCGTCCTCCACCGTCTCTCGGATCTTCTCCGCGGGAGTTCCCCGTTTGCATCCGATCCCCAGTGCCACACACCTCGGTACAAGGCGCAGGACACGGTCTGACGGGATCCCGTCCTTCTCCCGGTCCGACACCGTGATCCGGATATTCCGTTTACAGAGCCGGTTGCGAAACAGTCCTTCCGGTATTTTTTTCCATCCTGAAAAGCCGAAATCCGAGAACACGCCAACCGGTTCCTCCGCAAGAATATCCGCCGAGATCCTTTTTGCAAGCACCCGGTCTGTGATCACAAGCCCGTGATCCTTTGCAAAGACATCCACTGCGAATTTCCGTTCCACATCCGTCGCCGTCGTGACGACAGGGACCGCCCCGATCCCACCGGCCACAAACTCCGCCAGGCGGTTTGCTCCTCCGACATGACCGGAAAGGAGCGGGATCACGAACGTTCCCGCCTCATCCACGCAGAGAACGGCCGGATCATGGAATTTATCCTGCACGAACGGGGCGATGGCGCGGACAGCGATCCCGCAGGCGCCGACAAAAATAAGCGCATCCGAGCGCTGAAACTCCGCCCCGGTCCACGCGGAAAGTCCGCCCTCCGCGATCGCCTGATAAGGAAGACCGGCATCTTCCTTGGCAAACCGGAGCGCGTAACGCCCTGCGACCCACAGCGACGTGTCCCATTTTTCCTCATTTCCGCCGGCACTCCCCGTCCCGGCGATCTTTTTCATCGTTTCAAATCCCATTCTCGTAAAGCAGACGAGCGATACCTTCATCATCTTCCATCCTCTCCGGATCAAGTCTCACTTGCATTCAGCCAAACTCTTTCTTCCTCATTATAAAAGAAAACTGCCGGTTGTTCAACGGCAGTTTTCCTGTTACTTTTTGCGGGTAGGAATTTTCGGTCCGAAAATTTCCCTTTTTCTCCTCATCAGATGTGTTCTTCCCCCGCAGACAGCTCTCTTTTCTTTTTTGTCATAAGACCGCCGATCCGTCCGCTCTCCTTTGCAGTGAGTGACCTCCACCCGCCGGCTACAACCTTATCGGCAAGTCCCAGTTCCTTCGCGATCTCAAATTTCATCCGATCCTCCGGCTTTATATGCTCCGGATCGATCGGTTCCCTTTTCTTTTTAGACAATGGTCCACACTCCTTCCGTAAAGGAAGTATGCCCGGATCCTGTTTTTTTATTCCCTTAGTTTCCGCTCTGGAAGATCACGATCTTCTCTGTCTTTGCGGCATCATCTGCAGATGTCCAGACGAGGATATCGGTTCCCTCTGTGAGATCTTCCTCGGAAACGATATTTTTAGTCAGATACGGAAGAAGTCTTGTCTCAGCCGTGATCGTGTATTCGCTGCCATCCACGGTTGTTAAAACGAACTCTCCGTCTGCACTTCCCTGATCAAGGCTCTGTACCTGGGTATATTTCGGGAACGCCGCGTCCTCCGGAACATCCGTGATGATCATGATCCCGTTCGCGATCGGCGGCAGACTCATTGTCATTGCCGGTCCCACATAAACGTTCACTGCTTTTCCTTCCGTCAGAGTATCTGCTTCAACCGGGTAACCGTTGACGCCGTCGAGGATCTTTGTATCATCAGAGATCGTGATGATCACTTCCTCGGTGGAATCCCCGACCTGGCGGTTCATCGTAAGCTCACCGTTTTCCATGGAAACAACGGTGCCGACAAACGGAGCGTATTCACTCTCTGCCTCCGCTCCTGTGCCCTCCGGGTTTTCGCCGCCTGGAAGTATTGTCGCCTCATTTTCTGTCGTTGCGGAAGTTTCCGTTCCTGCCGGAGTCTCAACGACAACAGCTTTTGTCTCTTCCTTTGTCTGTCCGTCCGCCTTTGCACATCCGGTAATTCCCATGGATGCCATCATCATCGCTGCACATGCCAGCGCAGTCATTTTTTTCATATTCTTCATAATATCAGTTCCTCCTCAAATTTTCCAGATTTCAAAAAAGTTGTCGCAGCTGTTTTCTTTTTTGTAGGCATATCTTAGCATATAATTCTTGAAAATACACTAGGATTTCATTTACAAATCCCTTACGCATTTTTGTAGAAAGAATCTGGATTGCGGCATTTCTGCGGCAATCCGGGCACTTTGGAGTGCGCACCCTGGGCAGGCAATGCCCTTTTGCTTAACAGGGAGTTCCGTTGAAATTTCCCGTTAAGCCAAAAAAGGGACATCACAACTGTGATGTCCCAAAAAATTCATTTCAGATCAAAGACTTCCGGATTACTCCTCTGTCTGCTCCTGTGCGTTGTCAGCCTCAAGAGCCTTCATGCTTAAGCTGATCTTTCTGTCTGCCTCGTTGAAGTCAACGATCTTTGCAGTGATCTCCTGACCGATGGAAAGTACATCAGCCGGTTTTGCAACGTGCTCTCTGGAGATCTGGGATAGGTGAAGCAGAGCATCTACGCCCGGCTCAAGCTCAACGAATGCACCAAAGTCAGTCATACGAGCTACTTTACCAGTAACTACGTTACCTACTGCGTACTTCTCAGCAGCGTTTGCCCACGGATTTGTCTCCGGGAACTTCATGGAAAGGGCAATCTTCTCACCGTTGATGTCTTTGATGAGAGCTGTTACCTTATCGCCAACCTTGAATACTTTCTTCGGGTTCTCGATTCTGCCCCAGGACATCTCGGAGATGTGAAGTAAACCGTCAGCGCCGCCGAGATCGATGAATGCACCGAAATCAGTTACGTTCTTAACAGTTCCTTCTACCTTGTCGCCTACAGCGATCTTCTCGAAGAGAGCTTTCTGCATCTCAGCCTTCTTAGCAACGATAAGCTGCTTGCGGTCACCGATGACTCTTCTTCTTCTCGGATTGAATTCTGTGATCACGAATTCGATCTCTTTATCAGCATATTTGGATAAATCTTTCTCATATACGTCGGATACAAGGCTTGCCGGGATGAAGATTCTTGCTTCGTCCACGATCACGCTTAAACCGCCGTCAAGAACCTGGGAAACCTTTGCAGTAAGAACTTCATGGTTCTCGAATGCTTCCTCAAGTCTCTTATTTCCTCTGTCTGCAGCCAGTCTCTTGTAAGAAAGAGCAACCTGACCTTCACCGTCGTTCACCTTTACGACTTTGGCTTCCATCTCGTCACCAACATGTACAAGATTTCTTAAGTCTACATTGGACTCGTTTGTGTATTCACTGCGGGTAATGATGCCATCAGACTTGTAACCAATATTTAAAACGATTTCGTCTTCTTTTACGTCAATGACCTTACCGGTGACAACCTCTCCTGTACGTATTGTTTTTAATGATTCTTCTAACATTTGTTCAAAACTTAATTCTGACATTTAGTATGAACCTCCTCGATAATATTGTTTGGGGTTGACGCCCCGGCCGTAATACCTACACTGCGCACAGAACTAATACATTCAGGATTAAAGTCGCCCAGAGTCTGGATGTAATAGGTGTTTTTACATTCCTTCCGGCAGATATCGTATAGCTTCTGGGTATTCGAGCTGTGTTTCCCGCCGATAACCAGCATCACGTCCACCTGCGAGGCTATCCTCATCGCTTCCACTTGTCTTTCCTGTGTTGCATTGCAAATCGTATTTAAAACAGTTATATCATACCGCGTTTTAGAAATTTTTTCAACTAGATCTTGAAATTTCTTGTAATTAAATGTCGTCTGGGATACGATACAAAGCTTTTCGTCCTCCGGTAATTCCAGTCTGCGGAAATCATCCATGTTTTCGATGACTTTTGTCCTCTCATCACCCCAGCCCTTGATGCCCTGCACCTCCGGATGGTCCTCACTGCCGACGATCAGAACTCTTCTTCCCTCTGCGGTCTGTTTTTCCACGATCCGGTGGATCTTTTTTACATACGGACATGTGGCGTCGACGATCTCCACTCCGTTTTCTTTTAAAATATCATAGACGTCTTTTCCGACACCGTGGGAACGGATCACAACAACGGCATCGCGGATCGTCTTCAGCTCTTCCAAAGTGTCGATGACCTCCACTCCTTTTTCCTGAAGATCCCCCACGACCTGTTCATTGTGGATGATCGGACCGTAGGTGTAGATCGGTTTTTCCGTCTTTCCGATCTGCTCATATACTTTTTCCACAGCGCGCTTCACGCCAAAGCAGAAGCCCGCTGTCTTTGCCACTGTTACTTCCATGTCACGCACCCTGCTTTTTCTCGATCATCGCGACGATCGCGTCCACAACTTCCTTCAGAGTCATGTCGGAGCTGTCAAGAAGCACCGCATCCTCCGCCTGCTTTAACGGAGAATTCTCCCGGTGTATATCCCGGTAGTCCCGGTCGATGATGTCCTTCTCGATCTCGTCGAGATCACAGTCAGTCCCTTTCTCTTTGAGCTCATTGTAGCGGCGTTTTGCACGGACTGCGGAGCTTGCAGTCAGATACACCTTCACGTCGGCATCCGGAAGGACGCAGGTTCCGATATCGCGGCCGTCCATGATGACGTCCGCCTGTCTCGCCAGCTCCTTCTGGAGTTCTACAAGCTTCTCCCGGACCTTTTTATAGACAGAAGTCGCAGATGCCATATTTCCGACCTCCTCGGTGCGGATCAGACCGGACACATTCTCACCGTTTAAGATCACCTGCTGCGCACCGTTCTCATAGCGGATCGTGATCTCCACCTGACCCAGCGCGGCGTTGATCGCACTCTCGTCCGTTTTGTCGATGCCTTTTCGAAGAAAATAGAGTGCCATGGCCCGGTACATCGCTCCGGTGTCCACATAGATAAAGTTTTTCAGTGCCGCGACAGATTTTGCCACGGTACTCTTTCCGGCCCCTGCCGGGCCGTCGATCGCTACATTAAAAGACATGTCATTCTCCCCTTAGTTTATTTCAAGTTTTTTTATTTATTCGTGACTGTTCATTTATTCCGCACTTCTTCCGGCCAGCATTCCCGTCGACCAGGCGATCTGCAGGTTGAATCCGCCGGTGACGCCGTCCAGGTCAAGGACCTCTCCGGCGAAGTAGAGACCTTTTAACTTCTTCGACTCCATCGTGGACGGATTCACTTCCTTCACGTTCACGCCGCCCTGGGTCACGATCGCCTCATTATATCCGCGAAGTCCTGTGAGCGTTACCGTGAATGCCTTCGTGAGGTCGACCAGGCGCTTCCGCTCCTCAGCCGTCACCTCATTGACCTGTTTTTCCGGATCGATCCCGCTTCTTTTGATCATTACAGGGATCAATTTTGCCGGGAAGAGATGGTTCAGCGCGTTCTTGAACTGCTTATTCTTCGCCTCATCGAAATCCCGCAGGATCCTGGCGTCCAGCTGCTCTTTCGAGAGCGCCGGTTTCAGGTCGATATCCATCTTAAGAGGCGTTTTTCTGATGATCTTCGCAGCATAGCTGCTGGCGCTTAAAACGACCGGTCCGCTGACGCCAAAATGAGTAAACAGCATTTCCCCGAATTCTTTCCAGAGAACCTTCTTTCCGTTCCAGACCGTCACCTCGATATTTCTCAGGGAAAGTCCCTGAAGCTCTTTCACATCGTCCTCCGCACACACGAACGGGACAAGCGCCGGTGACAGCGGTGTCACCGTATGGCCCGCCTCCTTTGCAAACCGGTATCCGTCCCCGGTAGACCCTGTAGACGGGTAGGAAAGTCCGCCTGTGGCGATCACCACCGCGTCGGCCTCTACGGTCTTTCCTGATTTTTCCAGGATGATCCCGGCTGTCTTTTCCTCGCGGATCACGATATCCTTTACCGGCTCATTCAGAAAGATCTTTACGCCGAGGGATCTCATCTTCCGCTCAAGCGCCCCTGTCACATCGGATGCATGATCCGATACCGGGAACATCCTTGCACCGCGCTCTTCCTTTACCGGACAGCCATTTGCCTCCACGAGATCCACGATATCGAAATTCGTGAACCCATAGATCGCACTGTAGAGGAATTTTCCGTTGGAGACCATGTGTCTGAACAGGTCCTCCGTATCGCAGCCGTTTGTCAGGTTGCATCTTCCTTTTCCTGTAATATAGATCTTTTTTCCAAGCTTTTCATTTTTTTCATAGACGGAGACGTCATGTCCGCACTCCGCGGCGCCGATGGCAGCAGCCATTCCCGCTGCCCCGCCGCCGATAATCACAACTTTACTCATTTCTTCTTATCTTTTTCCACTTCTTTTATCTTTTTCTCCATGGCGTCCGCCACAGTCTCGAGGACCTTGATCCTCGCATACCATTTGGAATTTCCTTCCACGACGATCCAGGGTGCGTCCTTCGTGGAGGTCTTTTCCAGCATTTCATTCACTGCAAGGACATAGGAATCCCACTTCTCCCGGTTTCTCCAGTCCTCGCCCGTGATCTTCCACTGTTTCTCCGGATTTTTCATCCTGTCATTGAAGCGCCGTTCCTGCTCATCTTTGTCGATCTGGATCCAGAATTTCAGGACAAGTGCTCCGGAATTGACGAAATGCGTTTCCATCTCATTGATCTCCCGGTAGGCATGATGCCAGTCTGCCTCGGAGCAGAATCCCTCGATCCTCTCCACCATGACTCTTCCGTACCAGGTCCGGTCGAAGATCGCGATATGTCCGGCTTTCGGCACATTGTTCCAGAATCTCCAGAGATAATGGTGGGATTTTTCCAGGTCATTCGGGGATGCCGTCGGGCAGACCTTGTAACCTCTCGGGTCGAGGTGGCTTGTCAGACGCTTGATCGCGCCGCCTTTTCCGGCCGCATCCCATCCCTCGAATCCCAGGATCACCGGGATCCGCAGACGATAGAGCTCCCCGTGGAGCGTCTCCAGGCGTTTCTGGAGCTTTTCCAGTTTTTTCCGGTACTCTGCCTCCTCGAGGCTCTTCGTAAGATCCGCTTTCGCAAGAATCCCTTTTTCATACCGGTCCGGCGGGAGCGGAGCTTCAAAAAGTTCCGGCTCTTTTCCCGCCCGTTTTTTCTCAAGCGCCTTTTCCAGAACATCCGCCACCGTCTTTATCACTGTAAGGGCCGTTTCCGTCTTATCCTTTGCATCGATCACATACCAGGGTGCGTAAGGCATATCGGTCCGGCGGATCATCTCGTCGCTGATCTTTTTGTATTTTCCGTAGTGGGCGTTCCTCTCACGTTCTTTTTCTGTCACGCGCCATGCGGTATCCTTTGATCCCAGGAGTTTTTCAAACCGTTTTGCCTGTTCTTTTTCCGATATTTCGAGGAACAGCTTCACGATGACTGTTCCGCCGTCCACGAGACAGCGTTCAAATGCAAGAATATCCTCAAACGCTGCATCCACCTGTTTCTCCTTCAGGATCCCCTCAAAGCGGTCCGCCTGGACTCTCCGGTACCAGCTCGTGTCATAGATCGCGATCCGCCCCGCTGCCGGAGCATGGACCGCAAATCTCCAGAGGAACGGGCGGAGTGCCTCCTCCTCGGTGTCCTTGTCTCCGGTGTAAACGTCAAATCCTCTCGGATCAAGCGCCTGCATGAGACGCCCGATCTGAACGCCCTTTCCGGCGCCATCATACCCGTCAAACAGGAGATAGACCGGGATCTTTTCCTCCTTACATTCCCGCTGCAGGCTTCCGAGTCTTTCCATCTCTTTTTTCAGGACTTCTTTTTTCTGCTTTTTTTCATCTTTCATCGGCTGATTCCTCCACTCTATGGTCCGATCAGACATTCTTAACCATTTTTGTTTCCCATGCCTATTTGCAGCTTTTCCGCCCTGGCACGATCTGTCATCAGTTTCTTCCAATTCCCGTCCGGGTATGCTTTTTACTGATTCATCCGCGCGTGCTCTCCCGCAAGCTCTTCATACAATTTCAGCGCATTCCAGTTCTGGTTCGTCGGTGTGAGCACTGCCTTGTAGTCGATCCGTCCGGCTCCTGCCTTTCTGAGCGCCAGGATCACCCGGTCCACCTGTCCGGACGTGAGACCTGCCATCACCATCATCTCTTTTTCAAAGTCCTCTCCGTCGTAGATCTCGCCGCAGGAAGCGATCTCCTTCACTCCTGCGAGATATCCCACCGGTTCCAGATACTCTTCCTTCTTCACTGCGCGAAGCTTCATTCCAAGCGGAAACAGCGCTTTTTTGATCTTTAACAGTCTCTCGCCCTCCGGCAGATGGTATAAAAGGATCGTAGGTTTCATACATTTTTCTGATTCCTTCCTGTTTTCATGTATTTCATTATATCAATTCCCGTGCAGCTTTGCAACGGCACAGAAAGATCCCTAATTTTTTTGTTGATTTTTCCCCGGATTCTGATATAATGAATTTACTTCCGGGGTATGGCGTAGCTTGGTAGCGCGCTCGGCTGGGGGCCGAGAGGTCGCAGGTTCAA
>ERZ831773.2977-NODE-2977-length-12073-cov-2.557580_pt1 | contig 12073 bp, 9 predicted proteins | sample MGYA00519696_ERZ831773 | MGnify/ENA primary metagenome ERZ831773 (study PRJEB31850, sample SAMEA3708720) | human gut metagenome | biome: human gut; feature: human-associated habitat; material: faeces | place: China | collected 2014 ...
CTCTGCCGACGCGCAAACAGAACGTGATGAGCCGTCTGCGCAACAGCGAAATCCTGTATTTTGATCCTCCGGTGTCGCTCATCGCACCGCTCAAGGACAAAAAAGCCTCCGTATATATCGAAAAGTACAAGCAGCCCGGCGAAAAGGTCGAGGGACACGAAAACATCACCGTTTACGCACTGCCGCCGGTACTGCCGTTTTTCAACAAGTTCCGCTGGATCAACAAAATCAACCAGAAGCGGCAGGCGGCGTTCATCCGCGAAAAGATGCGCGAGCATGGCTTCGGTGACGAGACCGTGCTGTGGTGCTACTCACCGTCCTCGTGCGATATTGTGGAACACCTGCCGCACTCCAAGCTGGTATATGACTGTGTAGACCGTCATTCCGCATACAAGGGCCACATCAATCCCAAGGTTGTGGACAAGATGGAATGCGATCTGGCCAAGCCTGCCGATCAGGTATTCGCAACCGCAGTCGGACTGGCAGAGACACTGGAAAAGATCAACCCGACCACCCAAATGATCCCGAACGGCGCGGCTTACGAGATCTTCTCGCGCGTACAGACCGAGAAGGACACCCTTTCCTGCCCGGAGGACATGAAGGATCTGCCGCATCCGATCTACGGCTTTGTCGGCATGCTGCAGGAGTGCATCGACTATGCACTGATCGAAAAGCTGGCGAAGAGCCGTCCGAACGCGACGATTTTCCTGATCGGACGCACGCTGCCGGGTGTTGACCTGACAAATCTCAAGCAGTACCCGAACATCGTATTCCACGGTCTGGTGCCGCAGCCCGAGCTGCCCGCGTATCTGGCGCAGATGGACGTCTGCCTGAACGTATTCCGTGCCGGTGCGCTCTCCAAGGACGTTTCGCCGCTCAAGTTCTACGAATATCTGGCAACCGGCAAGCCGATCGTTTCCACGCGTGAGCCGCTGCAGGTCGAGGATTTCAAGGATGTGGTCTACATTGCCCGCAATCCCGAGATGTTCCTGCCGCTGTGCGATGCCGCTGCCAAGGAAAACCGTCCGGCATGGACGGAAAAACGCCTTGCCTACGGCGCGCAGTGCTCGTGGACCGAGCGCGTGCACCAGATGGAAGAGGTGCTTTACAAAAAGGGCGTTCTGCACGAAAGTGCAGAGGAGTAAAATTTATCTTTGGGCATTTACACGAATCCCGAAAAAAGCGGGTAAAATACTTGCATTAACAAGTTAAATTGGCTAAAATAAATATGTATCGTCACCGTTGGTTTTAAGAAAGAGGTGTACTCATGACCGGCAGCGTATTTTTGAACCAGACTGCAGCTGAACAGTTTTTTGTTCTCGGGCATCCGTGCATTCTCTCGGGCATCGGTGCACATAAATGAGCGATTATAGGGCACGGGTATACCCGTGCCCTCATTTGTTTTTGTAGGAGGAATAACAAATGAAAAAAGTTCTCGTTGTCATGGGATCCGACAGTGATCTCAAGGTAATGGAAAAGTGTGTTGACCGTCTGAAATCGTTCGATATTCCGACTGAGGTCCGCATCTGCTCCGCGCACCGCACCCCGGCAGTTGCCGAGCAGCTGGCGAAGAACGCGGCAGCCGAAGGCTTCGGCGTTATCATCGCGGCAGCCGGCAAAGCTGCACACCTCGGCGGTGTACTGGCGGCTTACACCACGCTTCCGGTAATCGGCGTGCCGATGGCCACCAGCGTCATGGGCGGCATGGACAGCCTGCTCTCCATCGTGCAGATGCCCAAGGGCATTCCGGTGGCAACCGTTGCGATCGACGGCGCAGACAACGCCGCTATCCTCGCAGCACAGATGATCGCCCTGTCGGATGACGCGCTGGCAGCAAAACTTGCGCAGTTCAAGGCCGATATGGCAGCGGAAGTTACCGCAAAGGACGAAAAGGTTCGCGCTCAGTTCGCGTAATCTATATAGGTATCTCTGATACCGCATCCCCGCAAGGTAAAGGCATTGATGCCGCTCCCATTGGCAGCTAAAATGTACAACCTGCAAACACTTAGCAGCACTAAAACTCCCGCGCCGCAGCGCGCATTAAATCCAACCGCAGGTTCGTAAAAACCGGGAGTATGTATCACGGTTTTTACACAAGTGCGTGCAAAAGTTTCAACCACCGGGCGGAACTTTTGGTAGCTTAGGGCATATCCGAACACTGTTCGGTATGTCCCCTCGATTGAAAGCGTGCTTTCAATCGAAAAGTCGTTTCAAATTAACACTACTTATACAAATGGAGGAATTGGACATGGAAAAGAAAGAACAGCTGTACGAAGGCAAGGCTAAGAAGGTATTCGCTACCGACGATGCAAATCTCGTAATCGTTGACTACAAGGACGATGCAACCGCATTCAACGGTGAGAAGAAGGGCACCATCACCGGCAAGGGCGTTATCAACAACGTAATGAGCAATCACATGTTCCAGCTGCTCGAGCAGCAGGGCGTGCCGACCCACTTTGTTGAGCAGCTCTCCGAGCGTGAGACCCTGGTAAAGAAGGTCTCCATTGTACCGCTGGAGGTCATCATCCGCAACATTTCCGCCGGTTCCTTTGCGAAGCGTTTCGGCGTGGAAGAGGGCATCGTATTCGACGAGCCGACCATCGAGTTCTCCTACAAAAACGATGAGCTTGGCGACCCGCTCATGAACGCTTACCACGCGATCGCACTGAAGGCTGCTACCCGTGAGGAGATCGAGACCATCAAGGCAATGGCCTTCAAGGTAAACGAGGTTATGAAGCAGTACTTCGATACCCTGAACGTCATCCTCGTTGATTTTAAGCTCGAGTTCGGCAAGACTGCGGACGGCAAGATCGTTCTCGCAGACGAAATCTCTCCGGATACCTGCCGCCTGTGGGATAAGACCACCAAGGAGAAGCTGGATAAGGACCGCTTCCGTCGTGACATGGGCGGTGTCGAGGAGGCATATCAGGAGATCATGAAGCGCGTTATGGGCAAGTAAGCCCATCCGCAAGGCAAGATTCGGACAAGAAAAGGCTGAAGAATGAAATATCGTATTTTAAGAAAAAGCAGCACTCCGTTTGACAAGGTGCATGAGGAGTGCGGTGTATTCGGTATCGCAGCGCCGGAAGGCAAGGAGATTTCCGCCGCGCACGACGCGTATACCGCACTGTTTGCTCTCCAGCACCGCGGTCAGGAGGCTGCCGGTATCGCCGTAAACAAAAACGGCGTGATCCACTGCCATAAGGACACCGGTCTGGTCAGCGCTGTGTTCAATCAGGAGATTCTGGACAACATGCCCGGCTCGATGGCTATCGGTCATGTGCGCTACTCCACCACCGGCGATACCCGCCGCGAGAATGCGCAGCCGATCTCCATCACCCATGTAAAGGGCAATCTCGCGGTTGCGCACAACGGCAACCTCGTAAACGCAGGCGAGCTGCGCCGCGAGATTGAGCTGGACGGCGGCATTTTCCGTTCCTCGAACGACACCGAGGTTCTTGTATACACCATTGTTAAGGAACGCCTCAAGTGCGGCTCTATTGAAGAAGCCGTTATGAACACCATGCACCGCATTGAGGGTGCCTACTCTCTGGTCGTTATGTCTCCGCGCAAGCTGATCGCGGCACGCGACCCGCACGGCTTCCGTCCGCTGTGTATCGGCCTGCTGGACAACGACTGCTACATTTTCGCTTCCGAGACCTGCGCTCTTGACGCGCTCGGCGCAAAGTTCATCCGCGATGTAGAACCCGGTGAGGTCTGCGTTGTCGAAAACGGTGAGCTGCGCTCCATGCACTGCGGCATCGAGTGCAAGTCCTCCGCGTGCGTATTCGAGTACATTTACTTTGCCCGTCCGGACTCCATCATCGACGGTGCATCGGTTGAGCTGGCCCGTCAGGAGGCCGGCAAGTACCTGTCCATCGAGCATCCGGTCGGCGCTGACGTGGTGATCGGCGTACCGGATTCCGGTATTCCGGCAGCGATCGGCTACGCAAAGTTCTCCGGCATTCCGTACGGCGTCGGTCTCATCAAAAACCGCTATATCGCCCGCACCTTTATCCAGCCGGGTCAGGACAAGCGCGAGCGCTCGGTGCGTCTCAAGCTGAATGCCCTGCGCACCGCCATTGAGGGCAAGCGCGTGATCATGGTCGATGACTCCATCGTCCGCGGTACGACCTGCGGCCGTCTGGTAAAGCTGCTGCGCGATGCAGGCGCGGCTGAGGTTCACATGAGAATTTCGGCACCACCATTCCGTCATCCCTGCTTCTTCGGCACGGATATTCCGGAACGCAACCAGCTTCTCGCCCATAACCGCACGGTTGAGGAAATGCGCGAGATCATCGGCGTGGATTCGCTGGGCTATCTCAGCATCGAGGACGTGGTGAAGCTGGCGGATAATACAAAAGGCGGCTTCTGCACGGCCTGCTTCGGCGGCGGCTATCCCACAGCCATTCCTCAGGAGGGCGGCAAGGACCGCTTTGAGTGCAGAATTAGTGAAAAGGAGGGAGAGGACCATGCGTAGCTTTTCTGAGAGCTACCGGGCAGCCGGTGTGGATATTGAAGCGGGCTACAAAGGGGTCAAGCTGATGCAGCGCCATGTGGCGCGCACGGTGATTCCCGGCGTGGTCTCGGATCTTGGCGGCTTCGGCGGCCTGTTTGCGCCGAATCTTTCCGGCATGAAGGAGCCGGTGCTGGTTTCCGGTACGGACGGTGTCGGCACGAAGCAGCGCATCGCGCAGCTCATGGACCGCCACGATACCGTGGGGATCGACTGCGTGGCCATGTGCGTCAATGACATCATCTGCTGCGGCGCGCGGCCACTGTTTTTCCTTGATTATATTGCCATCGGAAAAAACGAGCCGGAAAAGGTGGCATCGTTGGTCTCCGGCGTGGCGGAGGGCTGCGTCCGGGCAGGCTGCGCCCTGATCGGCGGCGAAACGGCGGAGCATCCCGGCACGATGGCGCCGGAGGACTATGATCTTGCCGGTTTCTCTGTCGGTATTGTGGACAGGGAGCGGGTCATTGACCACAGCCGTATGGAGGCAGGGGACGTTCTGCTGGCGCTGCCCTCCAGCGGCCTGCACTCCAACGGCTATTCACTGGTCCGCAGGGTATTCGATGTGGAGCATACCGACCTTGGCCGGACGGTCCCGGAGCTGGGCCAGACGCTGGGGGACGCCCTGCTGACGCCGACGGAAATTTACGTCAAGCCGGTGCTTGCGGCGCTGGACGCTGCCGATATCCGGGGTATCAGCCATATCACCGGCGGCGGTTTCTTTGAAAATATCCCCCGTTCCGTCCCGGACGGACTGTGCGCGAAAATCGAAAAAGCCGCCGTGCGGACGCCTGCCATTTTCCGCTTGCTGCAAGCGGAGGGAAACATCAGTGAGCACGATCTATTCAATACGTTCAATATGGGCGTCGGCATGACGATAGTTGTCAGCCGCGGCACGGCGGACCGGGCGCTGGAGACGCTGCGGGACAGCGGTACGGCGGCCTATGTGCTGGGTGAGATCGTCCGGGGCGACGAAAAGGTGGCGCTATGCTGAACCGGGCACGAATCGCGGTGCTGGTCTCCGGCGGCGGCACAAATCTGCAGGCGCTGCTGGACGCACAGCGGGCCGGGGCGCTGCCTCACGGTGAGATCTGCGTGGTCATCTCCTCCCGGGCGGAGGCATACGCCCTCCGGCGTGGAGAGGCGGCGGGTGTGCCCGGCTATGTGGTCTCCCGCCGGGAGTGCGGTTCTCAGCAGACCTTTGAGGACGGTATTTCCGCGCTGCTAACGCAGTATGACATTGACCTTATCATCCTGGCGGGCTTTATGAGCATTCTCAGCGCGGCGTTTACCGCCCGGTGGCCGCGCCGGATTCTGAACGTCCATCCGTCCCTCATCCCCTCCTTCTGCGGAAAGGGAATGTACGGCCTGCGGGTTCACGAGGCGGCGCTGGCAAGAGGTGTGAAGGTCACGGGAGCCACGGTACACTTTGTCAATGAAATTCCGGACGGCGGCGAAATTTTGCTGCAAAAAGCGGTGGAAATTCGCCCGGACGATACGCCGCAGACCCTCCAGCGCCGGGTCATGGAGCAGGCGGAATGGCAGCTTTTGCCCCAAGCCGCCGAAATGGTCGCGGCACAGATCATCAAGGAAAGGGAGAAGTGATATGGACCTGCTGACATTTTTGAAGGAGACCTCCTATCCCGGGCGCGGCATTGTGATAGGGAGCGACCGGGCGTACTATTTCATCATGGGCCGCAGCGAGAACAGCCGCAACCGCGTATTCGTCCCCACGGAGGATGGAATCCGCACTGAGGCCCATGACCCCGCCAAGCTGACTGACCCCAGCCTCATCATCTACCACCCAGTCCGCACCATGGGTGATGCGCTGGTTATCACCAACGGCGACCAGACGGACACCATCTGCCGCTGCGGCGATTTCCGAAGGGGTCTGATGACCCGGAGCTATGAGCCGGACGAGCCGAACTGGACGCCCCGTATCTCTGCTATCCGCTATGGGGACGGGGCTATGGAGCTGTCCATTCTCAAGCGCTGTCAGGGCCGCTGCCTGCGGGAATTTTTCTGCTATGAAGGCTGTGACGCCGGTAGGGGCTTCTTCATCAGCACCTATCAGGGGGACGGAAGCCCGCTGCCTACCTTTGCCGGGGAGCCGAAGGAGGTGGAGCTGCCGGAGCCGGAGGCGCTCTGGGCGGCGCTGAATATGGAAAACAAGGTTTCCCTGTACGCCAACGTGGGCGGAGAGGTGAGACTGTTCAATAAAAATCTGGGGGACTAAAGCATGAAGGAACTGGAACTCAAATACGGCTGCAATCCTAATCAAAAGCCGGCGCGCATTTTCATGAAGCAGGGAGATGAGCTTCCCATTCATGTCCTGAACGGACGTCCCGGCTACATCAATCTGCTGGATGCCTTTAACTCATGGCAGCTGGTCAAGGAGTTGAAGGAGGCCACCGGCCTGCCCTCTGCCGCCAGCTTCAAGCACGTTTCCCCTGCCGGGGCGGCGGTGGGCCTGCCGCTGAATGAGTTGGAGCGGCGCATTTACTTTGCGGAGGAAAGCGAAGCGCTTTCCCCCATTGCCTGCGCGTACATCCGGGCCAGAGGCGCCGACCGTCTGTGCTCCTACGGCGACTGGGCGGCGCTGTCCGAGGTGTGCGATGCCGATACCGCCCGCTACCTGAAGGCCGAGGTGTCCGACGGAATTATCGCCCCGGGCTATACGGCGGAGGCGCTGGATATCTTGAAAAGCAAGAAAAAGGGAAACTATAACGTCATTGAGATCGACTCGGCCTATATTCCCGCTGCCGTGGAGCAAAAGGACGTTTTCGGCGTGACCTTTGAGCAGGGCCGCAACAATTTCAAAATTGACGAGAGCCTGCTGACCAACATCGTCACGAAAAATAAGACGCTGCCGGAGCAGGCCAAGCGCGATATGCTGGTGGCGCTCATTACCCTGAAATACACCCAGTCCAACTCCGTCTGCTACGTGAAGGACGGGCAGACCATCGGCGTCGGCGCCGGTCAGCAGAGCCGCATCCACTGCACCCGTCTTGCGGGGCAGAAGGCGGATAACTGGTATCTGCGGCAGCACCCGAAGGTGCTGGCGCTGCAATTTGTTGATGGCATCCGCCGCCCGGACCGGGACAACGCCATTGACATCTATACCTCTGACGAATACGAGGACATTCTGGCGGACGGTGTGTGGCAGAATACCTTCAAGGTCTGCCCGGAGCCGCTGACCGCGGAGGAAAAGAAGGCGTGGATCGCCACGCAGACCGGCGTTACGGTGGGCTCCGATGCGTTTTTCCCCTTTGGGGACAATGTGGAGCGGGCCAGAAAGTCCGGCGCAGCATATATCGCGGAGCCGGGCGGCTCCATTCGCGATGACCATGTGATCGCCGCAGCGGACCGTTACGGCATGGCCATGGCGTTTACCGGAATGCGGCTGTTCCATCATTAACGGTGCGTTCAAGAGGCGGAGAGGCTTCTCCGCCTCTTGCTGCTCTCATTCATCTATCACTTCATTTGAGGAGAATTGCTATGAAGCTCTTGGTTATTGGCGGCGGCGGGCGTGAGCACGCCATTGTCAAAAAGCTCCGGGAGAACCCGGCGGTAGAGGTGATCTACTGCCTGCCGGGAAACGGCGGCATAGCCGCCGATGCCGTTTGCGTGCCGGAGATCGGCGCGAAGGACATCGCCGCGCAGGCGGCATTTGCAAAGGCCCATGGCATCGATTATGCCGTAGTGGCGCCGGATGACCCGCTGGCGCTGGGGGCGGTGGACGCCCTGACCGCCGCAGGCGTGCCCTGCTTCGGCCCGGACGCAAAGGCGGCGGTCATTGAGGCCAGCAAGGCGTTTTCCAAGGAGCTGATGCACAAATACAATATCCCGACTGCGCGCTACGCAGTCTTTTCCGACCTGGCTGCTGCCTGTGCCTACCTTGATGACCACCCGGTCCCGGTGGTGGTAAAGGCGGACGGTCTGGCGCTTGGCAAGGGCGTGATCATCGCGCAGACCCGGCAGGAGGCAAAGGAAGCCGTACACGCCATGATGGAGGACAAGGTGTTCGGCGCCTCCGGCAGCCGCATTGTGATCGAGGAGTTTCTCACCGGCCCGGAGGTCTCAGTCCTCAGCTTTACTGACGGAAAGACCGTTGTGCCTATGGTGCCCTCTATGGACCATAAGCGGGCGGGGGAGGGGGATACCGGCCTGAATACCGGCGGCATGGGAACCGTTGCGCCCAATCCCTTTTACACGCCGGAGATCGCCAAGGTCTGTATGGATACCATTTTTCTGCCCACGATTCGGGCCATGGCGGCGGAGGGGCGGCCGTTCAAGGGCTGTCTTTATTTCGGGTTGATGCTGACTGCGGACGGGCCCAAGGTCATTGAGTATAACTGCCGTTTCGGCGACCCGGAAACGCAGGTGGTTCTGCCCCTTTTGAAAAGCGACCTGTTGACAGTCATGCAGGCAACAACAAATGGTACGTTGGCGCAGACGCCAGTGGAGCTTGCCGACGGTGCGGCCTGCTGCGTCATTGCCGCGTCGCAGGGCTACCCCGCAGCCTATGAAAAGGGCTTTCCCATCACCATGACTGCGGAAAGCGCCGCTCACGCTTATGTGGCGGGAGCGCGGCTGCAGGAGGGACAACTCGTGACCTCCGGTGGGCGGGTTTTAGGCGTCACCGCCGTGGCGGACACACTGCCGGAAGCCGTAAAGGAGGCGTACCGTCTGATGGATGGTGTTCAATTTGAAAACCGCTTTTTCCGCCGGGATATCGGCGCAAAAGCGTTGGCAGCATTGGAGGGGAGGAGCTGAATGGTTGATCGGGTGTATGTTGCAAAGAAGCCGGGCCTTGCCCCGGAGGAGACCTCGCTGCTGGCGGACTGCCGCGCGTTTCTGGGTCTGACGGGACTGGAGCGCATCAGAATTTGGAACCGCTATGACGCGGAAAATATAGATGCCGCCCTTTTTGACTATGCGCGGCGCACGGTGTTCTCAGAGCCGCAGCTCGATGAGGTCTCCGACCGGCCGGCATTTGACGGTGCCGCGGCGGTGTTTGCCGTGGAGCCGCTGCCGGGACAGTTTGACCAGCGGGCGGATTCGGCGGCCCAGTGCATCCAGATGCTCAGCCGGGGGGAGCGCCCCCTGATTCGCTCCGCCAAGGTCTATGTCCTCTATGGCACGTTGAGCGTCGAAAATGTGGAGGCGGTCAAGCGCTACGTCATCAACCGGGTGGAAAGCCGGGAGGCGTCCCTGGAGCTGCCGGAAACACTAACGGTCCGGCATGAGCAGCCGGATACCGTAGAAACGGAAACAGGCTTCATCGCTTTGGAGGAAGCCGGGCTTTCCGCGCTGCTGGAGCGGCTGGGACTTGCCATGGATTTGGAGGACCTGAAGCTGCTGCAAAGCTACTTCCGGGATGAAGAACACCGGGATCCCACCATTACGGAGCTGCGGGTGGTGGATACCTATTGGTCCGACCACTGCCGCCATACCACCTTTTCGACCCATATTGACCGCGTGGACATCCGGGATGACGCCGTGCAGGCCGCCTACGAGCATTATCTGGCGCTCCGGGAGGAGGTTTACGGCCCGGAGGCGGCGAAAAAGCGTCCGCAGACCTTGATGGATATTGCCACGCTGGGGGCAAAGGTCCTGAAGAAGCGGGGCTTGCTGCCGGAGCTGGACGAGAGCGAGGAGATCAACGCCTGTTCCATCCACGTTCCCGCCATGGTAGACGGTAAGGAGCAGGACTGGCTGTTGATGTTCAAAAACGAGACCCACAACCACCCCACGGAGATCGAGCCCTTCGGCGGCGCGGCCACCTGCATCGGCGGCTGCATCCGGGACCCGCTTTCCGGGCGGGCGTATGTCCATCAGGCCATGCGGGTCACCGGCGGCGGGGACCCCCGCAAGCCGTTGGTGGATACGCTGGCTGGCAAGCTGCCCCAGCGCAAGCTGGCCCAGACCGCGGCGGCGGGCTATTCCTCCTACGGCAACCAGATCGGCCTTGCCACGGGCCACGTGGCGGAAATTTACCACGAGGGCTATGTAGCCAAGCGGCTGGAATGCGGCGCGGTGGTGGCGGCGGTCCTGACGGAAAATGTAGTCCGGGAGCGGCCCCAGCCCGGCGATGTGGTGATTTTGCTGGGCGGACGGACCGGCCGGGACGGAATCGGCGGCGCCACCGGCTCCTCCAAGAGTCATGACTTGAACTCCCTTGCCGCCATGGCAAGCGAGGTGCAAAAGGGCAACGCCCCGGAGGAGCGGAAGCTGCAGCGGCTGTTTCGGCGGGGCGATGTGACCCGTATGATCAAGCGCTGCAATGACTTTGGTGCCGGCGGCGTTTCCGTAGCCATCGGCGAGCTGGCGGAGGGTGTCAGCATTGACCTTGACGCGGTGCGGCGGAAATATGACGGGCTGGATGGGACAGAGCTTGCTATTTCCGAGTCGCAGGAGCGGATGGCCGTGGTGGTGTCCCCGGAAGACGCGGAGCGGTTCATCGCCGCTGCCGGTGAGGAAAACTTAGAGGCGTACCGGGTAGCGGTCATTACGGAAAGTCCCCGGATGGTCATGCGCTGGAAGGGGCAGACCATTGCGGATATTTCCCGGGCGTTTCTGGATACCAACGGCGCCGCGAAGCACACGGCGGTTTCCGTGGCGGCGGACCGCGCCGCACTTGGAAAGACCGGACTGAAAAATCTCCGGGAGGTGGCGGCCAGCCTGAAAAGCGCCAGCCGCCGGGGATTGGTGGAGCGCTTTGACAGCACGGTTGGAGCAGGGAGCGTTACCGTCCCCTTCGGCGGCAGAACGCAGACTACCCCGGCGCAGTCCATGGCGGCGCTGCTGCCGGTGCTGCCGGGACAGAAAACGGAGCAGGCCAGCGTGATGGCCTACGGCTTTGACGCCGACCAGATGACAGTAGACCCCTTTGTGGGGGCGTATCATTCTGTCATTGTCTCCGCTGCCAAGCTGGTGGCTGCTGGGGCGGATTACCGAAAAGCCTATTTGACATTTCAGGAATTTTTTGAGAAACTAAGAGACGAACCCCTTCGCTGGGGAAAGCCCTTTGCCGCGCTGCTGGGAGCGCTGGAGGCGCAGATGGATTTGGGCGCCGCCGCCATCGGCGGCAAGGACTCCATGTCCGGCTCCTTCATGGACCGGGATGTTCCGCCGACGCTGATCTCCTTTGCTATTGCTCCAGTACAGAGCGGAGAGGTGCTGACACCGGAATTTAAGTCCGCCGGAGACCCGGTGTACCTGTTCCTCTGCGACGGTACGGCGGCGGATCAGCGTGCGGTGTGGGAGCGCTTCCATGCGCTGTGCCGCGCGGGAAAGGTCAGGGCCGCATGGGCTGTAGAGAACAGCATGGCAGAGGGCGTCATGAAAATGTCCTTTGGCAACCGCATCGGCTTCCGGTCCGAGGGAGCCGGGGAGATCTGGTATTCCGATGCCCTGCCCGGCGCGATCATCGCGGAGCTGTCGGAGCCGCTCCCGCAGGGAACTGCCCTGCGCTTGGGCGTTACAACGGCGGACGGAGCGGTGACGCTGGGCGAGGACACGGCTTCTATTGACGAGCTGCTGGCGCTGAACGAGGGC
>ERZ831773.2980-NODE-2980-length-12068-cov-16.147340_pt1 | contig 12068 bp, 7 predicted proteins | sample MGYA00519696_ERZ831773 | MGnify/ENA primary metagenome ERZ831773 (study PRJEB31850, sample SAMEA3708720) | human gut metagenome | biome: human gut; feature: human-associated habitat; material: faeces | place: China | collected 2014 ...
TCCCGTTTTATTGTTACTTTTGCATACGAAGAGTTCTTTGAAGGTTACGCAACGCGCAGAAGGATGATGCAGTAGATAACTAACTAAATCGTAACCTATTACTATCATGAGCAATTAACCTACGCTCACTTCCAATAAATTACACTCTTTTCGTAACTTCGTGCAACAAAGGTACACTTTTATGAAGAAAAAAAGAGTAAACGATCATAAAAACCAAATTTATTTATTATCTTTGCAGCGTTGAAACATTCCGATAATCCTCCAACGGGAGATGAAACTCGGATTTCCGATTCAACAAAACATCCCAAATTCATCATATAAAAACTGTTGCGTTTGTTAAGCTTCCGGCCATTGCGTCGTAGCTTCGGCCGTACGTATTTCAACAAATAAAATTAAAATATTAAATAACTCACATATACTGTATGTATAACATTATCCAATTGAACGACAAAAATTTGTCGGAACTACAAACTATTGCCCAGGAACTGGGTATCAAAAAAACAGACTCACTTAAGAAAGAAGAACTTGTCTACAAAATCCTTGATGAACAAGCTATAGCCGGAGCTACTAAAAAAGTAGCAGCTGACAAACTTAAAGAGGAACGTAAAGAAGACAAGAAAAAACGCTCTCGAGTGACAGTAAAGAAGGAAAACGCCGACAAGGTTTTCTCTTCTACCCAAAATGGTGAACTGACCAAGACAGATGCCAACGCACCTGCAACCAAAGCACAAGCTAAGACAACAGAACCGACTAAGGAAGCAACTAAAGAGATGAGTACTGAAACGAGCGCCACTCCGGCAGAATCGACAAAGGTAACTCCTTATGCCACTCCGAAAAAGAAACCGGGACGTCCCCGCAAAAACGCAGTGGAAGCAGAAACCAAACCTGCAGAGGTTATAGCAGACAAACCTGTAACAACCCCAGCGGTACAGGAAGAAAAGCCGGCTGCTCAACCGGAAACGGAAAAACGCCCTATCAGCAAACCGATCCTCAAACCGAAACCAACCGTTGTAGACGAAGAAAGCTCAATCCTCTCGGATATGGATGCAGATGATGATTTTATCCCCATCGAAGATCTGCCTTCAGAAAAAGTTGAACTGCCTACCGAATTATTCGGCAAATTCGAATCAACAAAAACAGAACCGGTAACCACCACTCCCGAACCGGCTGCACAACCTCAACGTCCCCGTGTCATTCGCCCACGCGACAACAACAACTACAGCAATAATAATAACAACAATAATAATAACAATCAGCGCAACAATAACCAGCGTCCTCCTGTACAACAACGTCCCATGCCGCAACAAAATGCAACTGAGCCCGCTCCTGTTCAGGAACGCCGTGTGATTGAACGCGAAAAACCATACGAATTCGATGATATCCTCACCGGAACCGGTGTATTGGAAATCATGCAGGATGGCTACGGATTCCTCCGTTCATCAGATTACAACTACCTCTCTTCACCGGACGATATCTATGTCTCTCAATCACAAATCAAACTATTCGGACTGAAAACCGGTGATGTAGTAGAAGGTGTAATCCGTCCGCCCAAAGAGGGTGAGAAATACTTCCCATTGGTGAAGGTTTCTAAAATCAACGGACGTGACGCTGCTTTCGTGCGTGACCGTGTGCCGTTCGACCACCTTACTCCGCTTTTCCCGGACGAAAAGTTCAAGCTTTGCAAAGGTGGCTATTCCGACTCCATGTCGGCACGTGTGGTAGACCTCTTCTCGCCCATTGGTAAAGGACAGCGTGCACTGATCGTAGCCCAGCCTAAGACAGGTAAGACCATCCTGATGAAAGAAATTGCCAATGCCATTGCTGCCAATCATCCGGAAGTATATATGATTATGCTGCTGATTGACGAGCGCCCGGAAGAAGTTACTGACATGGCCCGCAGCGTCAATGCCGAAGTGATTGCTTCTACATTCGACGAACCTGCCGAACGCCACGTAAAAATAGCCGGCATCGTTCTTGAGAAGGCCAAAAGACTGGTAGAATGCGGACACGACGTAGTTATCTTCCTCGACTCGATTACACGTCTGGCACGTGCATACAACACTGTATCTCCGGCATCGGGCAAGGTACTTTCGGGTGGTGTGGATGCAAACGCACTTCACAAACCGAAACGTTTCTTCGGAGCAGCCCGTAACATCGAAAACGGAGGTTCGCTCACAATCATCGCTACCGCCCTGATCGACACCGGTTCTAAGATGGACGAAGTGATCTTCGAAGAGTTCAAGGGTACAGGTAACATGGAGTTGCAGCTCGACCGCAACCTGAGCAACAAGCGTATCTTCCCGGCTGTCAACATTGTGGCATCGAGCACACGCCGCGACGATCTGCTGCTCGACAAACAGACACTGGACCGCATGTGGATCCTGCGCAAGTACCTGTCGGATATGAACCCGATCGAAGCAATGGACTTTGTAAAAGACCGACTGGAAAAAACCAAAGACAACGACGAGTTCCTGATGAGCATGAACAGTTAAAAAAGTCCTTTTGTGAACAAAACATAAAAAAAAGAGTGAGATTCTGTTTGATTCTCACTCTTTTTATTTAGCTTTGCACTACATGCATCATAAACAAGCATAAAACAAACACCGGAAGTACAACAATTACTGTGGGAAAGTTTATTAATATAACGTTTATAGCAGTAGTAACCCTATACTCTGTCACTACACATGCTGCCAATAAAGCAACAATGCATGTGTCAGCACTCCAAAACCTGATTGACAACAGCCTCAATTATAGCAAAGAAGCTCCCAACGACAGTATCATCCAATGGGGTCATGAACTGGCTCCTATTCTGAAAAAACAGAAAGAGTACAAAACCCTCTTCCAGTTGAAACAGCTTATTGCGACTGCCTATGCCACACGCGGAGACATGAACATGGCCATTGACCATGCCCGCCAGATGTACAAGGAAGCCAAAGAACTGAATTACCCCATCGGCATTGCCCTTTCCAGCCGCGCCATCGGGGATGCTTACCTCAACGCCAACATGCAGGAACCTGCCATCGAATCCTATAAGGAAGCCCTGGAATTGCTGGACAAGATACCGGGCAGCGAAATCCTCGAACAGGAAATACTTCCGAAATTCATTCTGACCCTGATCCAGACATCACACATGGACGAAGCACGTACCTATCTAAAAAGATTCGAGAACCTGCATACCGCCGTTCCAACTCCTACATTCCACTTTTTTTTATGTGCGTGTAAAGCTTACTATGACATTGAAGCAGGCAATCCGGAGAAAGGGAAAGCCAGTTTGGACGAAGCAAGGAAAATCAGTGACCAACTGAGGTTCCTCTATCTCCGCAGTATCTTTAACTACATATTGGGGCAATACTACCAGGCTATCGGTGAGTATGGACTCGCCTTGCAACAATATGAACGCCTGATAAATACCCCTAAAGCACCCGCTCCCAACAAACACATCGGATTGCAGTTGGAGTGTGCGCAGCTACTGACTAAGATGGGAAGGACAGAAGAAGCCTGCCTGATCTACCAAAAGGCCAACGAACAAAAAGACTCGCTGAACGCTTTGAGTTATGCCCGGCAAATCAATGACCTGAGAGGCATGTACCAGATAGACCAGATGGAAATCCGGAACCAGATACAACGCAACCAGATCACCCTGTGGGTTATCATAGCTTCCATTTTCATATTAGTGCTTATTTTGCTGCTGATCGTCCGCATCCGGCAGGAAGCCAACCGCCTTCTCCATTCCAAAGAAGAGTTGGAGATTGCGCGCAAGTATGCCGAAAACGCCATACACACCAAAAGCCTGTTCCTATCCAATATGAGCCACGAAATACGGACACCGCTGAATGCCCTTTCCGGATTTTCGTCCATCCTGACCGAAGAGTCTATCGACAATGATACACGACGTCAATGCAACGACATCATCCAGCAGAATTCCGAACTGCTGTTAAAGCTGATCAATGACGTGATAGATCTGTCGAGTCTCGACCCGGGTAAGTTGACTTTCAACTTTAAGGAATGTGACGCAGTCAATATATGCCGCAACGTAATCGATACTGTAGAAAAGGTGAAGCAAACTCAGGCCGGAGTCAGTTTCGTCACTTCACTGGACAAACTGACTTTGCGTACCGACGAATCACGTCTGCAACAGGTATTGATCAATCTGCTGATCAATGCCACCAAATTCACCACCGAAGGCAACATCACCCTGACACTGGAGAAAGAGTCAGAGACCATGGCCCTGTTCACAGTAACGGATACCGGATGCGGCATCCCCCCCGAAAAACAGAATCAGATATTCAACCGTTTCGAAAAGCTGAATGAAGGGGCACACGGAACAGGACTGGGACTCTCCATTTGCCAGCTTATCATCGAACAAATCGGAGGAAAGATATGGATTGACCCGGAGTACACCGGAGGTGCACGCTTCCGGTTTACACACCCCATCGGATCCACAAAAGAAGAGGAGGCAAAAGGATGAAACGATTCATACTGATCCTTATTGCATGCTGTCTGGCCTCAGGAGCGTACGCGGACGGACAAACAGAAGCCGACAGCCTGTATCGGGTGGCACAGACACTTCCGCATGACTCCACACGTCTGGAAATGCTCAAGAAACTGGCACAAATAGAACAGTTGACACCGAAATGTATCACATATTCAAACCTGCTGAGAGAAGAAGCAACTCTACAGAATAACGATAAATACAACACCATAGCCGCCTATCTGCACACAGTGTACTACTATAACCAAAGCAACCGGGACAGTGTAAAGAAATGGCTGGACATTATGGAGCCTTATGCCCGGAAGTCGAAAACCTGGGATCTGTATTTCGACGCTCTCCGCTTCCAGACAGACCTCTACACTTATGAAGAGCAGTATGAACTTGCCATCAACGAGGCAAACCAGATGTTCGAAAGGGCAAAGAAAGTGGACTGTGTCCGCGGACTGATCGGAGCCAAACAATGTCTGGGCAATGCCTATATCGGCACGGAGCGATGGGACGAGGGAATGAAAGCATTGGAAGAAGCCTATCAACTATCTTCGCGAACGGACAATGCCGTGGTACGGATCTCGATCCTTTGCCAACTGATTGCGGTAGCCAAGGATAAACAGAACAACAAACAGCTGTCCGAATACCTCGGAAAGTTAAAAGAGACTTTGCAACAGCACACTGCCACAAACCCGATGCTCAAAGAGGCATTTTATGATGTTTATCTGTTCGGTGAGGTGTACTATACCTATTATTATCTGAATACCGGCCAATCGGAACAGGCACACGAAAGCCTGGAAAAAGCCGGGAAATATCTTACTCCCAATACTTTCTTCATGTACCGGGTGCTCTATTACGATGCCTATGCAGCTTATTACCGAACTCGAAAAGAGTATGACAAAGCACTTGCGAAGATGGACTCTACCATCATTTTATTACAGGAAGACCGGAACAGCAATTATATCCACCAGCAGCTGTCTAAAGCCGATCTTCTGGTAGAAGCCGGGCGGAGTGCGGAAGCTCTTCCGTTGTATATCGGGACACTCCACCTGAAAGACTCCATCGAAACGACTATTTTCGATAAACAGATGCAGCAGATAAAGGCAAAATACAATATCGACAAAGTAGCTTTGGAAGAAGAACAGTTGAAAAGCGATATCCAACTGACGGCTTTGGTCATTGTCGGCATTGTCCTGGCAATCCTGATTGTCTTCATGCTTCGTATCTCGCACGTTCGTAAAGCATTGGAGCTATCGGAAAAAGAGACACGGAAAGCAACCCGTATGGCGGAAGAAGCCAACGAGATGAAGAACCGCTTTTTGTCGAACATGAGTTACCACATCCGTATCCCGCTGAACGGCGTAGTGGGCTTCTCGCAACTGATAGCTTCCGAATCCAACATGACCGACGAAGTCCGGAAAGAATACTCCTCCATCATCCAGAAAAATTCGGAAGAGTTGATGCGCCTGGTCAATGATGTACTCGATTTATCACGGCTTGAAGCAGGCATGATGAAGTTCAATATTCAGGAATACGGACTAACCGAACTCTGTAACGAAGCTCTCTACATGGCGCGTATGCGCAACGAAGAGAACATCTGTATCCGGCTCGGAAACGAAACAGCCCCCGGCCTGGACATCCGTATCGATACGGCCCGTTTCAGCCAAGCGCTGCTGAGTACTTTGACTTATCCGCAGAAGTGTGAAGAAAAACGGGAAATCGACTTCAAAGTGACCCATGACACAGAAAAGAACATGATCCGTTTCCGCATCATTAACTCCCCGTTGGCCGACGAAAGATTTACCTCACAGGAGGTATACATCCGCCACGAAATTAACCGGTTGTTGCTGGAGTATTTCGGAGGAAGCTATAAAGTACAGGCAAACGCAGGCGAAAAACCGACCATCCTCTTCACCTATCCGTTGGGAAAAAATTGACTTCTTTTCCCGGTGGCTCGTCAACTTCTGCAGAAAGTTGTATCTTTGCGGCCTGCAAACTAAAATCCTTATTTATGTATACCAACAAACAGATCTGGAGTGTCAGTTACCCGATTCTCCTGAGCTTGCTTGCGCAAAATGTCATAAATGTCACCGACACCGCCTTTCTGGGACGCGTCAGTGAGATAGCTCTTGGTGCCTCTGCCATGGGCGGGCTTTTCTATATTTGTATTTTCACCATTGCCTTCGGATTCAGCACCGGTTCACAGATCGTCATTGCCCGCCGCAACGGTGAAGCGCGTTATACCGACGTGGGGCCTGTCATGATCCAGGGAGTCTTGTTCCTGCTTGCCATGGCTCTTCTGCTTTTCGGCTTTACCAAAGCATTCGGTGGCAACATCATGCGCCTGCTGGTATCTTCCGAAAGCATTTATGACGCCACGATGGAATTTCTCGACTGGCGCATTTTCGGCTTTTTCTTCTCGTTTGTCAACGTCATGTTCCGGGCACTCTATATCGGAATCACCCGCACCAAGGTACTTACCATCAATGCGGTAGTAATGGCTCTGACCAATGTGGTACTGGACTATGCCCTGATATTCGGACACTTCGGATTGCCGGAGATGGGCATCAAAGGAGCCGCCATCGCCTCGGTAATAGCCGAAGCGGCTTCTCTGCTGTTCTTCCTGATTTATACGTATATCACCGTCGACCTGAAAAGATACGGTCTCAATCGTTTACGCTCGTTCGACCCGGCTTTGCTGATGCGCATCCTCAGCATATCGTGCTTCACCATGTTGCAGTATTTTCTGTCAATGGCCACCTGGTTCATTTTCTTCGTGGCTGTGGAAAGGTTGGGACAGCGTGAACTCGCCATTGCCAACATCGTACGAAGTATCTACATCGTCATGTTGATTCCAGTAAATGCACTGGCAACCACCACCAACAGCCTGGTGAGCAACGCCATCGGCGCGGGAGGCATCGAACACGTGATGCCCCTGATAAACAAAATCGGGCGTTTCTCTTTCCTGATCATGCTGGGACTGGTCATCGTAACCGCCCTTTTCCCACAGGCATTGCTTTCGGTATACACCAACGAGGCAGCGCTGATCAGTGAATCCGTACCATCGGTATACGTTATCTGCGCGGCCATGCTGATTGCTTCGGTAGCCAATGTGGTATTCAACGGCATATCGGGCACAGGCAACACTCAGGCGGCACTGATGCTCGAAGCCATCACCATCGCAATCTACGGATCGTATATCATTTTCATCGGAATGTGGGTAAAAGCTCCCATCGAATGGTGCTTTACAATTGAGATACTGTACTATACACTGTTGCTCGCCACAAGCTATATTTACTTCAAAAAAGCAAAATGGCAGAACAAAAAGATATAAAGTACAAGAGATTTTTGTACATTTGCGGCTGATTTCACCACAGATTACACAGATTAGCACAGATACTCTCTATTTCAAATACAAAATCCGTGTTAATCCGTGTAATCCGTGGTGGATTTTACACATCATTAGTAATTCATAATTCAAAGATATGTTCGACAATTTAAGCGAAAGACTCGAAAGGTCGTTTAAGATTCTGAAAGGTGAAGGCAAAATCACCGAAATCAACGTAGCAGAAACCCTGAAAGACGTGCGCAAGGCACTGCTCGATGCCGACGTTAACTATAAAGTAGCCAAAGGCTTCACGGATACAGTGAAGGAAAAAGCATTGGGACAAAACGTGCTCACAGCCGTAAAACCAAGCCAATTGATGGTGAAGATCGTTCACGACGAGCTGACTCAACTGATGGGTGGAGAGACTGTCGAGATAGATACCAAAGGCCAACCGGCAGTCATCCTGATGTCCGGTCTGCAAGGTTCGGGTAAGACTACTTTCTCAGGCAAGCTGGCACGTATGCTGAAAACCAAGAAGAACAAGCGCCCGTTGCTCGTTGCCTGTGACGTTTACCGTCCTGCCGCCATCGAACAGCTTCGTGTATTGGCCGAACAAATCGATGTACCGATGTACTCGGAAATCGACAGCAAAGATCCCGTTGCCATAGCTCAAAACGCCATCAAGGAGGCACGTGCCAAAGGTTACGACCTGGTAATTGTCGATACGGCCGGACGTCTGGCAGTCGACGAGCAGATGATGAATGAAATCGCAGCCATCAAGGAAGCCATCCAACCGAACGAAATTTTGTTCGTGGTAGACTCCATGACCGGTCAGGATGCCGTAAACACCGCCAAGGAGTTTAATGAGCGTCTCGACTTCGACGGCGTAGTGCTGACGAAGCTCGACGGTGACACCCGTGGTGGTGCCGCCCTCTCTATCCGTTCGGTTGTGAACAAGCCTATCAAATTTGTAGGTACAGGCGAGAAACTCGATGCCATCGACCAATTCCACCCCGCCCGTATGGCCGACCGTATCTTAGGTATGGGTGATATTGTTTCTCTGGTGGAACGTGCGCAGGAACAATATGATGAAGAAGAAGCCAAACGCCTTCAGAAAAAGATTGCCAAGAACCAGTTCGACTTCAACGACTTCCTCAGCCAGATTGGCCAGATCAAAAAGATGGGTAACCTGAAAGAGCTTGCATCGATGATTCCGGGTGTAGGCAAGGCTATCAAAGACATCGACATTGACGACAATGCTTTCAAGAGCATTGAAGCCATCATCTACTCCATGACTCCGGAAGAGCGCAGCAATCCGGCTATCCTGAATGGCTCGCGCCGTACACGTATCGCCAAAGGTAGCGGTACGACTATCCAGGAAGTGAACCGCTTGCTGAAGCAATTCGACCAGACCCGCAAAATGATGAAGATGGTAACCAGCAGCAAAATGGGCAAGATGATGCCGAAGATGAAATAAAACTGCACTTTTCGTCCCGAAAGCTTGACTTTGGCTTTGGGATGATGTATCTTTGTCAATGTAATCATTCAATAGATTCAATCAGAATGCAATAAAAGGAGGAAACCGTGGTTCCTCCTTTTTTATGCACCTAACCGAAAGAAGAACCTACAGCCCGCAGCTTAAGCCTCCGAAGACGGTTGCCATACTCCCGAATGCCGGTTGCATTTCCTCCAAATGCTTACTGCATCTCGGCAAAACCCCGGCTCTACTTGTATCGGACCGAGGCTCTATGACAAAAAGTACCTCCCTGCTTTCGCCCACTCCCCTCCTCATGTTAATAATCTATAAAGCTACTCTTGACAAAAAACAGGAGATGGTAAATGATATTACTTTTGTCTGATACCATAAAAACATTGAATCAATGAAACACATTCTCTTCACTCTGGCGCTTGCTTCCGTAACCGGGATGGTCGACCGGACGGAACAATCATCGCACGTGACCTCAGGGGTGAAGCCATGATAAAGAAAGTGACTGAAGTACTCAATATTAAATAACCCAATAAACAGATAAGAAATGACTCTAATTGATGGAAAAGCCATCTCCGAACAAGTAAAACAGGAGATTGCAGCCGAAGTGGCAGAAATAGTAGCCCGGGGTGGCAAACGCCCGCATCTGGCAGCCATCCTCGTAGGACACGACGGAGGCAGCGAAACATATGTAGCCGCCAAAGTGAAAGCCTGCGAAGTGTGCGGATTCAAGTCGTCACTGATTCGTTACGAAAGCGACGTTACGGAAGAGGAACTGCTCGCCAAAGTACGTGAACTGAATGATGACGAAGATATAGACGGATTCATCGTACAACTTCCGTTACCGAAACATATCTCGGAACAAAAGGTAATTGAAACCATTGACTACCGCAAAGATGTAGACGGATTCCATCCGATCAACGTAGGACGTATGTCTATCGGACTGCCTTGTTACGTATCAGCTACCCCGAACGGTATCCTCGAACTGCTGAAACGTTATCAGATAGAGACCTCGGGTAAGAAATGCGTCGTACTGGGACGCAGTAACATTGTCGGTAAACCGATGGCAGCACTGATGATGCAGAAGGCCTATCCGGGAGACGCAACGGTAACCGTATGCCACAGCCGTTCGAAAGATCTGGTGAAAGAGTGCCGGGAAGCGGATATCATCATCGCCGCACTGGGACAACCCAACTTCGTGAAAGCGGAAATGGTGAAAGAGGGTGCTGTGGTAATCGACGTAGGTACTACCCGCGTACCGGATGCCAGCAAGAAATCGGGCTTTAAACTGACAGGTGACGTGAAGTTCGATGAGGTAGCTCCGAAATGCTCCTACATCACCCCTGTTCCGGGAGGTGTAGGCCCGATGACCATCGTCTCTCTGATGAAGAATACTCTGCTGGCAGGCAAGAAAGCAATCTATCAATAATCCTCTCTGCCCCCGTTTCCTCTTTTTCTGTGAGAGGAAACGGAGAGCGAAAGAGGTGGAACACATTCTTCAGAAAGAACTTTAATACCTGTTGCTTATGAAACATCTGATTCTTCTTTCCCTGTTTTTCTGCTCTGTATCTTGCAGCAGCAATGCACAAGAACAGCCCGTCCCTGTCCCGGCGCCCGATACGATATCTGCGCAGAAGATTACACTCCTCTTTGCAGGCGACTTAATGCAGCATCAGGCACAGATAGATGCAGCCCGGACCACCAAGGGATACGACTACACGGACTACTTTAAACTGGTAAAAGAAGAAATCAGTAAAGCAGACATTGCCATCGGCAACCTGGAGGTAACTCTCGGAGGAAAACCTTACCGGGGTTATCCCGCTTTCAGTGCTCCCGACGAATATCTGTCCGCCATAAAAGACGCCGGCTTCGATGTATTGATAACCGCCAATAATCATTGTCTCGACCGGGGCAAAAAAGGGCTGGAACGAACCATCCTGATGCTGGATTCGCTACAAATTCCTTATGCCGGAACTTACACTGACAGTACGGCCCGCGCTTCACGCTATCCACTATTGTTGGAACAGAACGGCTTTCGGATTGCCCTGCTCAACTATACATACGGCACCAACGGCATTAAAGTCTCTCCCCCAAACATAGTCAACTACATCGACAAGGCTGTCATGACACGGGACATTGAAGCTGCTAAGGCTCTGCATCCGGATGTATTGATTGCCTGCATGCACTGGGGGATCGAATATCAGTCACTGCCCAATAAGGAGCAGACCTCCCTGGCCGACTGGCTACTTAGTCAAGGAGTCACCCATGTGATCGGTTCCCACCCCCATGTAGTGCAACCCATGGAGCTGCGGACCGATACCCTCACCGGTCGGCAGAATGTAGTCCTCTACTCTTTAGGCAATTTTATTTCGAACATGTCTGCCCGTAAAACAGACGGCGGACTGCTATTTAAACTCGAATTAATGAAAGACAGCACGGGCATATCTGTCAGTAATTGCGGATATGGCCTGGTATGGACGGCACGCCCCATACTCTCCAAAAAGAAAAATTACGTTTTATATCCCGCAAGTATTCCGACAGACTCTTTATCGGCAGAAGAACGTAACCGCCTGAAAATCTTTATTAATGACACGCGTGAACTCTTCCGCAAGCATAACCGCGGAATTAATGAATACATTTTTTGAAGAAAAAAGTTCGCGAAATGTTTGCAGATTTAAAAAGAATCGCTACCTTTGCATCGCATTTGAGAGAGATGCTAACATGGTGGATGTAGTTCAGTTGGTTAGAGCGTCAGATTGTGGTTCTGAATGTCG
>ERZ831773.2984-NODE-2984-length-12051-cov-4.867122_pt1 | contig 12051 bp, 10 predicted proteins | sample MGYA00519696_ERZ831773 | MGnify/ENA primary metagenome ERZ831773 (study PRJEB31850, sample SAMEA3708720) | human gut metagenome | biome: human gut; feature: human-associated habitat; material: faeces | place: China | collected 2014 ...
CGCGTGACTGTGAAGATACTGAACAGTTACGATATAGAATTTTTGTGACGGTTCAAATCGATTATGGTTACAGAAATTTTTTAAATATGGTATTAGGAGAGAATTGAATGAAATTACTTTGTATATCCCTTGGCTGCGATAAAAACCTGGTTGATGCAGAGCGTATGCTGGGTTCGCTGAGCCAGGACGGGTACACGTTTACCGATGACGAGCAGGAGGCAGATGTCATTCTGGTCAATACCTGCTGCTTTATCAACGATGCCAAGGAGGAGAGTGTCAACACCATCTTAGAGATGGCAGAGTACAAAAAGAGCGGAACCTGCAAGGCGCTCTTAGTCAGCGGCTGTATGGCACAGCGTTACAAGGAAGAGATCCTGCAGGAGGTGCCGGAGGTGGACGGTATTCTCGGTACGACCAGCTATGATGAGGTCAGCAAGGTGCTGGCGGAGGCGCTGAAGGGCGAGCGGGTATCTGATTTCCACGATTTGTCCGAACTTCCGGAGACGAAGATGCGGAGCAAACGTCTGGTGACGACCGGCGGACATTATGCTTTTTTAAAGATTTCCGAGGGCTGTAACAAACGGTGTACCTATTGTATTATCCCGTTCCTGCGTGGACCGTACCGCAGTGTGCCGATGGAGCAGCTTCTCGCAGAGGCAAAGGAGCTTGCGGATCAGGGTGTGAAGGAACTGATTCTTGTCGCACAGGAGACGACGCTTTACGGCGTGGATTTGTATGGAGAGAAGACCCTGCCGAAACTTTTACATGAACTGGCACAGATCGATGGGATCGAATGGATCCGTATCCAGTACTGTTATCCGGAGGAGATCACCGAGGAGTTGATTCAGGCGATCAAGGCGGAGGAAAAAGTCTGTCATTACCTGGATATTCCGATCCAGCACGCGAGCGATGCCGTTCTCAAGCGGATGGGACGCCGTACGAATCAGGCGGAGCTTCGGGAGCGGATCGCGCATCTGCGGGAAGAGATCCCAGATATTGCACTCCGCACGACCTTAATTTCCGGTTTCCCGGGTGAGACACAGGAGGATCATGAGGAACTGATGCGGTTCGTCGATGAGATGGAATTTGACCGCCTGGGCGTGTTTGCATACTCTGCGGAAGAGGACACACCGGCAGCCGGATATCCGGATCAGGTACCGCAGGAGGTCAAGGAAGACCGCCGCGACGAGATCATGGAGCTGCAGCAGGAGATTGCCTTTGAGAAAGCCGAGAATATGAAAGACCGTGTGCTTGAGGTTATGATCGAGGGAAAAGTGGCAGACGAGAATGCTTTCGTGGGACGTACCTATAAGGACGCGCCGAACGTAGATGGTTTGATTTTTGTCAATGCGGATGTTCCGCTGATGTCCGGCGATTTCTGCCGTGTCCGCGTAACGGGAGCACTCGAATATGATTTGATAGGAGAGTTGGCTGATGAATTTACCGAATAAGCTTACGACGCTTCGCGTCATCATGATTCCGTTTTTTGTGTTTTTCCTTCTCTGGCAGAATGGTGAAAACCGTACCTTCCGTATGATTGCACTGGCACTGTTTATCATAGCCAGCCTGACCGATCTTCTGGATGGAAAGATTGCCAGAAAGTACAATCTGGTTACGAACTTTGGAAAATTTATGGATCCGCTCGCGGACAAGCTCTTAGTGTGCTCGGCGCTCATCTGTCTGATCGAGCTGAACGCGCTTCCAGCCTGGATGGTTATCGTCATCATCAGCCGGGAGTTTATCATCAGCGGATTCCGTCTGATCGCCTCGGACAACGGAGTTGTCATCGCCGCCAGCTATTGGGGCAAATTTAAGACGACGTTTCAGATGGTATCGGTGGTGTTATTGATTCTGGATATTCCGGCGCTTGCGTTTGTCACGACGATCTGTGTCTGGATCGCGCTGCTGCTGACGATTGTGTCACTTGTTGATTATATTTACAAGAATCATAAAATACTGACAGAAGGGAGTATCTGATATGATAGTCGAACTGATCTCGGTAGGAACAGAGCTGCTGCTTGGCAATATCGTCAATACCAATGCGCAGTATTTATCGGAAACGTGTGCAAAGCTGGGGCTTAACGTCTATTACCAGACGACGGTAGGGGACAACCGGGAGCGCATGACAGAAGTCTTCCGGACGGCGCTCTCAAGAGCCGATCTCGTTATCATCGGCGGCGGTCTGGGACCGACGGAGGATGATATCACGAAGGATGTCTGCGCGGAGCTGATGGGAATGCCGTTAGTCGAGGATCCGGAGGTGCGGGCACATCTGGAGGACTGGTACCGGCAGCGCAAGCGCACCGATATTCCGGATAGCAACTGGCGTCAGGCGCTGGTGCCGGAGGGCGCGGTGGTATTTTCCAACACAAACGGCACAGCTCCAGGACTTGCCCTGGAGAAAAACGGTAAGACCGCGATTCTTCTTCCGGGACCGCCGAACGAACTGTATCCGATGGTGGAAGATCAGGTTTGTGCTTATATTCAGAAACGATCTGACTGTGTGATCTATTCCCAGATGCTCAAAATCTGCGGATACGGGGAGAGCAAGGTGGAGGAGATGCTTCTCGACCTCATCGACCAGCAGACGAACCCGACGATTGCGACCTATGCAAAGACGAAAGAAGTACATTTGCGCGTGACCGCGAGAGCCGAGAGCGAAGACGCGGCAAAACAGCTGTTAAAACCGGTTATCAAAGAGATTAAGAAACGGTTCGGTAATGCGGTTTACACGACGGATGAGCATGAGAATCTGGAGGATGTCGTTGTTCGCCTCTTAAAGAAATACGACCTGACTGTGACAACCGCAGAGTCCTGCACAGGCGGTCTGATCGCCGGACGCATCGTCAACGTGCCGGGGGCCTCAGAGGTCTTTAACGAGGGATACGTGACGTATTCCAACAAGGCAAAGAAAAAGATCCTGGGCGTCAGCAAGGCGACCCTGAAAAAATACGGCGCGGTCAGCGAACAGACGGCGCGTGAGATGGCTGCAGGCGGTGTATTTACGACGGATGCGGATGCCTGTATCGCTGTGACCGGCATCGCCGGACCGGACGGCGGAACCGAGGAGAAACCGGTGGGACTCGTCTATATCGCATGTTATATGAAGGATAAAGTCAAAGTAGAGGAATACCATTTCCGCGGAAACCGCGAGAAGGTGCGTGAGCAGACGGTGATTCAGGCGCTGGATCTGCTGAGACGGTCGATTATTAAGAATTATAAAAAAGATTGATCATGTAAAGGAGGGAGAGCTGACAGGCGGGGAGAAATAGCCGGAAACGTGCTGTTTTTAGAGCGCCATGGATCAGGCTCTCCTTTTTTAGGAGGCGGGGACGATGATTTGGTATAAATATCTGTATCTGGGAGAAACTGCTAAAAAGCATCGTTTTTCGATTCTACAGAAACTCCGCCTCGGAAAGCTACAGCCGGGCGTTCACGTGATCACGCCTGCCTCAGGCGGACACAACCTGCTTGATATCCAGCCTGCCTATGTGCTCCGGCAGAATTATTACCGGGAGCAGGCGGATCTGCTGATCGTAGGGGTCGGCGCGAGCTACCAGGATGCCGTGGAGACGGTGGGGCGGATTGTGGATGAAACGTACCGCGAGACGGGTGGATTTGATGTGAAGACGTATCTGAGAGAGAAGGAAGACAGGCTGAGGAAAAAGAGGTAAGTATTTTGTAGCCTTTGATGAAGATTTTTTGGACTGAAAATGTCTTTTGACCCCAACATCATATGATACGGAGCTGATACATGAATTTGTCAATGAAAGAATAAGAAGGGGGAGGGGATGGATTGCTGCATATTTTGTTCATAATCTTGAAAATACTCGGAATCCTGCTTCTTGTCATTCTGGGACTGTTGTTTCTGTGCCTGATGGCGGTTTTATTTGTCCCGATTCGATACCGGGGGAACGGAAGCTACCACAGTATCAAGGATTTTTGTGTGCATCTGCATATCCATTGGCTGCTTCATGCGGTGTCGTTGCGGATTGCTTATGAAAATGGGCTTCGATATACGGTTAAGTTGTTTGGATTCCGGATTTTTGGGAGTGAGAGTGAAGAGAAAGATACGGAATCTGGGCGTGTGCGGGAAGGCACGCAGGCAGCCGATTCGGATGAGCTGGAATTTGTAAATGCGCAGGAGAAAACAGAGGATGGTGATTTAGACACCGGTGAACTGATTTTGCGGGCGGAAGCAGCATCGGAGAAGACAGACGCCGCGATCGAGAAAGCGGAGGAAACTGCCAGGCTGCTGGAGGAGGCGGTGAAGAGACGGAGTGCACAGAGGGAGGCGGAAATGTCTCCAGCTGTGAAGAATGCAGATGCATTTCCAGATGTGAAGGAGGCGGGAGTGTCAGAGGCAGAAGGAAAAACGCATCGGGCAAAGAATGAATTAAAATCAAATCCCAGCCAGGAAAAGCGTGAATCGTTCCTTCATAGAATCATTAGCTGGTTCAAACAAAAATGGAGCGCCCTGCGGCAATCCCTCTCAAAGCTGCTTACCCGAATCAACAACCTGGAGCACAAACGCCAATCCGTCCTTGCATTTATAGAAAATGAAGAAAATCAGAAGTCATTTCGCCTGATCAAACGCCAGCTCATGCGAGTTCTGCGGCATATATTTCCCAGAAAGTTGTCCGGGCAGGTTACGTTTGGCATGGAGGATCCTTATTTGATGGGACAAATTTTGAGTGTGGCGGCTTTTTTGTATCCAGTTTACGGAAAGAAGATTGATTTGACTCCGGTCATGGATGCAAATGCGCTGGACGGGGAGCTTTCGTTCCGGGGCAGAGTCCAGATTGGCGTGCTGGCATTGATGGCGCTTCGGATCTGGATGGATAAGAATGTACGGACACAGGTTTATAAATATAGAAACCGAGGAGGAAGATAATATGGCAGACAATCAGTTTGCATCGACAATCGGTGCATTATTTCAGGGTATGGATGAGTTCGTCACGACGAAGACAGTCGTGGGAGAGCCGGTGACAGTTGGCGATGCGATTATACTTCCACTCGTGGATGTAACCTGCGGCATGGCGGCGGGCGCGTTTGGTCAGTCGGCGAAAGAGAAGAATGCGGGCGGCATGAGCGCCAAGATGACGCCGAGCGCGGTGCTGGTCATTCAGAATGGCATGACGAAGGTGGTCAATATCAAGCATCAGGATGCATTGACCAAGGTTCTCGACATGGCACCGGATCTCGTCAATAAATTTGTCGGCGGAAGCACCGGACCGATCGATGCGGAGACGATGCAGACAGCTGAGAAAATGGCGGGCGAGATGGAAGAGAAGAAATAAAGAAATTAAAATCAAAACGCTTCATAGAATGATCATAGCACACGATCGAATGTCAGATGTCTCTGGCAATGATCGCCTGCTATTTAACTTCTTTTGAAAACAGACATTTCAGAGAGGTATCATTCTATGAAGCGTTTATTTGGTTTAGTCCTTTTTTCAATGGGATTTGGCATGACCCTGGTGCTCATTTTCCCAAAGAATTTTCTATGGGTCAGCATCGCCATTTCTCTGATGATTGTCGGGTACAATATGTTTTGCCGATGAGATTCTATGCTTTTTCAAGCGGCAGAATCACTGTAAAGCAGCTACCCTCGTCCACCTGGCTGGATACCTCGATGGTACCGTGCATCAGGTCGATGATCCGTTTCGTGATGGAAAGTCCCAGCCCGTTGCCCTTTTCATTGGGATCCGAGTTCCTGCTGTAAAATTTTTCAAAGATCCGTTTCATCGTGGCGTCATCCATGCCGACGCCGGTATCGCGGATGGAGACACGCACCTTATCTCCTGTGATAACGAGTTTGGCAGAAAGCATACCGCCAGCCGGGGTGAATTTGATGGCATTTTGCAGGAGATTGATCCAGACCTGCTGCAGCATCTCACAGTTGCCGTAAAATTTGCACGCCGTCAAATCAATGTCGAGATTCAGATGCTTTTTCTCCCAGAGCGGTTCCAGCAGAAGAATCGCCTGCCGGATTTGTTCGTCGAGGCTGAACGTCGTGCGGCCGGTCACGATCTCCTGCTTTTCCAGGCGGGAAAGCAGAAGAATGTTGCCGGTCATCGTGGTGAGCTGGCGCGTGCTGTCGATGATGATGCGCGTGTATTCATTCCGGTCCGCCTCTGAGAGAGATGGATCCTGCAGCAATGTCGCATAGCCCTCGATGGCGGCGAGCGGTGTCTTGAACTCATGGGAAACCGTGGTCACAAAATCATTTCGCAGCGATTCGATGCTGTTTAACTCCTGCACCATACGGTTAAAATTGTAGGTTAGTTCACAGATCGCCTGCAAAGACTTCGAATCTGGCACATGAACAGAAAAGTCTCCGTCTGCTACCTGCTTAGCGGCAAGGCTTATGGAACCGATGGGGCAGAGAATTTTCGACCAGAGGAACAGCGACAGCGCGATACTGAATGCAAGGCTGCTCAAAAATGACATCAGACTCGGAAAATTCGGACCGAAAATCCGAAAAACTTCGTGTTTATCTGTTCCGCTTGTGAGCAGCGAGACAAAATATCCGGTCAGCATCGGCATCAACGAGGACACCAGGAAGAAAAAGACCAGGAGGGTCAGCCAGTAGAGTGGAATCTGGAAATATTTGGTAAAGTTTTTGCTGATCATACTTCTGTTTTCACCGCCTTATAGCCGAGACCCCGCACGGTCATGATGATAAAATCATCGCAGTTTTTAAACCGTTCGCGCAGCCGGTTGACATGCACATCGACCGTCCGTTCGTCGGTTGTCGAGTCAAGCCCCCAGATTTCGTCCATGAGCTGCTGCCTCGTGAAAATCTTATTTGGATAAGAAAGTAATTTATATAGAAGGTAAAATTCTTTCTGCGGCAGAAGTGTCTCCTGCCCGTTGGCCGTGACCGTCAGTGCATCGTAGTCGAGAATCGTATTTTGGCAGACAATCCAATGCTCCGTCGCGATCTTGGCGCGTTTGAGCAGGGCGCCAACCCGCAGAACCATCTCATTGACATCGATCGGCTTCACCATGTAGTCATCCGTGCCTGCCTGAAAGCCGCGCTGCTTGTCTTCGAAGCGCTCTTTGGCGGTGATAATCAGGATCGGCATCGTAAATCCACTCGTCCGCAGGTGATCAATCAGTTCATATCCGTCCATTCCGGACATCATAATATCCGAAATAATGAGATCTACATATTCAGAATCTAAAAGAGATAATGCTTTTTCGCCGCTTTCTGCCGGAAGCGCCAGATAACCATTGTTGGTGAGTACCGTGCAGAACAGGGAACGCAGTTTCGCATCATCTTCTACCACGAGAATGTGAAACATATCCGTAAATCCTCCCTATAATTCAATTAAAAAGATGTAATATCATAAATACTCATAGTATACCATAAGTACTAAATTCAGCTCTCACCTTCGGCTCGGCTTCATTAAGGACTTAGGTATGACTCGCACTAAGTTCGAAAAGACCTCACTAAGTGCTCATATTATACCACATAAGTTTAAACTGATTGTGAACGGTGCAACACATTTTTTTCATGGTTCGTTTACATTCAGTTTATATGTAGTTGAAACTCGTTTAAAAATGGGATGTTATACTAGGGACAATTAGGAAAAACCAGAAAGGAATATGCGAAATGAGTAAACTATCTTCTCTGATGGAAACGGTAAAGCAGAATAAAAAGAAAACAGCCATCATTGCGGTGGTGGTGCTGATCGTACTTGCGGCGCTTTTTATGCGTTTCAAGGGTGGCAGCAAAGGAGGTTCCGGCGGCGGTCCGGGCGGTCCAGGCGGTATGCAGGACACGCAGATGGACAATGTGGCGACGGTTGCGGCTGAGAATCCAAAGAGCGGAACGATTGAGCGGACAACCAGCACATCCGGTACTGTCGAGGCATCGGACGTTGTCTATGTCTATGCGAAGGCATCCGGCGATGTGACGGGTGTCAACGTCAGCGTCGGTGATATGGTGACAGCGGGTCAGCTTCTCTGTACGATCAATACCGAACAGGTTGAGACGGCGAAAAATGCGATGGACTCCGCCTCTGTTAACCTGACCGAGGCACAGAGCAATTTAAGCCGTATGCAGCTTCTTTATCAGGGAGGAGATATTTCTGATCAGGAATGGGAGCAGTATCAGAACCAGGCGAAGACGGCACAGTTAAATTATGAATCGGCAAAATTAAACTACGACCGTCAGGTGGAATACAGTTCCGTGACCGCACCGATCTCCGGCAAGATTGAGACGATGGATATTGATGTATATGATCATGTCAACCAGCAGACGCAGCTCTGCGTTATCTCCGGTGAGGGAGATAAACGGGTATCGTTCTACGTATCCGAGCGTGTTATGAGCAACTTAAATCAGGGCGACGCGATGACGATTGTAAAAGATGGAACGACTTATGATGGTGTGATTACCGATGTCAGCAGCATGGCGGACGAGAGCAACGGTCTGTTTAAGATAAAGGCAGAGCTGCCGGAGGCGAACAGCCTTTCAACGGGAAGTAATGTCAAGGTAACAGTAACTTCTGAGCATGCAGAGAATGTCATGACCGTGCCGGTAGATGCAATCTACTATGATAACGGCGTTGGAAATGTCTATGTTTACCAGGACGGAACGGTACATAAAGTGGAAGTCGAAGTGGGGCTTTATAATACGGAGCTGGCGGAAATCAAGTCCGGGCTGACGGCCGATGATCTCGTCATTAGTACATGGAGTTCCCAGCTTTATGAGGGTTCAACCGTTAACTTAAAGGGTGAAGAAACAGATGCGGCAGCAGCGGATGAAGCTGGAAACCAGAAAGCTGATGCCCTGGCAGGGTCTGAAAATGGACAGAAAGCGGGCGCTTCGGCAGATGGCGGAAACGATCAGCCTGCGGGTGATGCAGGTGCTCCGAAAGATGCAAAAAATGGACAGAAACAGTAGGACAGGAGGAATGTAAGACATGGGAGTAACGAAATATATCCTGAAACATCCGGTTACTACTGTCATGGCTCTGTTGTGTCTGGTTGTATTCGGTATTTCATCGGTCTTTTCGGCAAAGCTGGAGCAGATGCCGGATATGGAGACGCCAATGCTGATTATCATGGCAAATTATTCAGGCGCAGGACCGGAGGATATCAGCGAGCTGGTAACCGAACCGATCGAGGATGCGATCGGCACGCTAGAGGGCGTGGACACGATTTCCTCCACATCGAGCGATGGACGTTCGATGGTCATGCTTCAGTACGATTACGGCACCGATATGGATGAGGCGTATGACAACTTAAAGCAGAAACTGGACAATATCCAGCGGGAGCTGCCGGATGATGTGGAACCGAGCGTTATGTCGATGAACTCCAATCAAGGAGACAGTATGATGCTTTCGATTGCACATAAAACGCAGACAAACCTCTACGATTATGTGGATCAGAAGATAGTACCTGAATTAGAGCGAATTTCTTCAATTGCAAACATTGAGACGCGAGGCGGTTCTTCTAAGTACGTCAGCATTGAATTACAGTCTGAAAAAATGGATCAGTACAATCTGACCATGCAGGATGTTGCGAGTGCGATTAACGATGCGAACGTGGCATCCCCGTCGGGTGAGGCAGATGCCGGAAACCTGGAGCTTTCCGTTACTACCTCCTTAAAAACAGAACAGGTAAATGAGCTGCAGGATATTCCAATCAAGACGCCGGCAGGACAGATTATTTCTCTGTCGGATGTGGCAAATGTGTATGAGGCAACGAAAGACCGGGGCGGCATTTCCCGTTACAACGGTCAGGAGACGATCTCCATTTCGATTCAGAAGCAGCAGGACAGCACAGATATGGAAGTGTCCTCGGCTGTCAAAGAGAAAGTTGAAGAATTGATGGCAGATGATTCGGATCTGACGATCACGGTTGCAAATGATACATCTGACACGATTCTTGATTCCTTAAAAGACGTAGCAGAGACAATGGTTCTGGCGGTTATCATCTCCATGTTTATCATTTTCCTGTTCTTTGGCGATTATAAGGCGTCTCTGATCGTCGGAAGTTCCATTCCGACTTCGATTTTGATGTCCTTGATTGCGATCACGATGGCAGGATTTTCGTTGAACGTTATCACGATGAGTGCGCTGGTACTCGGCGTCGGCATGATGGTCGATAACTCGATCGTTGTACTGGAGAGCTGTTTCCGTGCAACGGCGGAGCAGGAAGACAAGGGGGCGCTTGGCTATTTTTCAGCAGCGCTTCACGGAACCGGCATTGTCATTAACTCGATCATCGGTTCGACGATTACGACCTGTGTCGTATTCCTGCCGCTGGCATTCTTAAACGGTATGACCGGACAGATGTTCAAGCCGCTGGGATTTACGATCGTGTTCTGTATGTCAGCGTCCCTGCTGTCTGCGATGACGGTGGTTCCGCTGTGTTATCTGTTCTATAAACTGAGCGAGGCGAAGCGCGCCCTGATGGGACGTCCGATTGAACGTTTACAGAAATGGTACCGCGGCATCATGGACCGTCTGTTAAACCACAAGGCGATGGTTATGGGATTTTCGGTTCTGGTACTTGTACTGACGGTAATTCTGGCGAGCGGAATGCAGACGGAGCTGATGACATCGGATGATACCGGTACAGTCAGTGTCAGCATAGAGACGCGTCCGGGGCTGAAACAGGAAAAGATCGAGGAAGCGCTGGCAGAAGCGGAGGCGATTGTTTCCGCGAGCAACCAGGTTGATTCGTACATGCTGCGTTACAACGGAGACAGCGGCGAGATCAGTGCCTATCTGAAAGATGACCGTACCATGAAAACAGACGATGTAGCCGATCAGTGGCAGAAAGAGATGGATAACATTGCAAACTGTACGATCGACGTATCGGCATCGACTTCCATGAGCTTCATGGGAAGACAGCGCGGCTATGAAGTGATTCTTCACGGCACGCAGTATGATGAATTAAAAGAAGTTAGTGATAAGATTGTCAAGGAAATGACAGCAAGAACGGATGTCATCAACATCCATTCCAGTATTGAGAATAATGCACCGATCGTTACCCTGAAGATTGATCCGGTCATGGCAAAGGCGTATGGACTCACGGCTTCCAGTATCGGAACGACGATCAACCAGATGTTGAGCGGTATCGACGCGACGACACTTAAAATTGACGGCGAGGACATTACGGTAACGGTTGAGTATCCGGAGGGCGAGTACGAGACAGTTGATAACATAAAAGATATTATTTTGACGGGAACAAACGGACAGAAGGTGGCACTGACCGATGTGGCAAATGTCGTATTTGAGGACAGTCCGGCTTCGATTTCCAGAACCGACAGTGCATATGAGATCACAATCTCTGCTGATTACACCGGTGATAATGTACAGCAGCAAATCAACAGTGAGGTAATTACTCCGAACTTAAGCGGTACAATCAGCATTGGGCAGAACAGCCGTGACCGTATGATGAAGAGTGAGTTCAGCTCCCTGTACCGCGCGATTGCGATTGCAGTATTCCTGGTATTCGTTGTCATGGCGGCACAGTTTGAGTCTGTGAAGTTTTCCATCATGGTTATGACGACCATCCCGTTCAGTTTGGTTGGTTCCTTCGGATTACTGAAGCTGACCGGCGTCAGCATCAGTATGACGTCCCTGCTTGGCTTCCTGATTCTGGTCGGAACTGTTGTAAATAACGGTATTCTCTACGTGGATACGGTCAACCAGTATCGCTCCACAATGGATCTGCGGACAGCGCTCATCGAGGCAGGTGCGACCCGTATCCGACCGATTCTGATGACAAGTATGACAACCATCCTCGCGATGATCCCGATGGCACTGGCAATCGGAAGCAGCGGTTCCACGACACAGGGCCTGGCGATCGTAGATATCGGCGGTCTGACCGCAGGTGTGATTGTCGCGCTCTTCATGGTTCCAGTATATTACGCACTGCTGAGCCGGAAAGCAAAGGAAGAGATACCGGACATAGATTAATTGGAAACAGAATAGGATAATTGTTAAAATCAGATATATCGGAATGGAGTGACATACATGAATCAAAATAGAAGATTCTGCCTGACCCGCCGGATTGCCTCTGGCGTGG
>ERZ831773.2987-NODE-2987-length-12043-cov-46.340340_pt1 | contig 12043 bp, 6 predicted proteins | sample MGYA00519696_ERZ831773 | MGnify/ENA primary metagenome ERZ831773 (study PRJEB31850, sample SAMEA3708720) | human gut metagenome | biome: human gut; feature: human-associated habitat; material: faeces | place: China | collected 2014 ...
TGGTGAGCATGATCGTGGCCAAGGCCGTGAACATGGCCGAGATGATGAAGGTGCCGATGCTGGGCATCGTCGAGAACATGAGCTATATCGTCTGCCCCGACTGCGGCAAGCACATCAACGTGTTCGGCGACAGCCATGTGGACGAGGTGGCCGCAAAGCATCACCTGCCCGTTCTGGCTAAATGCCCCATCGACCCGCAGCTGGCTGCGCTGTCCGACGCCGGCATGATCGAGACCTACGGCGGACAGTTCCTCGAGGGTGCCGCTGACGCCTGCGAGAAGCTGCTGAAGTAAGACTTTTCCTCCCTGCACCGGCCCGGAAAGGGCAGTGCAGGGATTTTCTATTTCTTTACAAAAGCAGGTTTTATCGCAGTTTTTTGATGTGTCCCGTCTTTTTCGTGAAGTGTATTCATCTTTTCCATTGTATTTTGAAAGATTTTCCGGTTTTTGCGGGGCGGGCCATCTTGTAAATCGGCAGATAAAGCTTTATAATAGCAAAGTGGTCAGAGGCTTATCAGCCCCGCCGTGGGAAACGGGAAAGACGGAGCCTCCACACAATAGAGATAAGGGAAAAGGAGTATATCATTATGCTGACGAATGAATATCTGAAGCGTGTCTACGAGGGCCTGGAAAAGCGCAATGGCAACGAGCCCGAATTCCTGCAGGCTGTCCGCGAGGTGCTGGAGAGCATCCAGCCCGTCGTGGAGAAGCATCCCGAGTACGAGAAGGCCGGCCTCATCGAGCGTCTGGTCGAGCCTGAGCGCATCATCACCTTCCGTGTACCCTGGGTCGATGATCAGGGCAAGGTCCAGGTGAACCGCGGCTACCGCGTCCAGTTCAACAGCGCCATCGGCCCCTACAAGGGCGGTCTGCGCTTCCATCCTTCTGTCAATCAGGGCATCCTGAAGTTCCTCGGCTTCGAGCAGACCTTCAAGAACAGCCTGACCACCCTGCCCATGGGCGGCGGCAAGGGCGGCTCCGACTTCGACCCCCACGGCAAGAGCGACATGGAAGTCATGCGCTTCTGCCAGAGCTTCATGACCGAGCTGTACCGCCACATCGGCCAGTTCGTGGACTGCCCCGCCGGTGATATTGGCGTCGGCGGCCGCGAGGTCGGCTATATGTTCGGCCAGTACAAGCGTCTGACCAACAGCTTCCAGGGCGGTATGCTCACCGGCAAGGGCCTGACCTTCGGCGGTTCTCTGGCCCGTACCGAGGCTACCGGCTACGGCCTGTGCTACTTCACCGCTGAGGCTCTGAAGTGTATGCGCAACGACAGCTTCGAGGGCAAGACCGTGGTCATCTCCGGCTCCGGCAATGTCGCCATCTACGCCTGCGAGAAGGCCACCCAGCTGGGTGCCAAGGTCGTCACCATGTCCGACTCCAACGGCTATGTCTACGACCCCAACGGCATCGACCTGGCCTACGTCAAGGACCTGAAGGAAGTCCGCCGCGGCCGTATCAAGGAGTATGCCGAGACCCACAAGGATGCGACCTATGTTGCTGACTGCACCAAGGTCTGGACTGTCCCCTGCGACATCGCCCTGCCCTGCGCTACCCAGAACGAGATCAACAAGGAGTCCGCAGAGGCTCTGGTGAAGGGCGGCTGCACCGTGGTCTGCGAGGGCGCTAACATGCCCAGCACTCCCGAGGCCATCGAGGTCTATCTGTCCAACGGCGTTCTGTACGGACCCGCAAAGGCTTCCAACGCCGGCGGCGTGGCTACCTCCGGTCTGGAGATGAGCCAGAACTCCGAGCGTCTGAGCTGGAGCTTCGAAGAGGTCGATGCAAAGCTGAAGGGCATCATGGAGGGCATCTTCCACGCTTCCTACGATGCATCCGTGGCCGCTGGCTCCGAGGGCAACCTGATGGTCGGTGCAAACTGCGCCGGCTTCCTGAAGGTCGCTACCGCCATGATGGCTCAGGGCATCACCTACTAAGCTTTTTCCAAATCGTTCCAGAGGGCTGCACCCACACCGGGTGCGGCCCTTTTGTTTTGCCCGCCTGTCTGCATAACTGTCTGCTGTCCCGCTCATACTCCTTTCATCAAACGAAAAGAGGTTTTTGCATGGACGAAATGATGTTCTGTTATCAATGTGAGCAGGCGGCAAACTGCACGGCCTGCACCGGAAAAGCGGGTGTCTGCGGCAAATCAGCCGAGACAGCCGACGCGCAGGACAAGCTCACCGGGGCACTCATCGGCTTTGCCACCCTGCTGCTGGACATCGGCAGACCCATCCAGCCCCCGCAGGCACTCCTGCTGACGGAAGGATTGTTCACCACCATCACCAATGTTGATTTCGACCCCCAGACGGTGGCGCAGCTGACCGATAAGGTCTGGAAGGCCAAGCAGGAAGCCTTTGCCTCGGCCAGCCCTGCACCTGCACCAGTGTCGGACTACGATATGCAGAAGCTGTGGCAGGAGCCGGACCCCGACCGGAAGAGCCTGTGCTCCTTTGTCCTCTTTGGGCTGCGCGGCATGGCAGCTTACTCCTACCACGCGCGGGTGCTGGGCTATACCGATGGCGAGATCGACCTGTTTTTCTGCACGGCGCTGCGGGCCATCGCACAGGAGCGGGACAAGGACAAGCTCTTCCAGCTGGTGGAGGACACCGGGCGGATGGCCTACCGGGTCATGGCTGAGCTGGACAAGGCCAACACCGGCGCGTTTGGCGACCCGGAGCCGGTGGAGGTGCCCCTGACCATCGAGAAAGGGCCTTTCATCGTCATCTCCGGCCACGACCTCTACGACGCCAAGTGCCTGTTGGAGCAGACCGAGGGCAAGGGCATCAATGTCTACACCCACTCCGAGATGCTGCCTGCCCACGGCTACCCGGAACTGAAAAAGCGCTTTCCCCACCTGAAAGGCAATTTTGGCACCGCATGGCAGAACCAGCAGCGGGAGTTTGAGGACATCCCTGCGCCGGTGCTCTTCACCACCAACTGCATCATGCCCCTCCGGCCCAGCTATGCCGACCGGGTATTCACCACCTCTGTCGTCTCCTATCCCGGCGTCACCCACATCGGAGAGGACCGGGATTTTTCGCCGGTCATCGCCAAGGCGCTTGAGCTGGGCGGCTACCCGGAGGACACCCTCATCCCGGGCATGAACGGCGGCAGTGTGGTCACCACCGGGTTTGCCCACCATGCCGTACTGAGCCATGCGGAGGAGATCGTCCAAGCCGTCCACGAGGGTGCCATCCGGCACTTTTTCCTCATCGGCGGCTGCGACGGCACCCGCCCCTCCCGCCGGTACTACACGGATTTCGCCAAGCTGACCCCGCCCGACACCGTCATCCTGACGCTGGCCTGCGGCAAGTTCCGCCTCAACGACCTGCCGCTGGGCACGGTGGCCGGTCTGCCCCGCATCCTCGATGTGGGCCAGTGCAACGACGCCTACAGTGCCATCCAGATCGCGCTGGGTCTGGCGGGCGCTTTTGACTGCTCGGTCAACGAGCTGCCCCTCTCCATCATCCTCTGCTGGTTCGAGCAGAAGGCGGTCTGTGTGCTGATGGCCCTGCTGGCGCTGGGCATCCGGGGCATCCGTCTCGGCCCCACCCTGCCCGCCTTCCTCTCCCCCGGGGTGGCCGCTGTTTTGCAGGAGAAGTATGACCTCCGGCCCATCACCACACCGGAGGACGATCTTGCCGCCTGTCTGGGCGGTTCGTAAGCGTCACATTAACAAAAAAGCCCCCGGCACGATGCGGAACGTGCCGGGGGCTTTTTGTACAAAGCGGGGAGATGCGGAAGCTCTCCGCCTTGGGAGGTTGGTTATTTAGTGGAGCAGCTCGTTGTGTGCAACGCCGCCCACCGTCAGCTCTGCGCTCTCACCGGAGTGGGTGAGGGTAAAGAGGGTGTCGTCCACGCCCAGCGACAGCATGCTGTCGATGTTCAGGACGGTCTCACGGAGCTGGGTGCGGAACACGATGGTGTCTGCGCCCTGAGCCTTCAGCTCCTTCAGGTTGCTCAGGCAGCCGGAAAGCACCGCAGCCTCAGCAGGCACTGCAATAACATACCGGCCATCGGCAATGGAGGTCTCGTAGGCCCCTGCCCCGGTAACGGTCAGGGTGACAGCGGAGGAGCTGCCGTTGCTCTCGGGTACCAGCATAGGCACAACGTCCCGCTTCTCGGTCTCATCACAAGTCTCGCACTTGTAGATGGTGTAGCCCTCGGAGGTGTAGGTGGGGGCGACCACCTCTTTAACTACGGTAAAGTGGTGTTCACCGGTAGCAGATATTTCGTCCCGCTTCGTCTCGCCGCAGGCAGAGCACTTATACTCGGTGTATCCGTCTTTGGTACAGGTCGCATCCTTGTGCTCGCTCTCTACCCAGTTATGGGCTTCTTTATCAATGGCGATGTGTTCCAATTCTTCTGCACCGCAGTTGCTGCACTTCTTCAGCTTGTAGCCCTCGCTGGTGCAGGTGGCCTTTTTCACAATGTCGCCCTCGGAGTATTGATGCACATGGCCCGAGTCCACCTTATTTACAGTGCCGTTCAAATTCTTATCATTCCCAACGGCAGCACCATCTTTAGTTTCACCCTTGCCGCCCTGAGCGGTCACTTTGCCGCCGGTAACCTTCACTGTGCCGTTTTTATCAAAACCATCACCGCCGTATACACTTCCCGTACCGCCAACAGCCACGACAGTGCCGCCGGAGATCGTTGCATTACCAATGCCCGATCCTCCGTCACCATCTTTTGTGTTGCCTCCCTGTGCAATCAGCGTTCCTCCGGAGACTCTTACTTCATTCGTACTATGGACGCCGTCCGCTCCATCATAAGGTTCTTCCAAGCCACGATCAATCAAAACATTTCCGCCCGTTGCTTTTACCGTTCCTCCGGAAATTTCTATGGGGCCGCTGTACGCATTTGCATAGCCATCACCGCCCAGGCCCTGACCAGCGGTCACAATAATCATGCCGTCCTTGCTGTCAATTCCTGTAACATCTCCGCCAATCGCTTCTACGATACCGCCCGAAATCTTTTTCGTTAGAATTCCGGTACCTGCTCCGAAAAACTTACCGCCGGAGTCTGAAGCATCGCTTATAATATCGCCGCCTTTTCCGATGACAGTTCCGCCAGCGATCTCTGCGCCATCAATTCCTCTGCCAGACGCAGCATAAGAGGACTTCCCCATTGTATCACTTACTGTAAGTGTTCCACCAGTGGCTACCAAGGAACCATTACCGTCTTTGTCTTCGATGGTCGTTGTACCTTTTCCCTCAGCTCTGAGCCCCGCTCCTGCACGGGCTATGTCATAGTTCTTAAGCCCCGTTCCGCCGGTCAGCTCATTCTTGCCGTCCAGCTCCAGCGTCACATTGCCACTACCGGAAACGGTCACAGCGTTCTCTTTCGTATCCCCTGCATCCACCTTCAGGTCACGGAGGATGACCTTCAGGGCCTTGGCAGAGTCATTGATGATCTTCACCACATTGTTGGCAGCGGCCTGTACGCTTTCGGAAAGGGAGGTGGGGGCGTTGGTGGCCTCGTAGGTCTTCTCCTCAGCGGTCTTTTTCTCCCCGGTCTCCTGCTCCGCAGCAGGCTTTGCGGCAGGCTTAGTGACCTCCTTCTGGGCCTCGGGGTCATACTGGCCGTACTCGATCACCTGATCGGAGGTCTGTTCGGTCTTTTTGTCCTGCTCCGGCTCCTGAGAGTCGGCGGGCTTCTCCTGAGTCTCCTTCTCCTGGGCCTGCTTCTCCTCGTCCTCCGGGGCCAGCAGCTCCAGAGAGCCGGGCTCCTGGGCCTGCTCCTCGGTCTCGCCGGACTTTTCAACCTCGGAGGCGTTCTCTTCCTCTGCGTTCTGGCTCTCGGTGGGCTTGGTGTTGTCGCCGGTGATGATGATGTCATCACTGTCGTCCTCGCTCTTCTCGACAGCCACACCGCCGACCTTGATGCTCTTATTGCCCTCAGTATCCACAGAGACTTCCACGTTGCCCCGACTCACATCACAGATGTAAGCAGCCGAGGCCGGGGCCGCAACTGCCGACACCGCCATGCTCAGGGCCAGGACGGCCGCTGCCGTCCGCTTCATATTTTTCCGTAACCGCATAATTTTTACCTCCTGTTTCGTGGTTTTTCCTTCTTTTATTTTGTTTTTTTTTTTTTTTTTTTCCCCCCCCCCCCCCTATCGTTTTTTCAATAGATTTTGTCAACAATCTTTCGGACGAATATTTGTCATTTCTCACAAAAAGGCCGCTGCGCCACATCTTCCGTGCAGCGGCGCGAGCGATTTGTCCATCGACCCATCGGAAAGCGCGGCCTTGATAAGCCATACTTTTTCCCACCGGGTGTGTCTGTTTTGAACAAGAAAAAAGAGGGCCGGTGTACCCACATTTGGTGCAGCTGTCACTTGAATCTTTTTCAGCACCTTTGTATAATATTCTTGTTATCCGGAACAAGGGCGTTCCAGATGAGTCTTCGCCGACCCATCTGGGACGCCTTTTCTTTTTACCGGCATTCAGAGGGACGCTGCGGAATGTGCCGCCGAGGTGGACCGCTATCTGATGGGTTACACCAATCTGTGACCCCCTCCCCCTATTTATGACATTCTCTTTCCTATCCTAAACAGAAATGGGAGCTTTCCTTTACCGGGAGGCTCCCGTTTCTGCATTTCGCCGCTTTCATTTTCACAAAGTTTTCACAGTTAGCGCATCCTACCCGCTTGAAACAGATACCCCTAAGTGGTAAAATCAGAGTGTCGGAAGATTTACCCCCACAGGGTACATCTCCTCTTCACACTGATACACCCGGAAAGGAGTCATCTGCTATGACTGATGCCGAAAAAAAGCCCTGCTGCGTCACTGAACCTGCCGAAAAAGACACTGCTCCCTCCTGCTGCCGCCACAAGGACCGTACCCCTGAGGAGTACCGCGCCCTCGCCAACCGGCTGAGCCGCATCGAGGGCCAGGTGCGCGGCATCCACACGATGCTGGACAAGGACGTCTACTGCGCCGATATTCTGGTGCAGGTGGCTGCGGTGAACGCTGCACTGAACGGCTTTTCCAAAGAGCTGCTGAGTCAGCACGTCCGCACCTGCGTGGCCGACGATTTGAGAGCCGGCGGGACGCAGAAGCTGGACGAACTGCTGCAGCTGCTGCCCCGGCTCATGAAATGACCCCGTTCCGGGCATTCTATAAGAGGGAAAGGAATCCGCAATGGAACAATACAATGTCACGGGCATGAGCTGCGCGGCCTGCTCTGCCCGAGTGGAAAAGGCCGTGAAGAAGGTGCCGGGCGTCACGAGCTGCTCGGTGAGCCTTCTGACAAACTCCATGGGCGTGGAAGGCACAGCCTCCTCCGCCGCCATCCTCTCGGCTGTGCAGGAGGCAGGCTACGGCGCAAGCCCGAAGAATGCCTCCGCCAGTAAGGCTTCGGGCGCCAGCGCCGACCTCGATGCACTGGCTGACCACGAGACACCGAAGCTCGAGCGCCGCCTCATCGCCTCGCTGGGCTTCCTGCTGGTGCTGATGTACTTCTCCATGGGCCACATGATGTGGGGCTGGCCCCTGCCCCACTGGTTCGATGGCAACCACGTCGCCATGGGCCTTGTCCAGCTGCTGCTGGCGGGCATCGTCATGGTCATCAACCAGAAGTTCTTCATCAACGGCTTCAAGGGCCTCATCCACGGCGCACCCAACATGGATACGCTGGTGGCCCTCGGCTCCATGGCAAGCTTCGTGTGGAGCACTTACGCCCTCTTCGCCATGACCCGCGCTCAGGTGGACGGCAACGACGAGCTCGTCATGCACTATATGATGGAGTTCTACTTCGAGTCTGCCGCCATGATCCTGACCCTTATCACGGTGGGCAAGATGCTGGAAGCCCGCTCCAAGGGCAAGACCACCGACGCCCTCAAGAGCCTGATGAAGCTGGCCCCCAAGACCGCCACGCTGGTGCGGGACGGCGCGGAAGTGACCGTGGCCATCGCCGACGTGCAGAAGGGCGACGTCTTTGTGGTCCGCCCCGGCGAGAATATCCCGGTGGACGGCGTAGTGCTGGAAGGCACCAGCGCAGTCAATGAGAGCGCCCTGACCGGCGAGAGCATCCCCGTGGACAAGGCCGAGGGCGATAAGGTAAGCGCCGCCACCACCAACCAGTCGGGCTTCCTCCGCTGTGAGGCCACCCGCGTGGGCGAGGATACCACGCTGGCTCAAATCATCAAGATGGTCAGCGATGCCGCCGCCACCAAAGCTCCTATCGCCAAAATCGCTGACACCGTGTCGGGCTTCTTCGTCCCGGCGGTCATCTCCATTGCCGTCCTCACCACCATCGTCTGGCTGCTGCTGGGCCATGAGCTGGGCTATGCGCTGGCCCGCGGCATCTCCGTTCTGGTCATCAGCTGCCCCTGCGCACTGGGCCTGGCAACACCTGTGGCTATTATGGTGGGCAATGGCCTCGGCGCAAAAAACGGCATCCTCTTCAAGACTGCCGCCTCGCTGGAAGCCGCAGGCCGCACCCAGATCGTGGCGCTGGACAAGACCGGCACCATCACCGAGGGCGCACCCCGCGTCACCGACCTGCTGCCCGCTGAGGGCGTCACCGAGACGGAGCTTCTGACGCTGGCCGCCGCGCTGGAAAGCCGCAGCGAGCACCCTCTGGCAAAGGCAGTTCTGGCCGACGCCGAGGCAAAGGCCATCACTCCCCCGGAAGTCACTGACTTCGCGGCCCTGCCGGGCAATGGTCTGGCGGCCAAGCTGAACGGCATGGACATCTACGCCGGCAATGCCGCCTTCATCCAGACCAAGCTCACCCTGCCCGCCGCACTGGCACAGCAGGCTGAGAAGCTGGCCGCCGAGGGCAAGACTCCCCTCTTCTTCGGCGGCGCAGGCCGTCTGCTGGGCGTTATCGCCGTGGCCGACACCATCAAGGAGGACAGCCCCGAAGCCATCCGTCAGCTGCAGAACATGGGCATCCGGGTCGTGATGCTCACCGGCGACAACCAGCGCACCGCCGACGCCATCGGCAGGCAGGCGGGCGTGGACGAGGTCATCGCGGGCGTCCTGCCCGACGGCAAAGAAGCCGTCATCCGTCAGCTGCAGGCCAGCGGCAAGGTGGCCATGGTGGGCGACGGCATCAACGACGCCCCCGCCCTCACCCGTGCCGACACCGGCATTGCCATCGGCGCAGGCACCGACGTGGCCATTGACGCCGCCGACGTCGTGCTGATGAACTCGAAGCTCTCGGACGTGCCTGCGGCCATCCGCCTCAGCCGCGCCACCCTGCGGAACATCCACGAGAACCTGTTCTGGGCGTTCATCTACAATATCATCGGCATCCCGCTGGCGGCTGGTCTGTTCATCCCCTTCGGCCTGACCCTGAACCCCATGTTCGGTGCTGCTGCCATGAGCCTTTCCAGCTTCTGTGTCGTGAGCAATGCCCTGCGGCTGAACCTGTTCGACCTGCACAGCACCAAACACGACCGCAAACCCAAGTCTGCCGCCCTGCCCGCTGCCCCCGTGCAGCCTGCAGCGGCTGAAAATACTGCCGAACCCGTTTCGGCTCCCGTTGTCAAGGAGGACAATGCCATGAAAAAGACCCTGCATGTTGAAGGTATGATGTGCTGCCACTGCGAAGCCCGCGTGAAAAAGGCGCTGGAAGCCCTGCCCGCTGTGGACGAGGCCGTGGTCAGCCATGAGGCCGGTACCGCCATCGTCACCCTGAACGCCGAGGTTTCCGATGCAGACCTGAAGAAGGCTGTTGAGGATCAGGATTACAAGGTGACCGGCATCGAATAACGGATGCGCAAAAAGCAGCGCCCTGTTTCCCATTGCGGGAGACAGGGCGCTGCTGCTTTTTCTGGATTCTTTGGGGATTGGGATCACACCCAGCTGAGGATGCTTCTGTGCTCCGGCTCGTATTGCTTCAGCGCAATGGCCTGCTGGTAAGCATCCAGCACCTGCTGGGCGAAATGCTCTGCCGAGTAGCGGGCGGCGGTGGCCAGAGCATTCTGGCGCAGCTGCCCGCGCAGGGCGGGGTCCGAGATGATGGTGTTCAGTGCCGATGCAAACTCGGCTTCGTCCTTCCACTGCCAGCCGTTGAAGCCGTTTTCCACCACGCCATCCAGGCAGGGGTCCGCACGGCAGAGCACAGGCAGACCGCAGGCCATGCCCTCGAAGTAGGTCAGGCCCTGGGTCTCGCTCTGGGAGGCGCTGACGAAGATATCGCCCACGCGGTACCACCGGGGCACCTCATCGGGCTTGACCATGCCCGCAAAGCGGACACGGTCGGTCAGCTTCAGCTCCCTTGTCAGTGCTTCCAGGTCAGGCCGGGCGGGGCCGTCGCCCACAAACACCAGCCACGGGCGGCTCTGCTCCGGCTGCGCGGCCAGCAGACGCACCAGCTGGGCGTGGTTCTTCTCGGCAGCCAGACGGCCCAGCGAGAGCAGGACGGTATCCCCTTCCGGGATGCCCAGCTCTGCCCGCATCCGGGCCTTTTCCTCGCCGTTGTCCTGCGCCGGGCCAAAGGCGGTCAGGTCAATGCCGGTGGGCACTGTGACCACCGGGCAGCTGACCCCGTAGCGGTTGAGCATGGCGCGCACCTTTTCGGTGGGGGCCAGCATGAGGGAGCAATAGCCCGAGAGGATGCGGGTGGCCTTTTCGGCGGTCATCCGGCCCAGACGCTCACTGAAGAAAAGGTACTGGGTATAATCCTCGTAGACAATATGGTAGGTATGTACCACCGGGCAGTGGCACCGGCGGGCCACCCGCTGTGCCAGCATAAAGGGAGAAAACTCGCTTTGCGTATGGATGACCTCCGGGCCCCAGGCTTCCAGCTCGTCCAGCCAGTGGGAGATGGGCAGAGCGCCCGCCGCACTGATCCGCACGCCCGGGTAGACCCGCTCCGCGCTGATGCTGCCCACATACAGGATGCCGTTTTCCTCATGGGAATGGCCATTCTGGGCAAGGGTCACCACCCGCACGTCATGGCCCAGTGCCAGCAGCTGGTGGTACAGCAGCTCCACCGAGCGCACCACACCGTTGACCATTGGGGACCATGTATCTGATGCAAGAAGAATTTTCATTGGAACACCTCAGATTACCGCATAGAATAGGGGTTATGTTCTCTGTTCTATCTTTAATACGTTTCAGAGCCGCAGAATCTTGCAGATCCGCCCTGATTTTTTCAAATTTTTTCCGGTTTCACCACCGAGACCGTCTCCACGCCGTAGGCTGCGAAAAGCTCCAGCGCCGCCGGGCCGATCACCTCGCCGCTGACCACGATGGGGATGGCGGGCGGGCAGGACACAGTGGGCAGAGCGCAGACCCTGCCCAGCGCAGACCCTGCCGGGATGGTCTCCTGCGGGGCAAACACAGCCTGCCGCACGGTCAGGCGGGGCTCCGCCTGCCGGGCCAGCGCACAAAATGCCTCCCGGTGCTCGGCAGGGGGTTCTGCCGGGGGGATGCCCCCTGCACAGAGTTCTGCCAGAGCCGCTTCCAGCCGGGCCATGTCCTCCGCCGGGTTTTCCGGGGTGAACATCAGCACAAGGTAGCGGGGGTCGGCATATTCGCACTCCATTCCGTTTTGCCGCAGATGGTCGGCCAGTGCCTGCCCGGTCAGGCCCAGCGCCGCCGCGTCCAGCGTCAGCTTCATGGGTTCCCGGGCGGGGCTGTCCAGTGCCAGCGGCAGGGCCGTGCCCTGCCCGGCAGCCAGCGCGTTCAGGCGGGCACGCAGAGCAGCCAGCCGGTCACAGCACTCCTGCAGGCGTGCCGGGTAATCGGTGGAAAGAAGCCGGTTGCAGGCATCGAGAGACTGCAGGATCAGATAAGACGGGCTGGTGGAGCCGAACAGCGCCAGTGCGCTGCGCACGGTACTTTCCTCCTGCACGGGGGCCTTGGGGCCCAGATGCAGGTAGGCTCCCCCGGTGAGCACCGGCAGGGTCTTGTGGCCGGAGTCACAGCAGGCCGCTGCGCCCAGGTCGATGGGATGGCGGCTCCCGCCGGGCAGAAAGCGCAGGTAGGCCCCGTGGGCGTTATCCACCAGCAGGGGCACGCCGTGAGCATCGCAAACGGCAGAGAGGGCCGCGATGTCCTGCATCCCGCCCAAGT